>JAEIGA010020614.1_pt1 | contig 10049 bp, 9 predicted proteins | sample 9270691 | NCBI WGS metagenome assembly JAEIGA01 (sample SAMN17057246, study PRJNA624740) | gut metagenome | biome: biome; isolation source: fecal sample | host: Bos grunniens | place: China: Xizang | collected 2019
ACGAAGCCGGAGAGATTGACGAAGCGAAATACCGCTCGTATAAAGAATCACTTGCGGCTGCTGAAAAAGCAATGGGAAGGCGGTGAGTAAATGGCAGGACCTATCAAGGGCATTGAAATCGCGATCAGCGCAGATACAAGCGGCGTTACAAAAGGCCTGAAGGAAGTCACAAGCGAATCAATGAAGACTTCCAAGAACCTGAAAAGCGTCGAAAGCCTGCTGAAGCTCGATCCGCACAACACAGAGCTTGTCGCGCAGAAGCAGAAGCTCCTTGCGCAGAATATCGAGCAGACAAAGGATAAGCTGAACAAGCTGAAAGCTGCGCAGGATGATGTCAAGGCTGCATTCGAGCGCGGCGAGATCTCCGAAGAGCAGTACATCGCATTTCAGGGTGAGATCGTCAAGACCGAGGACCGGCTGAAACATCTGGAAAGCCAGACGAAAGAAACCGGCGAAGCAATGCAGGATGCAGGAAACAAGACTGACGGATTCGGCAGCAAGCTGAAAAGCGGTCTTTCTGTCGCAGCAAAAGCGGCAGGCGCTGCACTTGTGGCTGTTGGTGCTGCTATTGTCGCCGGAACAAAAAAGCTCGTTGATTTTACTGTCGCCGGTGCAGAATACGCGGATACTATCCTCACCGATTCGCAGGTAACAGGCATTGCAACTGATAAGCTGCAAGAATACCGCTATGCAGCGGAGCTTGTTGACGTCAGCACAGACACGCTGACAAACTCAATGGCAAAGAACATCAAGTCGATGTCATCAGCTGCAAAAGGAACCGGAGCAACGGCAGAGGCATATAAAAAGCTTGGCGTTCAAGTCACAAACTCGGACGGCAGTCTGCGCGATTCGCAGGAAGTTTACTGGGAACTGATTGACGCGCTAGGAACCGTTGAAAACGAAACGGAACGCGATGCGCTGGCAATGCAGATCCTCGGTAAATCCGCGCAGGAACTCAATCCGCTTATCAATGCCGGATCCGAACGCATGGCAGAGCTTGGACAGCAGGCACGCGATGCAGGCGCAGTTCTATCTGAAGATGCGCTCAACAGCTTCGGAGCTTTCGACGATCAGCTGCAAATGCTCAAGGTAAACTCAGAGGCTGCAAAGAATGCGCTCGGAACAGCTCTGCTGCCGATGCTTACGAACCTTGCAACAACCGGAAACGGTCTGCTGACAGAGTTCACACGCAACCTTGCAAACGCTGACGGTGACATCGGCAAAATGGCTGATGCGGTCGCTCAGCTCATTCCGAAGATTATTGATTCGATTGTCGCAGCGCTCCCGCAGATTCTTGACGCGGCAAAAAAAATTGTCGGATCTCTTGCACAGGGGATTCTCGACAATCTGCCCGAAATCATTCAGGTTGCCGGCGATCTGGTCTTGCAGATTGCGAGTGGCTTGATCGAGAATCTCCCAATGATTATTGACACAGGATTACAGGTCATTGCACAGCTCGTAATCGGAATTGCACAGGCGCTGCCGGAGCTGATTCCGGCAATCGTGCAGGTCGTTTTGCAGATTGTCGAAACGCTGCTTGACAACATCGATTTATTGATTGATGCTGCAATGCAGCTGATCGAAGGAATCACAATGGGGTTGATTGACGCGCTGCCAATCTTGCTGGAAAAGGCTCCTGTCATCATCGACAAGCTCGCTAAGGCAATCGTGAACAATATTCCGAAACTGATACAGTGCGGCCTGCAACTGACGATTGCGCTGATTAAGGGCATCATCCAGAACCTGCCGCAGCTCGTAAGCACTGCAGGTCAGATCATTTTGTCACTTGATAATGGCGTCAAGGCTTTCTTTGGCAACATGGTGAACCTCGGTTCCGAGCTGATCGGGAAGCTCCGCGACGGCATCAAGAGCATGGCTTCGCAGGCGTTCACATGGGGCGCGGATCTTATTCAAGGACTTATCAACGGCATCAAGAGCAAAATTGGCGCAATCACCGATGCGGTGCGCGGCGTCGCTGACAAAATCAAATCGTTCCTGCATTTCTCGGTTCCGGACGAAGGACCTCTCACGGACTATGAGACATGGATGCCGGACTTCATGAAAGGGCTCGCCGCAGGCATCGAGAAAAACAAGAGTCTCGTGACAAACGCTGTGCGAGGTCTTGCGAATGACATGGTGCTGACACCTTCCGCAAACTTTGCGGCAGCCGGTGCAGGCGCTGGCGGTGGGCTGTCGCAGGTAATCAACATCAATCTCAATGCGACAATCAGCAGCGATATTGACATCAGACATGTTGCCGAGCGGCTCGGACAGGAACTGCAAACACTTACGGCGCAGAATGCCGCAATGCAAGGAGCGTGGTGAGAAAATGCTTGGAAACTACATCACAGTTGACGGCGTGTCGTCTCGCACGCTCGGGCTGTTCTGTAAACAGTTGCCGATGTGGCCTGTCGCTGTACCGAGTTACAACGCGATCACGGTCGGCGGCAGGCTTGACAACATCTACCAGAACGCGAACCATTATCAGGACATTCAGGTTGATGTCGAGGCCGTTTTTATTGGTTTCGACATGGATCCGATTATTCGGTATTTCTCAAAAGGTCAAAAGCTCTGGTTCTCGAACATCCCTGATAGATATGCTGTCATTCGCCAGCTTGTCGCGATAGATCAGAAACGTGTCGGAAACGGAGCGCTTGAGCTGAAAATCACGCTGAAATGCAGCCCGTTCAAGTACAAAATGGAAAACAATCCTATCGTGATAACGTCGTCGCCTGATTACTTCCAGACGACCGGAACGATCTACTCCGAGCCGCTTATCATCGCAAAGGACTGCACAGACGGCTTCACGCTCACTCTGAACGGCACGCAGATCACGACGACCGGGCTGACAGATGACATCTATATCGACGTGCAGCGGCGCGTGGTGTACACAATAGACGGCAATTTTATGAACGTCGTGCAGAACGACAAGGTCACCGGCAACATATGGGATCTTTTGCTTGTTCCGTCAGACATCCAGTACAACACAATATCATTTTCAGGAGCAGCGGAGATTGACATTATTGCGAATGAGAGGTGGTTGTGATGCCACTTATCGAAGGGGTTGTCCCTGTTCACGTCAATCCTCCGATTCGCGTCTATGCAGCGAATGAAACAGCATTCACGGATAACGGCATCTGCTGCCTGTCTCCACAGTCGGCAGAAGTCACGCTGAAAGAACAGCAGGCGCACAGCCTGCACATGGTTCATCCGGTCGATGCAGAAGGCGTCTGGAAGCAACTGAAACAGTATCGCATCTTGTATGTGCCTATTATGTATCGCGATGAAATGACCTATCAGCCGATGCGGATATGCAAGATTCAGAAGCAGAGGCAGTCCGGCGGCAATCTGATCGTGACGGTCGATGCAAATCACGTTTTCTATGATCTTAACTCGGTCATGGTGCGCAGCGTCCAGATCAACGCGGCGGCGTGTCAGCCGGCAATCGGAACCGTTTTCTCAAGCGTGTACCGTCCGACAGCAAACGCGCAGGCGTCCGACAGCTTCAGCTATTCCTCGGATATCTCTGCGGCAAAGTCTGCCGAATATGCGAATATAACCGTCACGGCTGCGCTGATTGGCAATGAGAACAGCATCGCAAGTCTGTACGGCGGTGAGCTGTTCGTTGACGGCTTCCGGTTCAGCATTAACAGCCGCATGGAAGGAGCACAGGACAACTCCTTCAATCTCGCATACGGCTTCAACATGATCGGAATAACGGCGACGTACAGCACCGAGAACACCTATTCCGCTGTTATCGGCGAATCGAGCATATCAGCTCAGCCTCTCATGCGCACGGTGGATCCTGCGACTATTGAGCTGCCGTTTGATCGTACGATTTACGCGAAGTTCAGCTATAAATCTGGGACACCTGCCGCGCAGTTTGAGGCAGATGTTGACAAGTATGCGACAGATAGCGCGAAAGTCTCCGCAACATATCAAGTGACTTTCGCAGACCTGCCGAGCACGGATGAGTACAAGTACTTTATCGAGCTTGAGACACATGAAGTCGGTGACACCGGCACGGTTTACGACGCTGATCTTGAAATTAGCACAGTACAGAAAATCGTCGAGAAGAAAATCGATGTGCTGACGCAAAGCGCAATCTCTGTCACGCTCGGAAGCACGCCGGACAGCATAACGAAGCAGAAGGCGTATGCGAACACCGTGACGAACACCATGAGCGCAGACGAAAAAGAACAGACAGTCCTTGCCGCTGAGCTGCGAGACGAAATGTCCGCAGTGCTTCTGCCGAAGTCATACGCAGAAATTGCCGCGATTGTACGCGCTGGTAAAGCACCGCTGTATTTTAAGATCGGCGATGTCATTGAGGTGGAGTATACCGCAACGGATTTCACGCGCTACACAATGCCGTTTAACGTCGTCGCATTTCGAGATGTCACGCTCCAAAACGGCAGCGTCGTGCCTGCAATGATTATCCAGAGCAAGTACGCGACTGCCGAAAACATCCAGTTTGACGCTGCAGAGCCTACTCGCCCATCGTCAGAGGACTATTCAAGCCAAATTGCAAATAACGGCTGGGCGCGCTGGTCTATGAGCGGCATCCGTCAATGGCTTAACAGCGCCGCAATCAAAGGCGCGTGGTGGTCAGCGACATCCGCTTATGATGTCGCGCCGACAAAGCTCAACACATACAACGGTTTCATGCGTGGATTCCCGACAGACTTTCTGGCAATGTTAAAGCCGGTAAAGGTTGAGACCGTCAGAAACTATCGCGATCCGGACACAGCGAAGTCTGAGAGCACGTATCAGTACGATTCGACATACGACACGTTCTGGCTCCCGTCGTGCGAAGAAGAGTATGTCGTGCCAAATGAGCCAAATCACCGAGAAGGACTTGTTTTCCCGTGGTGGATCAGCGCACTGTCCGCAGAAGCAGCGGCAAAAGGCGAATCTTTGCCGCAGCAGATTTATGCGAGTGCAAGTGCTACACATGCGCTCGCAAGTCACATCCGATACGGGTTGAACGCGCAGTCGTCCGGTCGGGCGTGCTGGCTCAGATCTGCGAACCGCAGCCTTGCTCGCAGTGCATGGCTTGTGAGTGCAGCGGCAGGAAGCATCGGAAACAATGGCGCATCAAACGAGGCGTACTGCGCTCCGGTATGCGCGATATGCTGAAAGGAGGATTATTAAATGTTCCCGCCGAAACCTGATCCGTTTGCTGATGCCCTGACGATTTTTGCCGGCCATAAGGTCAGCATGGGCATTCAGCTTGTTGTTGATGCTGTATGGAGGTACGCATTGCAAGACACAGAGCAGCTGACAGTGCAGCTCCGGAAGCCCGATGACACAGTTGCGTTGCAAAAAGTGTTTACGTCTGCGGATGTTGACGATGAGGATAAGATCGTAAACATCACGCTGGACAATGAGGACACAAACCTTCCGCAGGGGAAGTATTTCCTGGTTGCGTTCGTCGATGACTATGTTATCTTTGAGCCGCAGCCGGTAGTTATCAGAAAGGTGGTATCTGTAAATGGGTAATCCGATTTTTGGCGGCTGTCCGTATCAGGCAGAGGACGGATTCAACGACCGCAACCGATTCCCGGACAAAAATTTCTTTGTTGGGGAAATCGAAAACGGAAAACGTTATCCTCTCGGCGTGTACACGAAGGAAGAGGATGACGCAAGGTTCTCAGCGCTTCAGGCGGCTGTTGACAGCAAAGCATCCGAGGCCGAGGCTGATGCAATTAGAGCGCGGCTTGATGCGCTGGAATACGAGAACATCAAGATCACAAGCTTGACAGCAACTCCCTCAATCGCGGAGCTCGGCAGCACCGAAACTGTAACGATCACATGGCTGCTGAACAAAGAGGCACAGGCACAGAACATCAACGGCGTACCTGTATCCGGAACACTGAAGCAGTACACAGGGATCTCCCAAACTGTTACATTCGCTCTGACAGTAACAGACGGGCAGACTTCCGACACAGAAGAGGTTACGACAGAGTTTGCAAACCGCGTCTTTTACGGATCAGCTGAAAACCTTGACAGTGTTTCTGACCTGCAATTCGTGCTTAGCAATGATCGCAAGCGTGAATTTACTGTCGAGGCGTCGAACGGTGAGTACATCGTTTATGCGGTTCCGATCCGGCTCGGCCAGTGTACGTTTTATGTCGGAGGATTTGAAGGCGGATTCGAGGACCCCGTTTTGCAGACACTCGTAAATCCGAACGGATACGCGGAGCAATACTTCGTTTACAGGTCAACAAACGCAAATCTTGGCCTGACAACTGTGGAGGTGAGATAAATGCCGGTAAATATCATTGATACTCTTGCGCGCAAAAACAACGGCGATTTCCCGGTCGCGAATCTCGAAGATATTGCGTCTGCGCTGCTTGCGGGCGCTGCAAACAAAGCTGTCGGGACGGATGCGAACGGATGGCTGAAACTGGAAGAAAAGCTCAGCGCGTATAACGTGAACTTTGCTAATCTTGCATCCGCATTTCTTCCTGACGGCGCAGCGTCTGCAGGAACGTCAAACGAGGCTGCACGCGCTGATCATGTGCATCCGAGAGATGCAAGCAAGGTTGATCTGTCTGTGTATCAGACTGCTATCGCTGATCTGCAGGGACAGATCGACCAGATCGAGATCAGTGCAGGCGCTGAGGCAGTTGTTGCGCCGGAAGTCGCGGCGGCAAGAGTGGACGCTCTCGGAACTAGTTTTCAGACGCTTAAAGCGCGCATTGACTGGGCACAGGCGCGCTCCGTGCTTGGCATGGGCAATCTCACAGAGGATAATGTGCAGGACATCTGCACAGGAGACGCCGACAACCTTCCGAACAATCGCGTTTTCGGTGTGAGCATCGCCGATTCTGCTACGATCGCGCATGTCCCGTCACGATACGGTCAAATCGTTACTTTCGGCACAGGACCGGAGCGCACGAACAGCGGTGATTTTCAGGTTTTCTTCGCGTCGGACAGCACTGTCTTTTACCGTTCTATCTGGTCTGGCACATGGTCTGCATGGCGTTACATAGCAGACGGCGGGAAAGCTGTGTCCGGAGCGTTTAACATTACTACCGACAATGTCAACGCAGTATGCGGCGGAAATGCAAACAATTTGCCAAATAACCGCATCTACGGCATCAGCTTCGGAACAACGCTTCCCACAAACTTCCCTGCGCTCAGCGGTCAGATGGTGACGTTCGGCACAGGCGCAGAAAGATCGTTAAGTGGCGATTTTCAAATCTTCATTCAGAGGACGGGCGAATTTTATTGCCGCTCGATCTGGGGCGGAACATGGAGCGAGTGGAAACGAATTGACAACATCAACTCTTTCCTCGGCGCTGGCAACATCACAGGAACGAACGTCGAGGCAATCTGTGGCAGCGACGCGAACGGTCTGCCGAATAACAGAATCTACGGCGTCAGCATTGCAAGCACGGTATCCGTTCAGAACTTTCCGGCGCGATCCGGACAGATGCTCACGTTTGGCACTGGTCCTCTCCGCTCAAACTCCGGTGATATTCAGCTTTTTGTGGAAAACAATGGAACGTTCCACTATCGCTCCATTTGGAGCGGAACATGGTCTGCATGGAGGTACATGGCAGACGGCGGAAAAGCTGTGTCCGGAAACGGAAATATCACGCTCACGAATGTGGAAGATGTTTGTCAAAGCGATGCGGATAACCTGCCGAACAACCGGATCTATGGAATTAGTTTTGGCTCTACAAATATCACTAATTTCCCCGCTCGTGCCGGTCAAATGATTACGCTCGGAACTTCCAATGTCAGATCAAACAGCGGCGATTCGCAGATCTTCGTGCGAAACGACAGCACGATCTATTATCGCTCGCGCTGGAATGGTGTGTGGTCGGAATGGGTACGAACCGGCGGCAATCTCGTCCTGACAGGCGGCGGAAACATCACTGCGGCAAACATTGACAGCATCTGCTCTGACAACGCAAACAACGTGCCGAACAACCGGATTTACGGTGTGAGCATTGCAACGACAGCAGAAGCAACAAACTTTCCTGCTCGGTCTGGTCAGCTGCTGACTTTCGGCTGTTCCAGTGTCCGCTCTAACTCCGGAGACAGTCAGATCTTCATTCAGAACACCGGCGCAGTGTACTACAGATATATCTGGTCTGGCACATGGTCGCCGTGGAAAGCCCTTGCAAGTGAACAGCCCGTCAAAATTCTCACGCTCGGTGATTCAATCGCACTTGGCGACAGAAACGGAAACAAAGGATTTGTCGGTGATATCGGATATCCGTATAAAAACATTGCTGTCGGTGGCGCACGCTTGTCGTATGATCCTAATGAGTCATACAAAAACATCCCGCAGCAGCTTATCGACGAAACGGAGTATGAACCGGATATCATTGTTGCAAACGGTGGTATTAACGATTATGTTTTTAATTATCCGCTCGGCACAATGAGTGCGGCACCGGTCACAACCGACGAAGAAGCGGCAAACCTTGACAAAGGTACACTTACCGGCGGCGCAGAGTATCTGTTTTATCAGATGCACAAGAAGTATCCGTATGCGCAGAGATACTTTGTGATCGTACACAAGGTGCAGCGTGATAACGGCGACTACTATCCGACGCGGCAGAACTCGCAGGGATACACGCAGCAGGACATGCACGACAGGCTTGTCGCTGTGTGCAAACTGTACAACGTGGAAGTAATCGACGTATACGATGACGGCATCATCAACACCAAGTATCCCGTGTACAGATCAACAGTGTGGTGGCGCGACGATCACACGATCACCGCTTATGTCGATGTGGACGGCCTGCATCCGTGTCCGCAAGGCTATTTGCATGGATATGCACCGCTTGTAAAGCGCGCTATCCAGTCCGGAACGTCTAAAGGTTAAGGGGGTGTAAACCATGACAAGTGCAGAGCTTGCTGAACTCACAGCGCAGCTTGACGCGCGGTACGTGATGAAAGAGGACTGCTCATCTCGACACGAGAGAACGGAGGCGGAAATCAAGGACATCTCGATCAATCAGGCAAAGATGCAGACAACACTCGGAACGATCACAAAAATTGACATTATTATTCTGACGGCAGTTGTCGGGTTGCTGGCGGCCGCGATCGGTGGCGTGATTTTCAAGTAATTGAAAGGAGCCGATCATGGATAAATGCGATGTATGTTACAGAGACAAAGAATGGCACGAGAGATACAACCTTGCATGTGAGCGGTTTGATAAATCGCTCAAAACAGCACTTACAGTCACAATCATTGCGCTATGCGTTATGATGATTTGCATTATCCTGACAGCATTCTGCGTGGCAGAAACAATCAGTTTTATCGACAGTTTTGAGTATGTCGAAGAAACGCTTGTCGAACAGGACGGTGACGGCCAAAATGTAGCCGTCCTGATCGGCAACAACACAACATAAAAAAGGAGGATTTTTATGGGACAGAAAATCAAAATCCGTTGGTTCTGGAGAAAGAAGCCGACAAAGGGCATTCAGCCGGACTATGAAAGCAAATGGAAGGACATTGCGGAGCGTGCTCTGAAAACATTTCTGCAAGCCTTCATCGCGTCGATTCCGGTTGACGCTGCGCTGCTTGGCGGCGGCTGGAATGTCTGGCGGGCGGCTCTGCTGTCTGCTGCCGCTGCTGGCGTTTCCGCGTGCATGAACTTTGTTCTCGCCTGCATGAGAGAGGACGAAAGCGAGGTGCAGTGATATGCCGACATACAAGCACGGCGACACACCGCAGATTTCACCGCATTTCAAGGCGTGCGAATTTCAGTGCAAGTGCAGCGGGAAACACGATTTCCCGCTTGACACTGCGCTGATCGACAAACTGGAAAAACTGTATACGGATCTGAACTGCTCTCAGATCAGCGTCAGCAGCGGATACCGATGCGTGAATCATGACAAGGCTGTCGGAGGATCCGGCACCGGTCAGCACACGCTCGGAAAAGCGGCAGATATCTGCTGCTAAGGGCAGGACGGAAAGCCGATCAGCAGCAAACTTGTCTGCTGCGCTGCACAGGATGTCGGCTTTTCCGGCATCGCCCGCATCAATGACACGTATACGCATGTGGATGTTCGCTCCGGACGCT
>JAEIGA010020615.1_pt1 | contig 10048 bp, 15 predicted proteins | sample 9270691 | NCBI WGS metagenome assembly JAEIGA01 (sample SAMN17057246, study PRJNA624740) | gut metagenome | biome: biome; isolation source: fecal sample | host: Bos grunniens | place: China: Xizang | collected 2019
ACTGGCTTATTTAAAGTTGACGTTCTTAATAATTCTGCTTATATTGCTGGATTTAATTTTAATGACAGTTGTCTTTGGACTATGAATAAAGATAGTCTTTCATCTGATGAACGTGGTTTTTATGTTGGTACTGATGGATTGTCAAGCAGTAATAGTCAAAATCGTATAAATATTTCTGATGGACAATTCGAAGGTTATTTGAATGGTACTAAGGCTGGTTTTATAAGTACTAATACCTGGAATGATCAAACACATACGCCAGGAATGATAATCGGTGGAAGAGATTCGATTATTTTGGCTACTGATAAAATAGGTGTATGTGATTATTTCGAACCTAGCGGAACTCTTCAGCAATATTATTCCGGAAAGACTCAGGATTATACTGTAGTAACACAAACTCCAAATTCAATTACAATTGATATTCCTAATTATAGACTTGATACAGCACATTATGAAGTTGGTTATATAATAACAGGATATCGAGATAATGGAGATGGTACGTTTGCTGTTGTTGGAGTATCAAATCAATGTCGTTTAACAAATACAAATATTGGAATAGAGCAAAATGGTACAACTAGCACTACAGTACAGTTAACAGGCTTTAATACTGATAGTCTTAGTTTTAAAAAAGGTTTATTAGTAAATACTGGTTCTTCGAATTCTTATTAAGGACTTCTTATGCACTTAACAAACTATGCTATAGAAAGAAAGATCGCTCAACTTGATCCATTTCTTAATCGTGCTGATATTATAGGTTATGCTGCTGCAAGGAATACTAGACTCTTGCGTGATGCAGCTTCTGCCTATTCTACAACACGTGATGCATTGATTACTAAGTATGGAACTCTTGAGCGTGACGAAAATGACAAACCTACTGGAAGGTATGTTATTCCATTCGATGATCCGCATTTCGCTGAGTTCAAGAATGAAATCGATCGTATTGGCAATCTTGAAGTAGATGTTGATATTTTCAAGATTTCTAGTGAGGATGTTATGGGACAACTCACTGGTAAAGAGATCCTGTCAATTGATTGGATGATCGAAAACTAGAAAGGAATGTGATATGAATCGCTCTCCGCCGAAAGAATCTCGCAAACAAAGAATGGTAAGACTTGCTTTAGAAATGGCCGAGAACAGTCGTTATGGATATTCTCAGAAACCACCTTCTGGTAGATGGGGTCCAGATTTTGATTGTTCATCATTCATCTATTTTATCGCAAATCAAGCTGGATACAACGTTGAAATTGGTGGCGATAAAGTGAGGTTTACAGGAACGATGTTAAAAGACTTCGAGAAAGCAGGATTTCAAATACTGCCATTTGCGAATGTCGGCATAAGCGATTTGAAAATTGGTGATATTCTTCTTAATCTAGCTCTCCATGCTGAAGTTTATGTTGGCGATAATGACTCTATTAGTGCTAATTCAGCTGAAGATGGAGGCTATGTTGGAGAAGAAGGAGATCAAACAGGTCACGAAATCGACAAGCATCCTGTAATCACCTTCGACAAAGGCTGGGATTATGTTCTCAGACCACCCGATGACGAAGATGAGGACGAAGTCACGGAATATTATGAAGAAGGTGATACACAAATGCCAATGAATTACATGCAGCCAAACAATACTGGATGGCCGCAATCAAACAACATGGGTATGGGTACTAATAACATGATGCCTAATTATCCTATGAATAATGGTTATCCACAAGGGAATCTTGGTCAGATGAATGGGTATGCTCAGGCGAATGCCAACATGCGTCCGCCTTACATGAACCAGCAGCCTATGAATCAACCAATGAATAATGGTTGGCCTCAAGGTCAGCAGATGGATAATGATCTGACTTTTGTTATGGGTATTGAGGGTGCTAAGAATACTCATGGTACTCCTAATTCTCGTAAGGCTATCTTCGATGAGGATAAGCCACTTATGTATGTTGTTAGCTATGATCAAAATGGAAGTTGCAACAACATTAACGTCTATTGTTTCGAGGAATGTTCAGAAGAAATGCCGCAGCATCTTTCTCCGCTTATGCGTGGGAATAGCCAGATGACCGGTCAGATGCAGATGCCCGGTAACTATGTTACTAGGGAAGAGTTTGACCAACTAAAGGAGTTGCTTGAAAATGCTAAATCCTCTTCAACAAATGAATCCAATGGGTCAAGGAATCAACAACCCAATGATGGGCGGAGGAACAGGAATTCCTAATCAACAACCCATGAACCCAATGCAGATGATGCAAAACATAATGTTTAATAATTTGTATAACAATAACCCTCAATTTCGAGCCTTTGCTGATAAATTAATGAACGAATCAATGCAAGGCAAGACTCCAAATCAAGCTTTTCAGGAGTATGGTTTAGATTACAACCAGTATAAGAATATTGACCCAAATCAGATTAAGTCTAGTTTAGGAATGTAAAATGATTGATACAAGCAAATGCAAAACACGTGAAGAAATTTATGATGCAATGGAGGCTGAACATATTTCTGTTAGTATGCAAGCTCTTCAAATGCGTTTAGGCAAACTAGAAACTTTTAAAAGAAAAATCGAACGCGATATAGAAAAAACAGAACAAGAACTAAATAAGTTAGACAGTTACATGTCTATTTACAAACAGACTTATCCAAATAGACCATGGGAAGACGTGTCTATTGAATGAAAGGATGAATCATGGGCGAGAGTGCTCTTGGTGGTGGCGGAATGTCTCCTGCTGATATGGCTGCTGTTATGGGTAATCATGGCTGCTACAACAACGATTGCTGGGGTGGTGGCGGCAACTGGTGGTGGATTATTCTCCTCTTCTGGGCCGTTTGGGGTAATAACGGTATGTGGGGCAATAATGGCTTCCAGAATGCTATTGGTTATGAGAATCTTGCTACTTCGAATGAGGTTCAGCGTGGATTCGATAATCAGAATAGTATGGCCAATGAGCGCGAGATTCTCGCAGCGATTAATGCTAATTCTCTTCAGGGTATGCAGAATGCTAACCAGAATACTCAGTACATGAGCGGCATGCTTAATGATAAGTATAATGAGCTCCAGCGTGATATTGCTGGTGTTGCTCTTCTTCAGCAGCAGGCCATGAATAATCAGAACGATTGTTGCTGCTCGACCAAGATGCTGATTCAGGATAACACTGCTGCGGTTAATGCTGCTATTGCACAGAATCGTTATGATAGTGCTCTTGGTGTTGCTGGACTCAATGCTGGTCTTGCGCAGAATCGTTATGATGCTGCTCTCAATACTGCTGCTCTTAATGCTGATATTGCTCAGAGTCGTTACGATAATGCACTCGGCAATGCTAGTATCGTTCAGGCTATTCAGCAGGATGGTGCTGCTACTCGTCAGCTTCTTCAGGAGAACAAGATCGAGGCTCTTCAGCAGAAGGTTAATGATCTCACTCTTCAGGCGAACCTTGCTGGCATCGTTCGTTATCCGATGAGTACTGCTTATAATGCTGGTTTCAATCCATTCTGCAATTGCGGTAATGGTTGCTGCATGTAACCCCGCATATTTAAGCGGAGGTAATCATCATGCTAATTCTTACGAATACTGGTAGCCAGGAGCTAGCTCCGGGGCAGTCACTTATATTTAATCTTACAGTTTTGCATACCGGTAAATGGGAATGCTATCGTGAGGGTTCTGGGTCCGTTGGCCTTAAGGCTCAGGGTGCATTTTATGAAGTTTGCTTTAGTGCTGATATTGGTGCTACAGCTGCTGGTGCAGCAGAGCTTTCTATCGAGCTAAATGGTAGTCCTCTTACTGAGGGAACTATGACATCTGCTACTGCTGCTGAAGGTGATCTCAATAATGTTGCAAAGACAACAGCCGTTAAGACTTGTTGCTGCATGGCTGAGTATATTACCATCGTTAATACTGGTACTACTACAGTTAATGTTGAGAATCCTTCTCTCTTTATCAAGCGTATTGCTTGAAGTTAAATTTAGAATTTAGAAATTCAGGCGGGTTAAGTGTTTTTTGCTTGGCCCGCTTTTATTAAACAGAAAGGCATACCATGAAGACGGATGACGTAAAGACCGTTGTGGAAAGCGAAGAGCCGAAGTATGCTGTATGCACTACTGAGTGGGGTCCAGATTTTACAGGTCTAGAGGATTCCGTCGGTTCGGATGCTAGTTTTGCTGGAACTCTTGGCAAGCCGATTACTAACTTTACTGTTGGTGCGAAGAATATTAAGAAGTTTCGTATTCGCACTAAGAAGAAGGGTAAGTGGCAGGCTTATCAGACTGGATTCAATAAGGATATTAAGTCTGATGGTTCTGCTATTCTTGGTATCGAGATTGTCGGTAAGGGGTATTGCTTCGCAGTTCACATCAAGGGTGGCACATGGCTTCCTGCGGTTTTCACAAGTGATACTGAAGGCGAAGTTCTTGTTGGCTCTGGAACTCCAATCGATGCTATTTGGATTGATTCGATTTAGTTTGTAAATGAACTCTGGTAAATGCGAAAATCGCGGATGCCCATAAAGAAGAGACATCTCGCAAGTGTTTTGGAGTGTTGTGGCTACTCGGCGGGCCAGAGTTTGTTTCTGATTATTTCAAAATGGAAGTTCCAGATCGATTAGAAAGGAGGTATTTGTGAAAACTGTTACTGGTAGTCGTATCATCTTGACGCGTGGAGATACATGTAAAATACAATTTACTCTTTACACTTCAGAAGGCGAACCTTATACACCTAATGAAGGAGACGTTATACGTTTTGCTGCAAAGAAATCGTATAGCGATCTTGTTCCACTAATCTATATAGTTATTCCAAACGACACAATGATGCTAGAAATAAAGCCAGAACATACAAAGAATTTGGCTTTCGGTTCGTATGTGTATGATGTTCAATTAACATGTGCTGACGGTACGGTCGATACGTTCATAACTAAAGGCGTCCTCAAGATTGAAGAAGAAGTTGATTAGTTATGGGTATACATGCTAGCATTTCCGAAGCCACATTATCAATTGAAGGATCGTTATCGCTTGCTAGCAATAGAATACCAGCAATAGTTGATCCATCAGATGATACATATTATGAATACACATACGAAGTAACTGCCTCTCTTGGAGAGACACAAGTTCTTCCAACGAAGAACAAATATTTAACTGATGATATTACTATACAGCCTGTTCCATCCACCACTACTATCAATCCTCAAGGTGGATACACACTTTATATAGGTTAATAGGAGGCTTATCATGGCTAATGAGCTTTATAATAAGATTATTGTTAATGGCGTAACTAAGATCGACCTTACTGCGGATACAGTTACTGCCGACAAGCTTTTGTATGGTTATACTGCTCATAATGCTGCTGGTGCCATTATTACAGGTTCCTGCACTTATGATGCTGATACTTCTGATGCTACTGCGACTGCTGGTGAGATTCTCACTGGTAAGGATGCTTATGTAAATGGCGTTAAGGTTTCGGGTTCTATGCCCAACCGTGGCGCTGTTGCCGGTACGATTTCTACTGTTGATGGTACTTATACGATTCAGAATGGTTACCATGATGGTTCTGGTACTGTCGAGATTGATTCTACCGAGCAGGCTAAGCTCATTGCTGAGAACATCCGTGAGGGCGTTGTTATCTTAGGCGTCACGGGTACTATGACCGGTACCGAGGATGTTGTCGCTGGTACTCCGACTGTTACCCCGAGCTTCTCGCAGCAGGTTATTGTTCCTGATTCTACTGCTACTCCTGCTGAGAACTATCTTGCTCAGGTTACGGTTGAGGCAATCCCGACTACTGAGGTTGTCAACGCTGCTGGTGGTATTACTCTCACCATTGGTTAATTCATAAATCCAATTTATATTTGAAAAAGAAAGGGGGAGTAGATGCCAACCGCATACAATAAGATACAAAAACGTGATGGTACAATTTTGATGGATTTGACTAGTGATACAGTTACTCCTAATTCGTTGGTAAGTGGGTTCACTGCACATGATAGAAGTGGACAACCAGTAGTAGGATCAGTTGTAATTTCCCCCATTATTTATAACAATGTAGAAAGTGGATTATCAGGAATGTTTAGAGGACAGTCTCTTGGTAGTGGAACATCTTTTGCAAATGCATCGACGGCAGCTCAAAAGACTGCAATAAGTTCTGGAACTTTTAATGATATTTTCATAGGTGACTATTGGACAATTAATGGACGAGTCTATCGAGTAGCAGATATTAATTACTGGTTGCATATTACTGATGGAAATGTAGACTTTACTACAAATCATCTTGTAATTGTGCCAGATGCAGCTATGGGTACTGGTTCTATGAACTCTACTGCCACAAGTCTTGGTGGATATTCTGGTTCATACATGCGCAGTAACAATTCTGGTGCTCTTAATACTGCTAAGAGTACTATCCAAAGTGATTTCGGTAATTATTTGCTTACTCATCGTGCTTTGATTAGTAGCAACAGTGAAGATGAGAATGGAGTTAGAACATCTACAGTGGTATGGGCTGATTCTACTGTCGAGTTAATGAATGAAATCATGGTCTTTGGTCATTGGTTCAATAAACGAGTCTTCACCGGTGTCGATCTTATTAAGACCGATGCTCAGCAACAGCTTAGTTTGTTCCGAGTGGCACATCCATATGTTAATCTTGGGCGTTATGCTTATTGGCTTAGAGATGTTGCTTCCACTACTAAATTCGCATCCGTAGATGCAACTGGACTTGGTGCCGATAATAATGCTAATGATACTCTTGCAGTTAGGCCAGTTTTCGGCATTAAGGGAACTACTTCTTAACTTACAATTTATGAGCAACCCATGTCTTTTCGTAAAGTGGATTGCTTAGAAAGGATGTGGATATTTTATGGAGCTTGACATACCAATAGAACTAATAATCAATACGATTGTTACCGGAATCATTGGATGGGTTGTAACGATAGTTCTCAATAGACTTAAGCAGTATCAAGAAGAAGCTAGATCATGGCGAGATCAACTTGATGAGAAACTTGATTTTTTGTCCGATGCTATTAAAGCTGATATGCGAGTTAATATTGTTTATAGTTGTGAGAAGTGCTTAAAACGAGGATGGATTACTGCTGAAGAGCTATCTTCTATTCTTAATTTGCATGATAGATATCACGATCTTGTCGGACACAATCACTTTGTATCGAGCTACATTGATCGTATTGATAATTTAGAAGTTAAAGCTATTTGAGAGCTTGAGTAAAAATTTGATTCTCTAAGTTTTCGAATTAAAAATTCAAAATGGAAGTTAAGAGGAGCTAAGCCATGATAGACTTTGGTGACTTCATTAAATCACAGCGCGGTAATGTTGGGTTCCCTCGACTTAGAAAAAAGAAGATCAATGAGATTAGTAACCATTCTACTTCTGTAGAAGAGGCGAAGGAAAAGGTTCGTAATATTATCGAGAACGGAAAGAAGCGTCGTAAGAAGAAAAAGAAGAATGAAGATAAGTAAAATACTTCCATAAAATGTAATGTAAATTTTCCCCAGTGGATTTTTTGATAAAAACAAAAGGAGATGCTTCATGAATGAGTTAGTTCTTGATATTTCTAAATACGATCCTAACATAGATTTAGCTGCATGGAAAGCTAAATATAATCTTTGGGGAGTAATAATTAAGGCTGGTGGAAATGAAACGAGTCTCGGACGATATTCCGACTCTTGGTTTGAACGTCATTATGAAAACGCTCGAACTGCGGGCCTTCATATTGGATTCTATTATTATACTGTCTCTACTAATACTTCAGATGCTGTAAAAGATGCAGAGCACTTTGCAAGTATTATAAAGAATCATTACTATGATCTTCCTTGTTACATGGATGTTGAGGATAATAGACAGTTTGCTCTTCCTGCTAGGAATCTTACTGATGTTATCAAGGCATTCTGTGATAGGTTGATTCAACTTGGATATTATGCTGGACTCTATACTGGCGGTTCAGCATGGCTTAATAACATGTATCGTAATGAACTTAGTGACTATGCTAACTGGATTGCTTGGTGGCGTGCTAAGTGGCCTTATGAAGCTGGGGATATTGGCATGTGGCAGCAGGGTGGTATGCGCTACTCCGATGGCATGATTGTCTATGATGATATTTCCGGCTTCCACGATGTTGATTGGTGCGTTGTTGACTATCCAAGTCGCATCAAGAATGGCGATACTTCTTATAAGGAGGACACAGTGCCTGAGACTACTGGTGGAACTGCTGAGGATGTTATTAGCATTGCCGAGGGAGAGCTTGGATATTATGCTCCCAATGATCCTGAGCGCGGTTCTAAGTATGGTCGCTGGATGGCACAAGTCACTGGTGAAGATTGGATGGCAGGACCATCAGTTGAGATTTGGTGGTGCTGCATGTTTGTTAGTTGGGTTCTTAATAAGGCTAAAGTTAAGGTTGCTGGATTCCCATCTCAGAATACAGACCTTGCTTTGAGTGGTGGTGCCAAGAATCTTCTTGTTGAGAGGACTAGCATTAAGCGTGGTGATATTCTGATCTTTGATTGGAATTGGGGTACAGCTGCTACCGACCACATTGGTTTTGCTAAGGGTTCACTTGTTGGCGGGTATGTTGAGACTATTGAGGGTAATGTGTCTAATTCTGTTCAGAACAAGACACGTGCTCTTAGTACTATTAGGTATGTTATTCGTCCTAATTATGCAACTAAGCCTGCTCCTGCACCAACTCCAAAACCTGAGCCAGAGCCTGTAGTTCCTGATGGATATTCTACAAAGCTCTATCAGACAAACAACACTCCAATGCAGCGTTACGAGTTTATTAATAATGGAGATGGATATTACTTGATTCGTAATATCGGCCGTGACATGTTTCTCGATGTTCGAGATGCTCTGTCCGATGACCACACTCCTGTTAGAGTTTGGAAACGACTTAGGTCGGATGGACAGCTATGGAAACTCATTCCTGTAGCCAATGCATTTGGAACATATTATGAACTTGAACCAAAGTGTGCACTTGGCATGAGACTCGATGCTATCAATGGCGGTACCGAGAACAAGACTGGTTTATGGATTCATCCTGACAATGATACTGATGCTCAGAGATGGGCTTTTGTTCAGTCGTCCGATGGTGATATTCGCATTCTTAGTGTTAAATCTGGTCTTGCTATCGATGCTGGTGCCGGAGTTCAGCCATGATGGAGAATGTCAAGACTGGTATAGCACTTGTGATTTTAATTGGTTTGCTTATATTTAATAAATAATAATCTCGTTGAATTTACCATTCCTATAATAGAAAGGTAATCTATTTAGGAGGTAAAACAATGTTTATTATCGACGATGGCGATAGGATTAAGAACTTTGTCGAAACGGCTAATGGATTTGATGAAATAGAAAATCTTGATTGGAATTCATTTGATGGATTGTTTTTGATTGAAACAGTTATAGATGATTTTGACAATGATGGAGTTTTCTATAATCGAATCTATACCGATCTTGATGAACCTGTTACTTGGTCTGAAGCGCTTGAAATCAGAAAGAATGTTATGAAAAAATGGATTAACAAGTAGTAACTAAAGTATAAGGATAGTTGAAAAATACTATCCTTATATTTTTTAATCTCTTTGATGGAGAGGAGGTATCGAGTTTGGATTATCTATCATCTTATACTGATGATTTATATTTATCACATCATGGAATTCTTGGACAGAAGTGGGGTCAGCGTAATGGTCCTCCTTATCCATTAAAAGGTGGATCATATAGTCGAACGGAACAAAAAGCTATTAAAGCAGAACGTAAGAAAAAGTACAGTCGTTATAACAAAAAGCATTATGATAATGTACTAGAAGAAGGTACTGTTTTCAAAACACTTTCATATGATCCAAATCGTACTTCAAATACTGACATGTTCTTTGCAAGTCATACTAATGCTGATATTGATCACTATAAAGAATTCTTTGATAAACCTGCTCCTATGCCCATCTATGATGAAGAAGGAAATGAGATAGGAACTGGCAGTTTTTATAAATATTCTATTCAGAATAAAGCAGTTAAAGATATTAAAGTTGCATCTGAAGATAGTGGTGCGAAAGCTTTTAGAAAACTTTATGAGAATGATA
>JAEIGA010020616.1_pt1 | contig 10048 bp, 7 predicted proteins | sample 9270691 | NCBI WGS metagenome assembly JAEIGA01 (sample SAMN17057246, study PRJNA624740) | gut metagenome | biome: biome; isolation source: fecal sample | host: Bos grunniens | place: China: Xizang | collected 2019
ATTTTAGCATTAGCGACAACGGTCAAGGTGTACCTGCAGAAGCATTAGTCCATATCTTTGAGCGTTTCTATCGCGTGGACAAAGGCAGAAGTAGAAAAGCTGGGGGCACAGGATTAGGACTCTCCATCGTAAAACATGCTGTGATATTCCACGGCGGAAATATCACAGCAGTTAATCGTCAAGAAGGCGGATTGGAGTATCAGTTCTCACTTTCCCGCCGTTCGAAATAGAATGTTAACTCATCTCTAACATTCGTTGGATAGGACGAATAGCATCTTTTGCAATATCTTCATCTACAGTCACTTCATTCTTTTCGTTGAACAAACATTCGCGAAGGTTTTGAAGTGTGCACATGCGCATGTATTCGCATTCATTGCAAGCCCCATTCTCAGCAGGTAATGCAATAAATTCCACTTCTGGACATGCCTTCTGCATCTCGTGGAGGATACCACTCTCGGTAGCCACAATATACTGGATATGGGACGCTTCGCTATTGGATATTGGACGCTCTGACGAGCTATGGGATATAGCAAAATTCAGCAATGCTTGGGTGGAACCAATGACATCGGCATGTTGCAAGATAGATGCTTTGCACTCAGGGTGTGCCAACACTTTAGCATCAGGGTATTGCGCTTTGAGCGTAAGCAATGCTTCCTCCGAAAAGCGGGCATGCACATGGCAACCACCATTCCACAAATCCATCTTTCTACCCGTCATGCGATTGATATAAGCACCTAAATTCTGGTCTGGGCCAAAAAGAATTGGCTTATCTTCAGGCAATTGCTGCACAATCTTTAGGGCATTGCTGCTAGTAACTACCACATCGGTCAAGGCCTTTACTGCCGCGCTTGTATTTACATACGATACGACCATGTGGTTGGGGTGCTCCGCTTTCCATGCAGCTAGGTCTGCTGCTTTGCAACTATCCGCCAAAGAGCATCCTGCCTCAGGTGCAGGAATAAGCACCTTCTTGTCTGGACAGAGAATCTTAGCAGTCTCAGCCATAAAATGTACGCCACACATGACAATAATATCGGCATCGGTTTTGGCAGCTTGTTGTGCCAAAGCAAGTGAATCTCCTACGAAGTCTGCCACATCCTGAATCTCAGGGCGTTGGTAGTAATGCGCCATGATGATGGCGTTCTTTTCACGACAAAGTGCGCGTATTTCTTCAACTATATTCATTATTTAATAGGTTGACCTAAGGTATTGTAATATACTCCGTTATACTCGATCAAGAGTTGACCATCAAGGAGAATTTTCGTATTTGGTTTTTCTACAATAGTCTCTTCTACATCAGTAGTTCCGTTATTACAAGATGTAATATAGCGGGAGTAAACATATACGATAGAAGGTGTACCCGTATTGAGATTAATGGTAATACTGCTCAATGCAGGACCATTCTGCGCTGTATTCGTGTTACTATAAAAACGCAACTTACCAGTTCCTGACAAAGTGCTAGTAGGAGTCCAAGTATAGTTACTTAAGCTATTGGTAGTAGCAGAAATCTGCCCCACCTTAGTTCCATTCATACTGAACTCAAGAGTCTTGTAGCTAGAACCACCATACGTACGCAGATTAACTACGATACTAGTAACATTAGCCAAGTCTATTTGTGGCGACTCAATATATGCATTACTAACCACACGCCAATGTTTGGTATCCTTGATTAAGCCAGATAGTGTCCATCCATCTTGGTCATTAAGATTCATACTTATACTTGGAGAATCTGCCACAGGACCTTCCTCCTCTGTGAGTTGTGCAAACACAGCATGGAAAGTAGTGTTTTGTGTGATATCTGGAGCATCATCCGCGGTAGAGAACAGATCAGTTGGCACATCATCCTGCGAGCCATAGATGACATCTTCGCTCCAACCTACAAACTGTGTGCTGATCTCATCGCACGATTTTGGAGCTGTAGGCAATTTGTACACTACACCACCTTTGTTTACCGAAATAGTTGGATTACCCACAGTATATTCTTCGCCATTAACGAGCCATGTCACGGTGCATTTTTCTACCGGATCTACCATGCTTCCGCCCTCAAGCGAGCCATTACTTTGTCCCAATACAAAGCGTGAGTCATAAGCTGTAATCAACTTAGATAGATCCAAAGTTTCTCCCGCTTTCTCACCCCAGATATACTCTGCCAAATAAGGATAGTCAATAAATGGATTACGGTTACCTTGTGTCTGTTGGATACCATTATTACGATCGATTTCCTTTTGAGAAACAGGGTCTTGTCGATGCCATTTCATTAGGAGTGCCACTCCGTATTTAGTCAAGCCGAAAGAGCCAGTAGTGTAAGTTGTAGTGAAAATATCAGCGCCTTCACCTGTTGTGAATGCTTTATCGCCAGCCCACTTAAGCAATGCTCCCATATAACCACGGGCAAAGTCACCTTTGTACTCATCTCGTGGTTCAAATACCGTTCCTGACGCCGAGATCACAGCCCCCGTATTGCCTGCAATAGTATTACCACCTGTAATTGTAATGCTTTTGGCAGTACCTTTCTTGGCGCCATCGTAGGTATAACTAGCGCTAGATACTTCTCCAAACGCATAGTTGCTACGCATACCATTTACCTTGCCATCCGTAGGTACGAGGTGAAACACATCACAACCTGGACCGCTCGTAGATCCGCCAAACCATGATTTTGGGATAGAGTGCTCGCGGTTATAGCAGTCACATTCGCTACTATAGTTTCCACATTGGTCCGAACCAAAAGTCCAACTGCAATCACTATACATGTCCCACACTTGGCCATTACTTTTCTTGTCCGTAGTTTTAAAAGCCGTCCATAGCCCATCATATCCCAAGGAAGAATAGCCTACTTCTGTTACCGTTTGTACTGCGTCAAACAACGCCTTACCTGATTTAGCATCGATTATTTGATAATACGTAGGCAGCGACGCTGCGGGGGTAACCGTTTTTGCAGCAATCGTAATTACGAAGAGACTGCAAAGAGCAGATAGTACAATTCGTTTCATATTCGTACAATTCTATTTAGCGTGCAAAGTTACGATTTTTTTTGCACCTATACAAATATTTTAGATAAAAAACACGTTGATTTACTCAAAAAAAGAGTGTGTCAAATCTCGACACACTCCCAAGTATAACTGTTAAGATAAAATTATCTACCTAACGTTCTTTCAATAGACGCTACCTCTTGACGTAGCACAACATCATAGCTCATCAAATCATCCATCGTATTTAACGAATGTGCGACAGTAGCATGGTCGCGGTTAACAATCGAACCTATTTGCGATAGAGATGAATCTGTGTACTTCTTCATCAAATACATGACAATATTTCTTGCTCTTACTGCAGTACGTTGGCGTGTACGGGCAGTAATTACTTTTTCAGAAACATTCAAGAGCTGACATACTGCTGTCATGATATCTCTTGCATCATAGGTTTGAGGATGAGTAGCTACTATACGACCTACCACAGTTTGCGCTAAAGCCAAATCAATTGGGCTTTCAATCAAGGTAGAGTGCGCCAACAAACTAGCTAACACTCCCTCCAAATCACGCACATTATCAGCCACATAGGTAGCAATATAATTGATTATTTCATCACTCAAACTAACGCCGTCTTTCTTAATTCGATATAACAATATATCACGGCGCAATTGATAGTCCGGACGAGTAATCTCAGCCGACAAGCCCCATTTGAAGCGTGATAAAAGGCGATCTTGTACTCCATGCAATTCTAAAGGACTACGATCAGATGTCAATACCAATTGCTTGTGAGTTTGATGCAAATGATTCAATATCTGGAAGAAACTATCTTGTGTTCCCTTTAGATCTACAAAATATTGTATATCGTCCACGATTAAGACATCTACCGACTGATAGAACATCAAGAAATCAGGCACACGATTATGATTTACTGCATCTTGGAACTGCAATTTAAATTCATTAGCAGACACATATAAAACACGAGCAGATGGGTTTAAACGCATCACTTCATTGCCGATTGCAAAAGCCAAGTGGGTTTTACCTACTCCACTACCACCAAATAGGAATATAGGGTTAAATATCGTCCGTCCTGGATTCTTAGCAATTTCTACAGCTGCTGCGCGAGCCAACTTGTTAGGTTCTCCCTTTATAAAATTATCAAAGGTATATAGCGGATTTAGATGAGTATCCCACTCATTTGAAACCGACATAGGATTATTAGATAATTCCGCACCTTGATTTGGGGTGGTATGAATCTTTGTTGTATCACTTGGCACATCGATGCTACTACCGGCTACCAAAATGCGATATTCCAATTGCACCTTAGCACCAAAAACCTTACGCAATACACGTGACAGAAGATTCAAATAGTTTTCTTCAATATAATCTACAATGAACTGACTGCGTACTTGCAGCACCAACACATCATTCTCCCAACTGATTGCCTCTATCGATGCAAACCAAGTGTGGTATGCACTATGCGACAGATTATCTTGCAATATCTGTTGGCAGTTTGACCATAATATGTTCAGTTCATTTTGCATAATTCTAACCTACGTACGCAATGACACTAGCGTACTTACACGTTATAAATAAGGTATAAAAGATGGTGTAAAAAAGAAGTATCTTTCACAAAACCGCTGCAAAGGTACTGCTTTTTTTTGAAACACAAAAATCAAGTGTTCTTAAACGAACTTAAATCAAATTATCTTGCAATGATTCAAGCAATTACATGCGCTAATTTGATTTTCTTATGATTAGAATACAACCCTACTCACAAGTGTTTGAAAATCAAATTAAAATCAAAAAACGAACCACATCAATTATCCCTAAAACAACGTGGACTATTATTGATTATCAGTAAATTAGCGAGTTTTTCAAACAAGTTGCCAAATTAGACACTCGTAAAATTAGTTCCCTTTAGGTAATTTCTTTTGAATAAACTTTCGCGCTTTAATAGACATTACTACAGAATCTACATTCAGCACAGCTTGATCTAAATCTTGGATGGCATTATTTAGATTATCGTAGAGGGCTTTATCGTTGAGTAATAGCCCCAAAGTGCCATCTTCAGATTCCAATGCACCATTAACAGATGCAATTATACGATTGAGTTCTGCAATGGTATTTTGTATCTCTGCCTTGCGCACGTCGGACACAACCGTTTGCAAATCACCCATAGTAGTATCTACTTTTTTGATAATACCAGGTAATTGATTATGTGTCAACTTGCGTATGTCGTTACCACTTACCTTGAGATCCGCAGTCAAATCCTCAATATTGTCTAATGTCATGCGCAGACTACCCTCTTTCATCTCATCATTTAGCGAAGCGGCCAATAGATTAACTTCCGACAAAATACTATCTAGTTTTGCCAAAGGACCATTCTGCAAGTTCTCTACCAATCCAGGTACCACTTTAGTTACCAATGTATCACCACGCTGGCACACAACAGATGATTTCGTTTCTGGAAGCACCAGCTCAATAGCAGCACCACCCAGTAAGCCATCTGCAATTAATGCCATCTCGGTTCCTTTTGGAAGAACTATATCTTTGTTCACATTCACACTGACCACAAAAGCAGGAGTGCGATTAAAATCATATTTTACAGCCTCTACTAATCCCACTTTGTGCCCCAAAATATACACGGGAGCTTGCTCCGTCAAACCATTGCTACGTTCAAAATAGCCATAATAGCAATCGGTAGGAGAAAAGATATTTACTCCCTTTAAAAAGTTAAAACCAAAATACAAAATACCGGCACACAATATTGCCAATACGCCTACTTTTACTTCTCTAGAAAATTTCATCACTTATAATATTTTTCAAACGCATTAAAAATGCCATTAACAATTCCTTTTTTTCCTTCTTCGCTAGCCAACCATTTTTCTTCGTCAGCATTGCTCAAGAATCCCATCTCAACCAGCACGCTAGGGCAAGCCGACTTGAGCAATACCCAAAAAGCAGCCTGACGTACGCCACGATTCGCACGCTTTAGGGTACCGACAAACTGACTTTGCACTAGTTCTGCAAACGCTAGACTATTGTCCATATAGTGGTTTTGCATCAGTTCAAATAGGATATAACTTTCAATCGAATTAGGGTCAAATCCCTGATAGACAGTCTGATCATCTTCCATCTTCATCACAGCATTCTCTCTCATAGCCACGTCTAAATTGTCTTCCATTCGGTCAGTACCTAAGATAAATGTCTCTGCGCCACAAGCGTTCTTATTCTCTGCGGCATTAGTATGAATGCTGATAAACAAGTCAGCATGGTTCTTATTGGCAATATCCGCTCGTTTTTGCAAAGGAAGAAATACATCGGTAGATCGTGTCAGCACCACTTTTACCTCTGGGTATTTGTTGCTTATTTTTTGTGCTAATTGCTGTGCTACACTCAAATTGAGATCCTTCTCTCTAGTCCCCTGCACTAAGCCAATCGCACCTGTGTCATGACCGCCATGTCCCGCATCAATCACAACGGTAAATGACATAAGCATCATGCCACATGATAGCAACAACAGCGTGCGCAACGTAGTATATAATTTGTTCACTTTCATGACAATTTACACAAATTTGCTGCAAAGTTACTACAAAAAAAGCGAATTGGCAAGAAAAAAGTGCATTTTTTGATAAAAAGTTGCATAGATGCAAAAATAATAGTAACTTTGCAGTCACATCTAAAAAAATATTGACATGAAAAATTTCAGCACAATTTTAACTCACGGACTACTAATGACAGTTGTAGTCATCACTATGATTAGTTGCGGAAAAAGTACAGGTCGTACATTAACTTCCGCCACGGGTTCCATATACGAGTGTTTAGTGGTGATGAATAATGCCCCTCTAACACAAGAGCAGCTTGATGAAATAGCTAAATTATCATTAACCAATGAAGCATCAGGATATACCAAACCTATAGCAAACCTATACGATTTGGTAGAGGCTGTAATGGCTGCCGATATGCCCTGCATACCACAAGTAGAACCTTACTTCCGTTTGACCCACGTGTCAACCGCACAATTCGACGACATGTTCAAGCCCACACGTAACATCTTGTTTGTGGATATCAATCCTGAAAAATACACGCAAATTAAGACTAAAGTGTCCAACGATTATTGGTCTACTCCACAAGCGTTATGCCGCATCCAATCGCCCACAGAAGAAGCGTTTGTGGCCTATTGGCTTGAGCATGGCGCAGAGATACGAGAATGGTTTGTTAATCAGGAGATTAAACGACAAATAAAATTCTACCAAGCTAGTACCAATAAGCAGGCTCGCGCTATTCTTCAGCAACAAGGATGCGACATGCTCATTCCAGAAGATTATATGGTAATCATGGACACTACCCTGGAAACTACCCAAGCCACATTGCTTGATAATGAAGTACGATTACTATGGTGCTGCAACAACAAAGGCAGCATGCGCCGTGATATAGTAGTATATAGTTATCCATATACCGACCCTAACACTTTCACCGCCCAATACCTCAACGCCAAACGTGACGAGGTGCTAGGCGCTGTCGTAAGTGCCAGTGTAGAAGGTTCTTACATGAGTACAGAATACAAAGTCATCCCTCCTATTGTGCGAAACATTTCACTTCCACAAGCTGAGCAAGCTACAGAAGTACGCGGACTTTGGAAGATTCTCAATGGTGAGGCGATGGGTGGTCCATACGTTAGTTTAACACGATTGGATAGAGTGAATGCGCGCGTTATCACAGCAGAAACATTCATCTACGCAGCTGGTCAAAAGAAGCGTAATGCTTTGCGTCAAGCTGAAGCGATTCTACATACTCTACAACTGCCACAAGATTCTATCAAGTAGTGGCAGTAGTTACTCCATATCTTTTGGTGGAAGATCTCACAAAGTCTGTGGGATCTAAGGTGTTGTTCAGCAATATCAGTTTTGCAGTAAACAAGGGACAACGCATTGCACTTGTTGCGCGGAATGGTATTGGAAAAAGCACCTTGCTGGATATATTAATGGGTAAAACCGACTACGATAGTGGTAAAATCACATGGCGTAAAGACCTGAAAGTAAAGTATTTGCCACAACACGTGAGTGTAAAGCGCATAGAGGACGCCGCAAGCGGCGATAGTTTGGGGCTTAAAGGTGAGGAATTTTTGAAACTTAGTGGTGGCCAACAAAAGAAACTACTCCTGCAACAAGTGCTAGATGACGAACCGGATATGCTACTACTAGACGAGCCTACCAACCATTTGGATTTGGATACTGTAGTATGGCTAGAAGAATACATCAGCAATCGTACTGCCAGAGGAGAAAAACCGCTAACCATTCTCATGGTGACGCACGACAGGTACTTTCTTGATAGCGTTTGCACAGATATCTTTGAGTTGGACGAGCATACTCTATATGCCTACCACGGCAATTATACATGCTATATCGAAAAACGTGCAGAGCGTATTGAGACACAAAACGCAGAGATTGAGAAAGCACGTAATCTATATCGCACCGAGCTAGAATGGATGCGACGCATGCCACAGGCACGTGCACATAAAGCGCAATATCGTATCGACAATTTCTACGAATTAGAGAAAAAAGCCAAACTACAACACAAGGAATCAGATGTACGATTAGCTGTAAAATCTGGATACATAGGCAATAAGATATTCGAGGCAAAAGATGTCTGCAAAACCTATATTTCTCCATCTACAGGCGAAGAAAAAATAATCTTGCAAAATTTCAACTATGTATTTTCACGCTACGAGAAATTGGGTATTATTGGCAAGAATGGTACTGGCAAATCTACTTTTATCAAACTACTGATAGGCGAATTGCCATTAGATAGCGGTCAATGGGATGTAGGCAGTACCGTGAAATTTGGCTATTATGCCCAAACGGGATTGAAGTTTGACGAGGAGAAAAAAGTGATTGATATTGTGCGTGATATTGCTGAAGTAGTTGATTTGGGCAATGGACAAAAAATGACGGCTAGTCAATTTCTACAAATGTTTCTTTTTTCTCCTGCCCAACAATACGATTTTGTGCGCAAGTTATCTGGAGGCGAAAAACAACGCTTACATCTATGCACAGTATTGATGCGCAGTCCAAATTTCTTGATTTTGGATGAGCCAACCAATGATCTAGATATACCTACACTCAATGTATTGGAAGACTATCTAACAAAGTTTCAAGGTTGTTTGATTGTCGTGAGCCATGATCGCTATTTTATGGATAAAGTAGTGGATCATATCTTTGTTTTCCATGGCGAGGGTAAGGTACAAGACTTCCCTGGCAACTATACACAATATAGATTAGAGGCGAAAGCCGCAAGCGCCAGTTTAGAGGACGCTCGCAAAACAGGAGACAATGTAGAGGTTAAAAGTACGAAAACAAAGACGGAGCAGAAGCGCAGATTAAGTTTCAAAGAAAAGCGCGAATTGGAAGAATTAGAGCAACAAATTCCTTCACTCGAAGCAGAGAAAGCCACGTTAGAATCTCTATTATCTGGAGGGGCGACAAATCCAGAAGAAATAGCCCAAGCCTCTGCACGCTACAAAGAGGTACAAGACGCATTGGACGAAGCAGAAATGCGATGGCTAGAACTTAGCGAGATTGGTTAGGGAATAGGTTAAAGGAGAAAGGCGAAAGGTTAAAGGCGAGATATAAATTCAGGATCGAGATATTCTTCTTCTATTTTATCAATTTCTTGGATATCCTTTTCCGTAGGTAGATAGGTTTGGTTGCACCAAATATCTTCTATTTTTCGTGCTAATGCTTGTGTTGATGGAAAAAATGACGTATTCGCAATATCTTTCAAATTCCTCACACGTTGTCGTACCGACTCTACTCCATGTTTTGCTAATTTCTCTTGTGATGGCGTGATGGCTTGCTGTAGCATCTCGAAATCCACATTATACAACAATGTGCCATGTACAATCGTAGCAGTTGGCAACGCAAAACAGGCATTACCTGATACTTTGAATTCTCCAACCATAATGTCGTTATGGGTAGATTTGACTGCATGATATCCCAACAGGGAGAGCGTATGCGACATTTGGTCTAAATATGACTGAAAAATCTGCTCGCTATGTGAAGAAGGAGAAATATAACTAATCA
>JAEIGA010020617.1_pt1 | contig 10047 bp, 8 predicted proteins | sample 9270691 | NCBI WGS metagenome assembly JAEIGA01 (sample SAMN17057246, study PRJNA624740) | gut metagenome | biome: biome; isolation source: fecal sample | host: Bos grunniens | place: China: Xizang | collected 2019
CTTTGTTCTCTCCGGTAATGTCATGGCAGAGTCCGGTATCTCCAGAAGGCTTGTAAGTTTTATTGATGACTGCATCGGACACCAGAAGGGCGGTATCGCCATAGTCTGTGTTGTCGTTGCTATGTTCTTTGGTGCAATTTCCGGTTCAGGCCCTGCTACTGTCGCAGCACTCGGAATAATCCTTATACCCGCGATGGTCAACCAAGGCAGATTTTCTGCTCCGTTTGCTTCGTCGCTGATGGCATCAGCCTCTTCAATAGCTATAGTTATCCCGCCGTCCATAGCCTTCGTCGTTTACGCATCTATTACAGGCGTATCTGTCGGTGAGATGTTCATGGCAGGTATAGTTCCGGGCATCATGATGGGCCTTGCGCTGATAGCTATAGTTATAGTCGAAGTACGCAGAAAAGGGATCCAGGCTTCCCGTGAGCGCGCCACATGGGGCGCCAGAGCCAAATCCTTCGGCTCTGCTGCTTGGGGACTTATGGTTCCTGTAATCATTCTGGGCGGTATCTACGGCGGTATCTTTACCCCGACTGAGGCAGCAGCAGTTTCTGTTGTCTATTCTCTCCTGGTAGGCCTTCTTGTCTACCGTGAAGTCAAATGGAAACAGCTTGTAAAGATCCTTGTGGATTCCGGAAAGACGACAGGCGGAATAATGCTCATTATCGGAGCTGCCACGCTGTTCTCCTTCGTATGCACCAAGCATGGCATTTCAAAGGCTGCCCAATCGCTGCTTTTGAATGTTGCAGGCAACAAGTACATGTTCCTGTTAGTTGTAAACGTAATATTCCTCATAGCCGGCTGCTGTGTTGATGCAAACTCCGCGATGTATATATTTATCCCTATAATGTACCCCGTTGCGACCAAGCTCGGAATAGACCCGATACACTTCGGTATACTCTCGACGGTCAACCTCGCCATCGGCCAGGTCACTCCGCCTGTCGGAGTCAACCTTTTCGTAGCAATAGGCATTTGCGACAAGATGAAGGATCTGAGGGACAAGACGAAAGTAACCATTGCTTCAATGTCCAAAGCTGTATGGCCGATGATCATATCCTGCGTTGTGGCCCTGCTGCTCATAACCTATGTCCCTTGGTTCAGCCTCTACATTCTCGGACGATAATATGTATTCATAGCGCTTCGGCGTTATAAATATAAAAGAAAAAGAACAAAATAATTTCAGGAGGAAAATCATGAAAAAGTTCTTAGCACTCGTCCTTGCATTATGCATGGTATTTGCTCTGGCAGCATGCGGCCAGGCAGCAGCTCCTGCAGCAGCTCCTGCAGCAGCACCTGCAGAGGAAGCCGCACCTGCAGAGGAAGCCGCACCTGCAGAAGAGGCAGCGGCATCAGACCTTATTGAATGCGATGACGTAACACTCTCATTCTGCTGCTCCGCTGCAGAATCCACCTGCTGGGCCCAGATGGCAAAGGTCTTTGCAGATTATGTCAATGAGCGTACGACCGGCAACTTCGAAGTTGAGATCTATGCCATGGACCAGCTGACCAACGGTTCCCAGACAGAAGGCATTCAGGCTGTTGCAGACGGCACGATCGATCTCTCCGCACACTCCAACCTCATTTACTCCAACTTTGACCAGAGACTGAACGTCGTATCTCTCCCGTTCATTTTCGACAGCTTTGATGATGTTGACGCTGTCCTAAACGGTGCAGGTTATGACGCACTTGCTCCTATTGTTGAAGGCATGGGCCTCCACCTCATGGGCATTGCGGAGAACGGATTCAGACATGTTACCAACAACGTACGTCCCATTGAGACTCTCGAAGATATGAAGGGCCTTGTTATCCGTGTCGCAGGCGCTCAGGTGTTGAAAGACGAATACGAAGCATGGGGCACCAACTACACCACAGCAAACTGGAGCGAAGTTTACACAGGACTCCAGACCGGCACATATGAAGCACAGGAGAATCCTCTGCCCACAGCAGATGCTTCCTCCATTTCCGACGTTCAGGATTATGTAACATACTGGACCGGTGTTTATGACTGCATATTCTTCACCATGAACCAGGAACTCTATGATTCCTTCAGCCCGGAGATGCAGGCTCTTATTGACGAAGCCGGCGCGTATGCTGCTGCCGACCAGCGTGTTAAAGAGCGTGAAGGCGACCAGGAAGTTCTGAAGAAGTGGGCAGACGGCGGCATGACAGTTTCCGAACTCAGCGACGAAGAAGTTGCGAAGTTCAAAGAGGCTGCTGCCGGAGTTCCCGCCAAGTTCGTAAAGACCTGTGTTGATCTCGGATTCGATCAGGCAGAGGTCGAGAGCATGGTATCTGTTTTCACAGGCGCATAATTATCCGATATTAAACAATTTGCCCTGCGGGAAACCGCAGGGCAAATCTTAAGACTGTTTGGTATGACCAACATACCTGATTTTTCCGGAGGAAAAAATGGATGACAACTTGATAGAACTGGCACAAGGAAAGTTCGGGCGCGTCGTCGCGTTCCGGCTCAAACCCGGTGCGGATCTCTATCTGGGAATGGAAGAGGCCTGCAGGAAATACGGGATCTCAAACGGGGTAATAGTCAGCGCGCTTGGAAGCGTTAACGGTGCCCTTTTTTGTGACGCCGATGTTCTGCCGGGGACTTATTTCGGTTACGGGTACAGCGATACCATAAAAGTTGACGAGGTTTTGGAGCTTACTGCTGCCTCGGGTATTATTTGCCATGACGCCGAAGGCAAAATTAACCTTCATGTCCACGTCAATTTCAGCGACAAAAACGGAACAGTATACGGAGGGCACCTCATTGAAGGGACCAAGGTGCTCATCACCGTTGACGGCATAATTGCGGAGGTCGAAGGCATAGAAATGGGGAGAAAGCTCCATGAGCCCTCGGGACTTATGCTCTTCGCTCCCGGGCAGCTTTAATGCCCGGATCGGATTTGAAATCAATTTTTTTGAATAATAATATAAACAGAATTAAGGAGTGGTTTTTATGGCAACAGTCACAAAAGAACAGGCCAGAAAATTTTACGAGACTATGGCGACGATCCGCGCCTTTGAAGAGTCCGTAAAGAGAGATTTTCTGGCCGGTGAGATCCCGGGCTTTGTTCACCTTTATATAGGGGAGGAAGCGATCGGAACTGGTATCTGCGCTGCTTTGAGAGACGATGACATGATCGAGAGCACGCACAGAGGGCACGGCCACTGCATCGCGAAGGGCGCGGATGTCAATGCGATGATGGCTGAGATCTTTGGAAAGAAGGCTGGCCTCTGCCACGGCAAAGGCGGAAGCATGCATATTGCGGACTTCAAGATCGGCATGCTGGGGGCGAACGGCGTTGTCGGTGGAGGCTACAACCTCGCGACCGGCGCTGCTCTGGCGAGCAAGATGGTTTTGAAGAACGACAGGGTATCGGTAGTATTCTTCGGAGACGGCGCTTCAAACCGCGGGACTTTCCATGAGGCCGCAAACGTGGCAGCTGCCTGGAAACTGCCGGTCATATTCGTAAACGAGATGAACTGCTGGGCATCCACGACCCCGTACCGTACGACAACAGCAGTCGAGAACATCTCCGACCGCGCGAAGGGCTACAACATGCCCGGTGTCGTAGTCAACGGCCAGAACGTATTTGAGGTCTATGATGCGGCAGTTGAGGCTGTAGCGCGCGCACGCAGGGGTGAGGGCCCGACATTCATCGAGGCGAAGACATACCGCATCGAAGGCCACTTTGTGGGCGACCCGGAGAAATACCGTAAAAAGGAAGAGACGATGCAGATCTTCCATGACACGGATCCTCTGACCCACTTCCTTGGGATCCTTCCGGAGGGCATAAGCTTCGAGCAGGCTGAGCTCGATCAGATCAGAGCGGACGCCGTTGAAAAGATCAAAAAGGCCAAGGAGTACGCAGTCAGCTGCGAGTACCCCGATCCTTCGGAATACATTACCGATGTCTATGTCGATTGAGGAGGAGAATGACAATGCGTAAAATTACATTTTCAGATGCCACACGCGAGGCCATGGCCGAAGAAATGGAGAAATACCCGGAAGTGTTCGTAATGGGCGAAGACATTGCCCGTCAGGGCGGTATTTTCGGCCAGTTTAAGGGCCTTCCCGATGAGTTCCCCGGCAGAGTTATCGACACTCCGATCTCCGAGACCTTCATAGTCGGAGGAGGCGTCGGAGCCGCGCTTGCCGGAGCCAGACCCGTTGTTGACATGCACTTCGCGGACTTCATAGGAGTCTGCGGAGACGAGATCATAAACCAGATGGCAAAGATCCGTTACATGTTCGGCGGCCAGGCGAAGATTCCTCTCGTTCTGCGCGCTCCCGACGGAATGGCAGGAGGCGGAGCCGCCCAGCACAGCCAGAGCCTTGAGAGTTTCTTTATCCACATTCCGGGCATAAAAGTTGTTGCCCCGTCGAACCCCTATGACGCGAAGATGGTCCTCAAAGCCGCCATTGAGTGTGACGATCCGGTCCTCTACTTTGAGAACAAGGTCCTCTACAAGGAGACCGGCGAGGTCCCCGAGAAGGAAGACGAGGTCCCCTACGTGATAGGCAAGGCGAGAGTTGAGCGTGAGGTCACCGACGTAACCATAGTCTCATACTCCATCGGCATGAAAAACGCAAGAGCTGCTGCAGATCTTCTTGAGAAAGATGGAATCAAGGCAGAAGTAATAGATCTTATTACTCTCTCTCCGTGGGACAAAGAGACCGTTATTAATTCCGTAAAGAAAACACACAGGCTCTGCCTGGTCGCTGAGTCCGTCAAGCAGGGCGGCGCACTCGCTGAAGTCGCTGCAACGGTTGCAGAAGAGGCTCTAGAGTACCTCGACGCTCCTATTCTCCGTTACGGTGCTCCGTTCACTCCGATACCGTTTGCTCCCACACTTGAGAAGATGTACAGGGTCTATCCGGAGGATCTCGTAAACGGAATCAAAGGTGTCCTTTGAGTTCTGAATGAAAGGAGAGCACGATGGCTGAAAAAGTATTAATGCCTAAACTCGGCCTTACGATGACCGAAGGCACCATCGAAGAATGGAAGAAAAAAGAAGGCGATGAGGTAAAAAAAGGAGAGATCCTTTTCTCTGTAGCGACCGACAAGCTGACAAACGACATAGAAGCGGAAGCTGACGGCGTGCTGCTCAAGATTCTGGTCGGAGAAGGAGAAGATGTTCCTTGCAAGGAAGTCATAGCGTGGATCGGAGCCCCCGGTGAAACAGTTCCCGGATCCGGCTCTGCCCCCGCTGTCTCTGCCGACGCTTCAGCTCCCGAGGCAGTTTCTGCCGCTCCCGCCCGGAGCGCTCCAGCAGCAAAGCAAGATAGCGGTTTTGTGCCCGCGATGCCCTATGCCAGAAAGCTTGCGAAGGAAAAGGGAATAGACCTGGGTCTTGTACCTGCAAGCGGCGCGAGAGGTTATGTGACATCCAAGGATGTTCTCTCCTATGTCCCCGCTGCCGCAAAGGCCACCACGAGCGAGGTCAAGTCTTCTCCTCTTGCGGAGAAGCTGGCCTCCGATATCGGCATAGATCTGGCTTCGGTCAAAGCGCGCCACGGCGGAAGAGTCCTTGCTGAGGATATCTATGCATATCTTGAGGAGACCCGCGAGAAAGCAGAAGAGACTGTTTCATGCAATCCGCTCGAGGAAATCAAGAAGATGAGCGGCATGCGTAAAGCTATAGCCAAAAACATGCTTGCCTCTGTACAGACCTCGCCGACAGTAACGTTCAATTTGGCTGTTGACATGTCCGAGATGAAGAAGTACAGAGAGATGCTCAAGGCAAAGGAGATCAAAGTCAGCTATAACGATCTTGTTGTCAAATTCGTAGCCAAGGCGCTGACCGAGTTCCCGATACTCAACGCATCGGTTGACGGAAACAGCATCATCCTGAAACACTATATCAATATGGGCGTTGCCGTTGCGATCGATGACGGACTTCTCGTTCCGAATATCAAAGACTGTGACAAGAAGAGCCTTACCGAGATCCATGAAGAGGTGAAGACCTTTGCCGAGCAGGCGAGGTCCGGCAAGCTTCCGATGGAAGCTTTGAAGGGCGGTACATTCACGATCACGAACCTCGGAATGTACGGTATCGACAGCTTCACCCCGATCATCAACCAGCCCGAAGTCGCAATACTTGGCCTAACGACCATGGAGGACAAGGCTGTGGTGAGAAACGGCGAGATAGTGATCCGCCCGATGATGACGCTGTCACTCACAGCCGACCACCGTATCATAGACGGAGCCACGGCTGCGGAATTCCTTCAGAGAGTAAAGAACCTGCTGGAAAATCCTGCCCTGATGCTGGCTTAAGGAGGCAAAAAATGGCAACTGCAATACTGATGCCTAAACTCGGTCTTACGATGACCGAAGGCACTATAGAAGAATGGAAGAAAAAAGAGGGCGACGAGGTCAAAAAGGGCGAGATCCTTTTCTCGGTCGCAACGGATAAGCTCACAAACGATATTGAAGCCGAGGAAGACGGGATCCTGCTCAAGATCCTCGTAAAAGATGGCGAAGATGCCCCTTGCAAAGAAGTTATAGGCTGGCTCGGGGCAGCAGGCGAGAGCATTCCCGAAGCAGCGCCCGCTGCAGAGAAAGCTGAAGCTCCTGCCGAGGCAGCAGCTCCCAAGGCGGAGGAGAAAGCTCCGGCGGCAGGTACCGTTCTGGTAATAGGCGCCGGTCCCGGCGGATATGTGGCGGCTATAAGAGCAGCTCAGCTCGGCGCGAAGGTCACGCTTTTTGAAAAGGCTGAAGTCGGCGGAACGTGCCTGAATCGCGGATGCATTCCGACCAAAGCGATGCTTCACACGAGTGAGATCTATGCCAGGGCAACAGGCTCAGCCGACATAGGAATAGTCGGAAATGACGTCTCGGTCGATTGGGAGAAGGTCCAGGCATACAGGGCAAGCGTTGTTGAGAAGCTTACCTCCGGGGTCAAAGCTCTTTGCAAAGCAAACAAGATAAAAGTTGTGGCGGGTGAAGCCAGATTCACGGGGCCGAAGACGGTGGTCACTAACGGAGAGACGTATACAGCGGACAGGATAATAATTGCCGCAGGCTCATACCCGATCATCCCGGGCATCCCGGGGGTCAAAGGAAATAAGGCCTGCATAGATTCCACAGCCTGCCTTTCTCTTGATCATATTCCGGAAAGCCTGGTTGTTATTGGCGCCGGAGTCGTAGGTCTTGAGCTCGGTACCGTTTACTCCAGATACGGCGCGAAGGTGACCGTAGTGGAGAAAATGCCAGGAATACTGCCCGGTATGGACAGCGAGCTTACAGGCATGCTGCTTGCAAAGCTCAGGAAAGATGGCTTGGATATCCTGACATCGGCCGAGGTGAAGTCTGTTGAGGAGACCGAAAAAGGCGCGCTTGTCAAAGTCGGGACCGAAGACGGCGAGAAGGAATTCGAGGCAGAAAAAGTCTTGATCTGTGTCGGAAGAGGAGCGGACAGCGCGGCTCTCGGCCTTGAAGCTGCCGGAATCAAGGCAGACAAAGGCTTCATACAGGTCGATGACCGGCTCGAGACGAATGTCCCCGGAGTATATGCGATAGGTGACGTTACCGGCAAGATGATGTACGCCCATGCTGCAATCGCCATGGGTGAGATCGCAGCCGAAAATGCTATGGGTCTTTGCAGGACATTTGATACCGCCTCAAGCCCCTCCTGCGCCTATATAGGCCCCGAGATCGCGGGCGTCGGCTTTACCGAGGATAAAGCAAAGGAGCTCGGGCTTGATTACAAGGTAGGAAAGTTCCCAACCAGCGCGAACGGCAGAAGCCTTGCCGTTGGCGAGACCGACGGACTCGTAAAAGTCCTTGTCGGCTCAAAATACGGCGAGATCCTTGGCGTTCATATGCTCGCCTCCGGTGCGACAGAGATCATTGAGGAGGCTGCCCTTGCAATTAAGCTTGAGGCAACAGCCGATGAGATAATCGGTACCATTCACTGCCACCCGACTGTTTCCGAGGCGCTCTCAGAGTGCGTTATGGCTGCAGAAGGAAGAGCAATACATATTCCGAACAAAAAGAAATAACCGTTTTTCAAAACAGGAGCCTGCAGATCCTTTCTGCAGGCTCTGTTTATTTACAAGCCTGAGATTAATTGCTATAATTTATAAAAATCCTAAAAAAGGCGGACTGCGTATGAGCAGTAAGAAAAATGCTCTTTCCCGGAGCGATGAGATCAGGGCAGCGTCCTTCTTCGGAAAACATGTATCGAAAGAAAAGGCAATTATTCTTTTTGTTGTTACCTCGCTGATTTCAGCTGCTCCGATATTCCTGGGGCTCAGGCTTAAAAGCGGAATTCCGGAGATCATAACAACAGGGCTTACGGATCTTGCGGGAAATGACGACTCGCTGCCCAGATGGGCATTTATATATATGATACCGGGGCTTTTCTTTGTTTTGAATGCCATTTGTCATGTGCAGCTTTATATACATCAGCGCTTATCCAAGCTCCCTCCTGCACCTGTAAGGCTGCTTGGCCGATGGATTATTCCTGTCCTTGGATTTTTCTTCTGCGTTTGGGCCGTGCCGAGAGTCGCGAGTCAAAGCATGCCGGGAGGTTTTAAAACAGCGTGCATTACAGGGATAGTATTGATTTACGCTGGCGGATATCTGTTTGACTGCAAAAAAGATGCAGCGTTGTCTTTTAATTTCAAATATATGTCCCGCAGCGAGACGGCAAGAAAAGGCACAAACGACCTGGCAGGTATCTGTTTTATGGTTTCGGGTCTGATTCTTATATACAGCGCAATGCTTATGCAGGATATCCCTGCAGTTCTGATAATAATTGCAGTCGCGCTCCTGATATTTCCGTTTCCCGCAAGTTATATGGCATATGGCAAAAATAGATGAGAAAGAGGCATGAATATGTCTGATACGATGTTTGGACTGAAAAAAGAACAGACAGGAAAAGGCTCTCCGATATGGCATGACGATCTACCCATACCCGAGCCGAAAGATGATGAGGTTCTGGTAAAAGTAAACAGAGCGGCTTTATGCGGTACGGATATTCACATTATCGACTGGGACAAATGGTCCCGGATATGGGTAAAACCGCCGGTCATAATGGGGCATGAGGCCTGCGGAGAGGTAGTGTTTGCAGGGAAAAACGTGAAAGACAGAAAACCGGGGGACAGAGTCGCTTTCGAATCGCATATACCCTGCGGGAAATGCCCGATGTGCTTAAGCGGTAAATCCAACATGTGTATGAATATGTCTCTGTTCGGTGTCGGAAGAGACGGGGCATTTGCCGAATATGTCGCAGCTCCGGAAAAGATCACATACAAACTTACTGACGATATATCTGACGATCTGGGCTGCCTTTTCGAGCCGATGGGATCGGGAATCCGCGGAGTCGAGAAAGCAGAGGTCGAAGGGAAAAACGTGCTTGTCAGCGGATGCGGAGCGATAGGGCTGACAGTTATAGCAGGTGCTAAGACCTTCGGAGCAGAGAAAGTCATTGCCTGTGATATCCTGCCGGAGCGCCTGAAGGATGCAGAGAAGATGGGGGCAGATATAACGGTAAACAGCTCGGAAACGGATATCATCTCATTCTGCAGAGACCTGACCGGAGGACTCGGAGTTGATGCAGCCATAGATGTGACAGGAGCTTCCGTTGCAATAATTAACGGCATTAAAGCCTTGAAAAACGGCGGAAGACTTGTGGGCGTCGGATTCCCGAGCAGTGAAGTGGGTCTGGATCTGACAAATGACGTATACTATCGGGAAGTCGAGATAACCGGAGTCTGTGGAAGAAGGATCTGGGAGACCTGGGACAATTTCGCGAAAGTCATGCGTTCTCCTTACTTTGACGCGTCAGTTATCATCGGCGGGACCTATGCGCTGCACGATTTTGATAAAGCAGTCGAAGCATACCGCGCGGGCATTCCCGGAAAGAAGCTTTTCAGGATAGAATAACAGACAGATAAAATTCTTTAATAATATTGATATCTTCAGGGTAGACAGGTCAATGTTTGCGACCTGTCTACCCTAAATTCCTCTGTTTTCAATGTATGGAGACAGGTAGACAGGTGATTTGCATAAATATCCCGGCTAAAGGCAATAAAAA
>JAEIGA010020618.1_pt1 | contig 10047 bp, 8 predicted proteins | sample 9270691 | NCBI WGS metagenome assembly JAEIGA01 (sample SAMN17057246, study PRJNA624740) | gut metagenome | biome: biome; isolation source: fecal sample | host: Bos grunniens | place: China: Xizang | collected 2019
GTACCGAAAGCAACCTTCTCGCCGTGATACATATGGTGGCATTCCTCAAGAACGGTAAGGCCGTTGTGGATGGCATGGGCGCCCGCAAGACCTGCACTCTCGAATCCGATACCGGAAAGAAGGGTGTTGGCCTCGATAATCTTCTCTACAGCAGGTGTGCATGCGCCGGCATCGAGAGCGATCTTGGCCTTGACGCCTTCAGCCATCAGGGTGTCAAAACATAATTTGGCGATAGCCATGGAAGCCTCGGTGGCTTTTCCGCCTGCGCAGGATGTGGCATCGCTCTGATAGCATGCCCTGGCTTCAAAGTAGGTGGCCAGTGCGTCGCCGATACCGGAGACGGTAAGACGGGTGGGGGATTTCACCACGATGTCTGTATCCATCATGACCAGGTTGGGGTTAGCCGGAAGGAAGAGATATTCTTCGAAGACGCCTCCTTCGGTGTAGATAACGGACAGGGCACTGCAGGGTGCGTCTGTCGACGCGATGGTCGGAACGATGAATACAGGTGTGCCTGCCTTGTAGGCAACTGCTTTGGCGGTATCAAAGATCTTGCCGCCGCCGACACCGATCACAAGGTCACAGCCTTTTTCTTTTACGATGTCCAAAAGACGGTTGATCTCTGTCCAGCAGCATTCCCCGTTAAAATATTCAAAATCGATCTCACAGTCAGCTTCCGCAAAACTGGCTTTGATCTGGTCGGCAAATCTCTTGAATCCTCCCTTACTGATGAGGATGAGGGCTTTTTTTCCTGAATCAGCGGCATATTTACCCAGATTGTTCATCTCTCCGGATCCCTGGATATACCTTGACGGCGCAATTAAAATCTTAGTTCCCATAATGATACTGCCTCCTTTGCAATTCGTCATAGTAGTTAACAATTACAATTTTATTTTAGGTAGTATCCTTACGGTGAGTCAAGATAATTACTCTTGTCTTTGGGTTAATTATTGTCGGTTTCCAACAGATAAAGACAAATGATTCCACTATTCTGAAAAGATCTTTTCAACCGGGGAAAAAGCTTCAGACCTTGTCGTTTCCTGCCAGATCCCAAGGGGTGACGATCCCCAGCAGCTGCTCATCTTTCCTGCCGTTTCTGGTGATAAAGACCATTCCGATCCTGGCCCCCTGATCCAAAGCCCTGTGGAAGAGGTTGGAGACATCGGAGATCAGGGCATTTCTGTCCACAAAGGCATACTGCTCTTTCTGGTGGCTTTCCATGACCAGATAATGGCGGATATCCTCCAGAGTCAGGCTCTCCGGGATGTAGAATCTTTTCTCCTCCACGATGTAGTTGACGATGGCTTTCTCACTTAAGACCCCTTTGACCAGACCTCCCTCCAGGATGGGTACATTGCCGAAGGAATGGTCATTCATCTCATTTAATGTCCTTATCACGTTGTCGGAGAAGGATTTGTAAAAGATCTTGTTGACCGGGACCGCGATATCCATGATCACCGGCGGCATAAGCAGTCTTTTTGTCACGGTTTTGAGGAGGTCTACCATCTCGTCGCTGGGCTCCACGGAGTACTGGTCTTTGATCTTCGGCTTGTGGGTCAGGAGATTCCGCACTTCCCTGCAGTATTTCAGTTCATCTGCGATATTTCTGAATTCCCGTTTTGCCGTCAGGTAATTGATGGCGGATTCCCAGTTGTCCAGCTGGTATTTTTTCTTTATGTTATATTCCAGTTCTCTGTAACATTCCAGAAATGTCTCTGCGTTGCTCTTATTCATGGCCGTCTCCTTTGCTTTTTCTCACTTCCAATATAGTGAGTTCCCGCCTATCCGTCAAGGAGGGAATCTCCGGGGAAAATACTTCTTGACGAAAATGAACCTATGCGTGAGAATGATATTATAAGGATAAAGTAAGTCCTTACTAAAGTGAGGAGAAAAGTATTCATTGAAGATAAGATGAGGGGAGGAGAGTATATGTTGAAGATTGTTTTTCTGGATGCAGCAACCATAGGGGCAGATATCGATTTTTCGGGATTCCACAAGCTTGGGGAATTCATCACCTATCCTGCCTCGACCCCGGAGGAAGCGGCAGAGCGGAGCCGGGACGCGGATGTGCTCATGGTGAATAAGGTCCCCGTCAACCGGGAGACCATCGGGGCGGCCGACCGGCTGAAATACGTATGTGAGACCGCTACAGGAACCAATAACCTTGACCTGGATTACCTGAAGGAGAGGGGGATCGGCTGGTGCAATGCCGCCGGATATTCCACGGAAGCCGTGGCCCAGCATACCTTTGCCCTCCTCTTTTATCTCCTGGAGCACATGAGATATTTTGATGATTATGTAAAATCGGGTGACTATACCGGATCAGGCTGCTTTACCAACGTCATCAAACCTTACACCGAGATCTCGGGCAAGACCTGGGGGATCATCGGTCTGGGAACCATAGGCAGGAGGGTAGCCGGCATCGCCGAAAGCTTTGGCGCAAAGGTGATCTATGCCTCCGCTTCGGGAAGGGCTCCCCAGGAAGGCTATACGCAGGTAAGCCTGGATGAGCTTTACCGGAGATCGGATATCATCTCGGTCCATGCTCCTTTAAATGAGCACACTACTCACCTGGTCGACAAGGATGCTTTTGCCCGGATGAAGAAGAGTGCCATCTTCCTGAATCTGGGAAGGGGTCCCATCATTGTGGAGAAAGACCTCCGGGAAGCCCTGGATCAGGGGCTGATCGCCGGAGCCGGCCTGGATGTGCTGGATGTGGAGCCCATGAGCGCCGACAGTCCTCTCAGGGATTATGCCGACAGTGACCGTCTGATCATCACCCCCCATATCGCCTGGGCCAGCAGGGAAGCAAGAGTCCGGCTTATGGATATGATCCTTGACCAGCTCAGTGCCTGGATCAGGGAACAGGGATGACGGGAGAAGGAGTGTACAGATTATGGAAGTCAGAAAGATCGTGATCACCGGCGGACCCTGTGCGGGAAAGACTACGGCTCTTGAGCGGATCGCCGATACATTTACCCGTCTGGGATACCGTGTCATCTTTGTCCCGGAGACAGCCACGGAGCTGATTCCCACGGGGGTGACACCCCGGACCTGCGGTTCGCCTTTTGAGTACCAGAGGTGCCAGATGACCCTGCACCGGACAAAAGAAGAAGTGTACAATTATGCGGTAAGTACCATGCCGGTGGATAAAGTCCTCATGGTCTGGGACCGGGGCCTGATGGATAATCAGGCTTATGTGAGCCCTGAGGAGTTCCGGATCCTGGTTGATGAGATCTTCGATGGTGAAGATCTGAACAAAAGATACGAGGCAGTCTTCCACCTGGTCACTGCCGCCAAGGGGGCGGAAGAATTCTACACCACCTCCAACAATTCCGCCAGGACGGAGACGGTGGAGGAAGCCGCCGCTCTCGACGACAGGCTGTTTGACTGCTGGAAGGATCATCCTTATCACAGGATCATTGATAATTCCGGAGACTTTGACCATAAGATGAACCGACTCATCTCCGAGATCGCCCTCTTCCTGGGAGAGACCCTCCCCGAAGATAAGGATTCCGAAGGAAGCCCTGAATAGGTTTGTCTTTTGGCCCTTCATATGATACAATAATAAATACAATCTGCTCCCTTCTCTGCGGAGGAGGGAGTCACAATCGAGCCTGATGTATCCTGACCTGAAGAGAGGGGTTTCTCCCCTCTGCCGGGGAAGCTGACACAGAGTTTGAATATTATTATATGAGATTGATCCAACCATGAGGGCAAGGAACACCGAGCTTGAATCTGTTGACGGTCAGGTCCGCCCGCGCGGGCGGAGACAAAACGGAAGACGAGTCTGAAACTCCCTTACCCTCGCTGCATCATGCAGGATCGGGTCAGGGAGTTTTTTTATGATCAGAATTGCCATATACGGAAAAGGAGGAATCGGTAAATCGACGGTGACCAGCAACCTGGCGGCAGCCTTTGCCAGCCTGGGGAAAAGAGTGATCCAGATCGGCTGTGATCCCAAGGCGGATTCCACCATGAACCTGTGCGGGGGAGAGCCTCCTGTGCCGGTGATGAATTATTTGAGAGAATACGACGAGGAGCCGGATGAGATCGGCAAGATTTCCAAGGAAGGCTTCAAAAATGTACTTTGTATCGAGACGGGAGGACCCACCCCGGGGCTGGGCTGTGCCGGAAGAGGGATCATCACCACTTTTTCCCTTCTGGAAGACCTGGAGCTCTACGAGACTTACCGGCCTGACGTGGTCCTCTACGACGTGCTGGGAGATGTGGTCTGCGGCGGCTTCGCCGCTCCCATCCGGGAGGGCTACGCCTCCGGTGTGGTCATCGTGACCTCCGGGGAGAAGATGGCCCTCTACGCGGCCAACAACATCAATACGGCGGTGAAGAATTTCGAGGACCGGAGTTATGCCAGGGTGCTGGGCATCCTGCTGAACCGCCGCAACGTGGAAAATGAAGAAGCCAAGGTAAAGCAGTTTGCGGATTCCGTAGGCCTTCCCGTCATCGGGGAGATCCCCAGGAGCGGGGAGATCCAGCATTATGAAGATCTGGGCATGACTGTGGTGGAAGGGGATCCCCACAGTCAGGTAAGCTCCTGTTTCTTCAGCCTGGCGGAAAAACTGCTTGAACTGGCAAAGGAGGAAGAATGAGTAAGGAGAAGAGGGCATACAGTATTACTGCCGGAGCCCTGGCAGAGCGGGGCCGCAGGGATATCCCTGCCCGGCTGGGGACCAGGGCACAGCTGATCTACAGCTCTCCCGCCACTCTGGCTTTCAACTCTCCCGGCGCCCAGGGATACGGGGTGAAACGGGCCGGATTATCCATACCGGGATCCGTGATGCTCCTGGTCTCCCCGGCATGCTGCGGGAGAAATACCACCCTTCTGACGGAGTACAGGGAGTACCGGAACCGGTTTTTCTTCCTGACCCTGGATGAGACGGACATCGTGACCGGCCGGCATCTTATGAAGGTACCCCAGGCGGTGGAGGAGGTCTGTGCCTTCCTGGAGGAGAAGCCTTCGGTGGTGATGATCTGTATCACCTGCGTGGATGCCCTCCTGGGGACGGATATGGAGAGGGTCTGCAAAAAGGCGGAGGAGAAGGCGGGTATCCCTGTCCTTCCCTGCTATATGTACGCCCTGACCAGAGAGGGAAGGAAGCCCCCCATGGTCCATGTACGCCAGTCCATCTACTCCCTTCTTGAAACCCGTAAAAAGAGGGGGGACATGGTCAATCTGCTGGGGCATTTCAGCCATCTGACCGACGACTGTGAACTCTACCCTCTGCTTGCCGGCCTGGGGATCCGTAAGATCAACGAGATCGGCCGGATGAAGGACTTTGGGGAGTACCTGGAGATGGGGGATGCGAATTTCAACCTGATCCTGAACCCGGAGGCGCGATACGCTGCCGGGGACCTGCAGAAGAGGCTGAATATCCCCTCCATCGAGCTGACCAGGACCTACCAGATCGACAAGATCAAAAAACAGTACGAATTATTTGCCGCCGCCCTGGGCACCACCATGGACGACGGACCATACTATAAAGAAACTGAGGAAATGATCCTCCGATTCAAAGAGGATCATCCCGGGCTGACCTTCTCCGTGGGAGAAGGATGCAACGCCAATGCCTTCGATCTTTCCCTGGCCCTTCTCAGATACGGTTTTTCCGTGTCGGAGATCTTTGCCTGTGTGAACGAGGGGGACTTTGTCTACCTGAACAAGATCGCTGCCCTGAGCCCGGAGACCAGGATCTACTCCAATCTGGACCCTGCCATGATCTATTATGATCCTTCCGGATCGGGCACAGATATCGCCGTCGGCAAAGATGCCGGCTACTATCATCCGGAAGCGGCCCGGGTGGAATGGAGCCGGGATATCCAGCCCTTCGGCTACGCCGGTCTCCGGCATTTCCTGGAGGAATGCCGGACAGCTCTGGAGGAGAGTTCTTTGCCGGATGAGAGGAGGGACAGGAAATGAAAGGATTGTGGAAATACCTCTCACCCTTCGCCCCGGACCAGTCCGGTGCCACGGCGGTATTCTGTGAGATGGGAGGCCTGATCGTCATTGTTGACGCCGGCGGCTGTGCCGGCAATATCTGCGGCTTTGACGAACCCCGCTGGTTCGGGAAAAAAAGTGCTATCTTCAGCGCCGGCCTGCGGGATATGGATGCCATTCTGGGCAGGGACGACCGTCTGGTGGAGAAGATCGGGGATGCCTGCGGCAAGGTGGGCGGAAAGTTTGTGGCCCTGATCGGCACACCGGTCCCTGCGGTGATCGGAACGGATTATAAAGCCCTCAAACGGATGATCGAAGTGAAGACAGGGATACCTGCCCTGGCCATCGACACGGACGGCGTCCACGATTATGACCTGGGCTGTGAGAAGGCCTGGATGGCTTTGTTCCGTACATTTGCGGAGAATTCCTTCGGGATGGAGCCGGGGACCTTCGGGATCATCGGTGCAACCCCCTTTGATGTGCCCATGGAAGGCATCTGTTTTGACAATGCCGGCAGCGGTTACTGTTACGGGATGGGCGCCGGCATCGAAGAGGTGAAAAAGGCCGGGACCGTCATGAAGAATCTGGTGGTGGCCCCCAGCGGGCTTAAGGCAGCCAGATACCTGGCGAAACGTTTCGGGACCCCTTATGAGGCGGTTTACCCGGTGGAAAAAATCGATCATTACACCTGGTTCCTTGAGCAGATCAAAGAGATGGAAAGCCGGGGTCAGGGTCTTAAGGAGATCCTGATCGTCCATCAGCAGGTCCTTGCCTGCAGTCTCAGGGAACAGCTGAGAAGATACACCCGCGCCCGGATCACCGTGGCCGGCTGGTTCGACATGGATAAGGAACTGGCGGAACCGGGGGATATTGCCCTCAGGGAAGAGGACCAGTGGATCCGGCTGACGGGAGAGAGAGACTATGATCTCATCATCGGGGACCGGCTGCTGCGGGATGCCGCCCCGGGGTACAGAGGAAAGTTTATCCCTCTGGACCATTTCCCCATCTCGGGAAAGCCCCTGGCATTTGTCAGGGAAGCGGACCGGGAAACGGAATCGTGAATGGGGAACGCAGGAGCGTTCCCGAAAGATCGTAAAAAAGGAGAAAGCTATGGTGACCAGAAAGGCCAGAGTATACGGGATCGTACAGGGTGTGGGTTTCCGGCCCACTGTGGACCGCCATGCCACCGCCTGCGGGATCGGCGGCAGTGTCTGCAATAAAGGACCCTTTGTTGAGATCATCGCTCAGGGGGCCCCTTCCGCGGTGGAGCGGTTTTTTACCGCCGTCCGGGAGGACCCTCCGGAAAGGGCCGTGATCCTCAAGATGGAGATCCACGACGCCTCCCCTGAGGAGACGGGGGAGTTCTCCGCTTTCTCCATCATCGAAAGCGAGAAGATCCGAGGAGATATCTTTGTCTCCCCGGATATCGCCATTTGTGAAAAATGTAAAAAAGAACTGTATGATCCGCAGAACAGGAGATATCTTCATCCCTTTATCAACTGTACCTGCTGCGGACCCAGGCTGACTATCCTGGATTCCATGCCCTACGACCGGGTGAGGACCAGCATGGCGGAATTCCCCATGTGCCCTGCCTGTGAGAAGGAGTACCATGACCCCGCCACAAGACGTTATGATGCCCAGCCGGTCTGCTGCAACGACTGCGGCCCGGGGGTTTACCTGCTAGACGAGAATGAGCGGGATTCCGGGGCGATCACCAGGGTCAGGCAGGCCATCGCACAGGGACAGATCATTGCGGTCAAAGGGATCGGAGGGTTCCATCTGTGCTGCGACGCCACCAGCAAGGAGGCAGTGGACCTTCTGCGAAGCCGGAAAAACCGTCCGGCCAAACCATTTGCCGTGATGATGAAAGATATGGATACGGTGCTGAGGGAATGCCACGTCCTCCCTTCCCAGAGGGAGATCCTGGACGGCCATCAGAAGCCCATCCTGCTCCTCAGGAAGAAAGAAGGGGGAAAGGTGGCACAGCCGGTGGCTCCGGATAATCCCAAGCTTGGAGTCATGCTGCCATACACGCCGCTCCACCTGCTCCTTTTTTCCTATCCGGACGGTATCACCGTCCCGGACTGCCTGATCATGACCAGTGCCAATTCCTCCGGGGCCCCTATCTGCAGAGACGATGAGGATGCCCGGAAGGAGCTGTCCCACCTGTGTGACCACGTCCTGTCCCATGACAGGCTGATCCGCCTTCGTGCGGATGATACCGTCATGGATTACTATGAGGACCGCCCTTATATGATCCGTCGGTCACGGGGATATGCCCCGCTGCCTTTTTCCCTGTCCCTTCCCTGGACCGGGGAGGTGCTGGCAGTGGGAGGCGAGCTGAAAAACACTTTCTGTCTGGCGAAAAACCAGTTATATTATCCCTCTCCCTATGTGGGGGATATGGGGGATGTGCGTACGGTGAAGGCCCTGGCTGAGTCCGTGACCAGGATGGAGGAGCTGCTGGAAGCCAGGCCCGGGATCGTGGCCTGCGATCTGCATCCCCGCTACAATTCCTCGGTCTACGCCCGCACCCTGGGGCTTCCCGTGCTGGAGGTCCAGCACCATTACGCCCACATCCTGTCCTGCATGGTGGAAAATGATGTGGGGGAGGAGAAGGTGATCGGGGTATCCTATGACGGGACCGGCTACGGGACCGACGGAACCATCTGGGGCGGGGAGATCCTGCTGGCCGATTATCAGGGTTTCGAGAGAGCCGCATCCATCAGTCCCTTTGACCAGGTGGGAGGAGACCTTTCCTCAAGGGAAGGCTGGAGAATCGCGGTATCCCTGCTGAAGGACTGTTTCGGTGAGGAGAAGGCAGAAGAACTTGCACAGTGTTTTGATCTGTGCAGTCCCTCCGAAGCTTCTACCCTGCTTAAGATGGCAGGGCGGAGGATCAATACCGTGACCTCCACCAGCGCAGGCCGTCTCTTCGATGCGGTGAGCGCTCTGCTGGGGATCCGCAGACGGTCCACCTTCGAGGGGGAAGCCGCCTGTGCCCTGCAGTTTGCCGCGGAAAGAGGGAAGCTGGAAGGGGAATTCTTCCATGAGGGGTATCCCACAGGTCTTTTTGCGGAAGAAGTGTGGGAGCAGACCGGGGGGAGGCTGATCCTTCCCACAAGGGTCCTTTTTTGCAGGCTGGCGGAAGCCAGACTTGCGGGGGCATCCCCGGAGAGTACTGCACTGGCCTTTCACCGGGCTCTGGCGGCTCTCACCGTGGAAGCATGCTGCAGGATCCGTGCCAAAAGCGGACTTGATCAGGCCGCGTTAAGCGGCGGGGTCTTCCAGAATACCCTGCTCCTTGAGGAGACCGTAAGAGGGCTGGAAGAAGCCGGATTCAAGGTTTACACCCACTCCATGCTGCCGCCGGGAGACGGCGGGATCTGCGTGGGGCAGGCAGCGGCAGCCATGAGTGTGCTGAATCATAAACAGAATGAATCACAAGTATAATGAATCACAAACATAATGAATCATGAAATACATATATTGCAACTATAGGACAATGACATAGAAAAGAATTCCGGAGGAAAGAATTATGTGCGTTGGATTACCGGCAAAAATACTGACAATGAAAGATGGGATGGCCCTGGTGGATGCCCACGGGGCGAAGCGCGAGATCTCCGCGGAACTGATCGAAGATCTGGAGCCCGGGGATTATGTGATGGTCCACGCCGGCATCGCGATAGCCAAGATAACGGAGGATGATGCCGATGAGTGATAAAAAAGAACAAAGGCAGAAGGACCTGGATTTCATCCGGACATACCAGGGCCCGCCGGTAAGGATCATGGAGGTCTGCGGTACCCACACCCACGAGATCTTCAAGCTGGGATTAAGGCAGGTCCTGCCTGATCCTGTCACCCTGATCTCGGGACCGGGCTGCCCGGTCTGCGTGACCCCGGTGGATTATATCGATAAGGCGATCTGGCTTGCCCTGGAAGGGAAAGCCACCGTCTGTACCTTCGGGGACCTGATCCGTGTTCCGGGAACCGGGAGCAGTCTGGCAGATGCCAGAGCCAGAGGAGCCGGGATCCGGATGGTCTACTCCCCGCTGGACGCCTGCGCTTACGCGGCAGATCATCCCGACGAGGAA
>JAEIGA010020619.1_pt1 | contig 10046 bp, 12 predicted proteins | sample 9270691 | NCBI WGS metagenome assembly JAEIGA01 (sample SAMN17057246, study PRJNA624740) | gut metagenome | biome: biome; isolation source: fecal sample | host: Bos grunniens | place: China: Xizang | collected 2019
CTGTCACGCTACGTGCGTGTTTTCGATGACGAAAATGAATTTCTCAAAGATACGAAGCAAACGACTCCCACGGAAATGCATTGGTTGATGGGGGCGAGTGAATGCACAAGGGCTCGCCACTGATCGGATGCCGCAGGGTAATCGAAGCAGACCAAAGCGCAATGTAGGCGCTTTTGATGCGGCTGCCATATTTCCCATCCCCGATCAAGGGAAAACCGCGAGAGGCGAACTGTACGCGAATCTGGTGGGTACGCCCCGTGTGCAGACGAACACGAACCAGCGTTTGGCCTTTCTCGGCCTCACACAGAATGCGGTAGGTAAGGCGTGCCTCTTTGGTTCCCTTTCGGTTGCTATCAACCACGAAAGCACGATTGGCGCGACGGTCATGGTAGAGTCTGTCACACAGCTCGCCCTCGGGGAAATTCGGGCGCGCCGGCAAAACGGCAAGATATTCCTTAACAAAGGCCTCATGATCCTGTATCATGGCGCAGAGCGCGGCGGTCGCTTTAGGGGTGAGTCCGAATACCATCACACCGCCCGTCGGCGTGTCAAGACGGTGAATGGGGTGAACCGTTCCAAATTGCTCCGCCAGCATGGTCAGGGCATCGCGTCGCCCAGACGGATCGGGCTGGGACGGAATGCCCTGCGGTTTGGAGATAAAGACCAGATGGTCATCACTGTACAGTATTTCCATGCGCCCTTCCTCTTCCCATATAAATACGGTGTTATTATACCATATCTTGGGGATGTTGTCAATTCTGTTCGACTATTTTGGAGAAATGAGTTTATAATAAGATGATTGGACAATTGGACAAAAAATATCATAGAATATTTCCTTTTTTTCAAAAAAGGTATTGCTTTTTTGAAGGAAGTGTGGTATAATATCATGCGTTTGGAGAGATATCGAATGTCTTATTCAAACCACAATTTTATACGGAGAGATATCGAAGTGGTCATAACGGGGCTGACTCGAAATCAGTTTGTGCTAACGCACACGAGGGTTCGAATCCCTCTCTCTCCGCCAAAGCAAGCAGGGACGCCAATCGGCGTCCCTGCTTGCTTTGGTAGTACGAGGACACGAGAATCCTCGTTCAAGCTGTTGCATAACGAATAAATTTGTATTCACTACCCCTAACCGTAAATGCTCTTTCCAAGATAATACCGCTCGCGGATTTCCCAGTTGGCGTAATCGGCGGCTTTGCCGTTGATGGCAAACACGACCATCTCGTAGTTGGTTCTGCCGTCAATTCTATCATATTTTTGGAAATAATACAGTCGTTCCCTTCTTTCGCCCACGGGAATCTCAAAGACCGATCTGCCCATGTTCATGCCGTCGGCGATCCCCTCACTTTTGAGAATGGTGGGGAAAACATCGGCGTGGGTGACGGGGGCGCTTGATACCTGCAACGCTCCGTCGGGGTTCGACGAGGGCTTGACAAACAAAGGGGTGACGTGTGCCCAGCGAAGCGGGACGGCACTATCCGAGCCGATGGATGGGTGGTCGCCCGTAATGATAACAGTGGCGTTATCGTACACGCCAAGCCGCTTCATCTCGTCGATATAGCGGTTGATGATGGCAAAGCTCTGCTTCATACCCAGCGTGGAATCCCATCTTCGGGAATCATCCTCGGGCAAGGGCTCAAAATTCTCGTCATACAAAAGAGGCAGGTGGGTGCCCGACAGATGGATGAAGGAATAGCTCCGTTCGCTCTCCCCGATACTCATAGGGCTTTGGGTCAGATACGTATAAATCTCGCGTATATCGGTGCTGTAAGCCGTCTGTCCGTCTTGTGCGGGCTTCGCGTTCGCGGCGTAGTTCGCCATGTAGGCGGCGTTGATATATCCATAGTAGCTGTCGGTGTAGACGTTGACGGTATAGCCCACGTTATACAGGCGGCGCATGAACTCGGAGCCTGCATACGCCGACTCAAAATACTTTGCTCGACTCTTGGAAAAATCGTTTTCTACGCCCGTGACCATATACGCGATGCTGGGAAAGGTTCTCGGGTAGAGAGAGATGGAGTCATCGAAATACGTGAAGCCGCCGTTATTGAGATTGTAGAAAATTTCGGGGGCTTTTTCTCTTGCCCGCACGTAATATTCCCAGTCGAAGCGGTCAATGACAAAGTACACGACGTTGTGCTTGGAGCCCAGCTTATTCAAATTCTCTTGCGTCAGCATGTAGTCACCCGTGGGGACAGGCAGGTCGAACAGATCCACGGGTCTGGTCGTGATCTCATCTGCCGTGGTAACCTCCGGGGGGGTATTGCCCGGGGCATCACTGCCCGTGGTATCATCGACGGGCGACGTTGTGTCCATCTGCGTATCAAGGTAGATGTCCGTATCAAAAGCGGTGGTTTCATCCCCGTGGCCTGCGGCCGACTTCTCGGTATTACAGCAAGCTAAGAGGAGCACCAGCAAAAGCATAGAGGCTATGCCGATGAAATGGCGTATATTTCGTTTCATAGTCTCGTTTTTGCCCCTTTCCATTATTTCTATATTTCACGGTAAGTATAACACTTTTTCGCGAATAAGTCAAGTCTTTGGGTGCGTGTGACTTTATCCGTTAATTTTAGAATTTTTTTTAAAAGCACTTGACAAACGCAATACTTCGTGATATGATGTATTACGCAAGGGGAGGTATTGTATGGATATTCAACTGAAACGAGGGCTACTGGACGTTTGTGTCCTTGCCACCATCAAAAGCGAGGATTCCTACGGCTACCAAATGATCAAGGATATGAAGCCGTATCTGGACATGTCGGAATCCACGCTATACACCATTCTCAAGCGGTTGGAATCCGCGCACCTGCTGACGGTACGCACCGCCGAGCACGGCGGCAGGCTACGGAAATACTACCACATCACCGACTTGGGACTCAGCCGCATCGAGGAATTCAAAAACGAGTGGCAGGAGATAGTGTCCATTTACCAATTTGTTACGAAGGGGGACGAGAGAGATGCGTAAGGATGAATTTCTGAATGAATTAAAATACCGATTGCACGGCCTCCCACCGCAGGACATCGAGGAGCGATTGTCCTTTTACGGTGAGATGATCGACGATCGGATAGAGGACGGGCTGACCGAGGAGGAAGCCGTGCGCGAGATCGGCACGGTAGATGAGGTCGTATCCCAGATCATAGCGGAAACGCCTTTTATAAAGCTCGCCAAACAAAAGATCAAGCCTAAAAGAAAGATTCAGGCGTGGGAGATCGTGCTGCTGGCACTCGGTTCTCCGATATGGCTTTTCCTTTTGATTGCCGCCTTCGCCGTCGTTCTGTCACTTTACGCCGTCCTCTGGTCCGTTGTCGTTTCCTTGTGGGCGGTATTCGCATCGTTGGTTGGATGCGGAGTAGGAGGTGTTGCCGTGGGTATTGGATTCGTATGCGGAGGTCACGCACCCTCGGGGCTGGCTGTCCTGGCCGCAGGGATTTTCTGTGCGGGGCTCTCCATCTTTACCTTCTTTGGGTGTAAGGCATCTACGAAGGGGGCGGCACGGCTCACGCGCGGTATCGCCTTGGCGATTAAAAAATGCTTTGTAGGAAAGGAGAATGCACAATGAGAAAGGCAACGAAAATATGGCTGATCGTAGCCGCTTCTCTCCTATTGGTTGGACTTATGATTTTCGGGAGTGTGATGACAATGCTTGCATGGGATTTTTCAAAGCTGTCAACGGTTAAATACGAGGAAAATACCTATCCGATCGGAGAGAAATTCACGAACATTTTCATTGTTTCCGATACCGCCGACATCGTGTTCGTCCCCACGGAGGACGCACGGGGCAAGGTCGTTTGCCTGGATCAGAGTAAAGTGAAGCATTCGGTCACGGTAACGGACGATACGCTGATCATTAAGCTGAATGATACGAGACGCTGGTATGAGCATATCGGCATCGGCTTTAGAACGCCCAAAATTACCGTGTATACCCCCCGCGCGGAATACGGCGCGCTTCAGATAAAGTCGCATACGGGTAACGTGACGATCCCTGCGGATTTCAGCTTTGATAGCATGGATATTACGCAAAGCACGGGTCACGTGACGAACAATGCGTCGGTTTTAAACGCCATGAAGATCAAAACAAGCACCGGAAATATTTCTGTTAAGAAGGTATCCGCCGGCACGATGAATCTTTCGGTCACGACGGGCAGGGTTATCGCCTCCAACGTAAGCTGTACGGGCAATGTTGAGGTTCGGGTCAGCACGGGAGATGCAAGGCTTACCAATATTTCGTGCAACGGCTTTTCCTCAAGCGGCAACACCGGTGAGCTTTCCCTTAAAAACGTGATCGCTCAAGAGGCGTTTGCCATCGTGAGGAGCACGGGAGACGTGGAATTTGACGATTGCGATGCAGACACCCTTTGGATCAAAACCGACACGGGTGACGTTGAGGGAACACTGCGATCCGCGAAGATTTTCATGACAAAAACCGACACGGGCGAGGTTGACGTGCCCAAAACCACGACCGGTGGAGTCTGCCAGATCACGACCGACACCGGCGATATTGAAATCAGAATCAGCAAATAAACATTGCCCGAGGAAGCTACGGCCTCCTCGGGCATCTGTTATATAGAGCTAACGGTAATCATAACCAGCTCGCAGGGGTTGAAGAGTCTGGGGACAAAGCGTACCGAGTTGGCGACACCGCGCGAGATGACCAGACGGTTTTCATGCACACCCGACGTATAGCGCGGAAAGAGATACTGATCGGGCGCGTAAACGCCGCGTCCGAAGATGCGCCATTGTCCGCCGTGGGCATGCCCCGATACGAACAGATCGATGGGGTAGTCACGGAGATAGCGGTCAAAATACTCGGGGTGGTGACAGAGCAGGATCTTATAGCCTGCATTTTTGGAAAAATCGTCCAGCCAATTGTAGTTGGGCTTTCGTCCGGGCTTCAGAAGTCCCGAGCCTAATCCGCCGATGGTAATTCCCTGCCAGGTAGTCCATGCCTCGTCCAGTAGCACGGCGCCCGTTGACGTAATATATTCACGCCACGTAGGATGAATCGGAATGCGGTCGGCGGATAGGCGTTCGGGATTGCGGATGGCAGAATGGCACCCCCCAATTTCGTGGTTTCCAAAGGAGTAAAAGGTAGGGGCAATTTTTACGGCTTCCTTAAGAAATCCCAACCCGGGACGGTGTACCTCGTTTATGGATCGTTCCAGATTTTCGGTCAAGTCTCCCGCCACAAGGATGCAATCGAACTGTTCCCTTTTCAGCGCGTCAAGAACAGGGGCATAAGGGAGATCGTGCAGGTCCGCCACAAGTACCGCTGTAAAAAGCACGTTCGGCTTGGCGGTTGGTAGCCGGTAGCAGGTGACTTTCATGCGTTTTCTCCTTTACCGTATCGGTGACCGGCGTGTTTGCCGTTGCGAATCCGACGAATGATATAAGACGCTCCCTTGACAAGTCCGATGCCGAAAATGACACCCGCAAAATCAATGCATACATCACGCGGGCTGGCACCTCGGCTTACAAATTTCTGATGAACCTCGTCTAAGATGGCGTAAAAAAGTCCGAACGCGGCGGCCATTATGGCGAGGCATAGCCGACACCTCGTAGAGCTTGCATAAGATATAAACATTTCGTTCAACGCCAGCATCACGAGGGCTCCCAGTACTGCGTATTCGGTAAAGTGTGCGCCCTTTCGCACGATGCGGTGCATTCCGTCCACGATCTTGATTTGTTCAGCGTAAGACAGATCGTCAAAGTCCGGGTACAAAATACGGGCGATCTGCACCGTCACGCCAAAGCTTCGCTCCCCCGATTCGGATACACTCTCGGCTGAGAGAAGGAAAATAACGATCATGGTAGCAAGAATTGCCACAAGCAAAACAAAAATTGCCCATTTTTTCCGAGCGAATCGGACGGTCAATATGGGGTTCTTCAAACACGGTTTCATACACGCGGACCATCCTTTCGGCTTGGTTTGTTATTTTTATCCACTTGTCGGATAGCAAACCGAGCAAACCTTACCCTTGCCTGCTGTTCGAGCCTCGGCGAGAGTGCCCGCAAGCACCTCTTCACGGTTACGAACATACCGACAATCGGAGGAAACGTGGCAGACCTTTCCTCCCGTCAACCAATACACCGTACTATCGTCAGTCAGCGGCGGTAACGTTTCGTCGGGGATCGGGGCAGTTTCGGAGGGCGATGCATCCGTCTCTGTGCCTTCAAATATTTCTCTGGATATTTCCTCCAGCATTTCGGGGGTTACGGGAATGGCTTGGGTGAAATCACTTCTTTTTATATACCGTTCAGAACATCCGCAGGCGGTATATAATACTGTCATAATGAGAATGGCAAGCAGAATACGGCGCATAGAATCTTCCTTTACTTCGAAAATGACTGTATATATTATACCATCTTCGCTCATGATTGTCAACTAAACTAAGCCAATTAACGAAGCAACCAAAAAACGGCATACACAAGTCGGGGACTGCCAGACTCATGGTATACCGTTCTTTGATGATATGCAGGAGCGATCAACCAGTAATCATTACTGATCTCTTCTTCTTGCCTCAAAGCAGGCACTGCAATAGACGGGTCTATCCGTGCTGGGCTGGAAGGTCAGCTTGGCAATTGCGCCGCAATCGGAGCAGGTTGCCTCGAAATACTGACGCTCGGGCTTGTCTGCGTTCTTTCTGGCGTTACGGCATGCTCTGCAGGTCTTGGGCTTGTTTTGGAAGCCCTTCTCAGCGTAGAACTGCTGCTCTCCCGCAGTGAACACGAATTCGTTGCCGCATTCCTTGCAAACCAAAGTTTCATCTTGGTAGACAACTTCTGCGGTCTCTTCGGTGTTCATGATCTCGTCTTCGTACATTGGCGTTTCCTCACTTTACTGATATACTGCCCTTTGACGGACTTAAACCGTCATCTCGGATTCCCGCGTTTTTCTTAAACCATCAGAGCATATAGCCACTCGGTCACATCGCATTTCACTTAGAGAGATGCTCTCTGAGCTTGCGACGGATTCGATAGATGGCGTTATGGACAGATCGTTCGTCACGGGAAAGGGATTTGGCAATATCGGAAACCGATTCGCCCATCACGTATTGCCACCACACCGTGTTCTCAAAGTCCGACAAGAGCTCGCGCACAGCGCGGCACAGCTCGCGGAACTGCTCCGCATCGGCAAATCCCGCTGCGGGATCCTCGCCAACGGACGTTTCCACATCTCCGAGGGATACGGGCATCACCCGACGACGGGCTTTGATACGTCGCCATTCGGAGATGAGTCCGTTATGCAGGCAGATTTTGGCGTAAAGCCCAAAATCAACCGCATCCTGCTCGTTGTCATAGGAGAATATGGCGTTGAGAAATACCCGTTCGGCTTCCTCCTGCAAATCGGCGACCTCCTGCAGGGTCATTTCTGAAGCACTGAAGTGGGACAAGGAGGATTCCAGAAGCGGTCGGTATTTTTGCCTGAGCGCATTGCAAGCCTCTTGACTACCGCTTTGTGCCTCTACAATGAGTGCGCGAACGGTGGGATCGATAGTACCCGCTTCGCCCGATGCAAACGCACCCGACTTGGGGGTGGTGTTGGTTTCCTTCATACGGTTACACCTTTTCCGGTCAAATCACACGTTGTCGTGGATAATAGAATATCCATAGCATCGTATATCTGTCCTTGTATGTATATTATATCACATTTCGGGCACTTGTCAAGGGATTTTTTGTGCATTTTTTTAAAAATTAGGAGAGGAAAGCCCAAAATCAAGGTTTCATTGATCTATTTTAACAATACATCGTCTTGATTTTGGGCATTATGACCATTATCCTTTGGATATATAGCTGATTTGTCAAAAAGGCGCAAAAAAGTTTGTTGATTTTGCCATGTCTTTCGCTGAGATTTTTTGCCGTTATTTTGCTTGTAAAATAAGGTTTTTGTCCGTTTTACATAGTGAATAACCACGCATAGCGGCTACAGAACACATTGAGAAGTACGATGGCGGCGATGAACAAAGCCATAAGCAAGAGAGCCACCACGTCCCGTCCGCCAAAGCGTAACACACGCAGTTTGGTGCGCCCTTCCCCGCCGTGGTAGCAACGGCATTCCATGGCGGTAGCCAATTCGTCTGCCCGGCGGAACGCCGAGGCAAAAAGAGGGACGATCACGGGAATGAGGGCTTTTGCGCGTTTGGTCAGGCTTCCCGTTGTGAAATCTGCGCCTCGCGCCTTTTGAGCTGCCATGATCTTGTCCGTTTCCTCGACAATGGTAGGAATAAACCGAAGCGCAATGGTCAGCATCATGGCAAAGGTATGAACGGGAACGTGGAGCTTGGCCAGCGGCTTGAGAAGCCGCTCAATCGCATCGGTCAGCGCAATGGGCGAGGTGGTATAAGTCAAGAACAAGCTGGTTCCGATGACCATAGCCACGATACGGATAAGGATAAATACGGCCTGGTAGATGCCACGCTCGTAGACGCGAATGAATCGCCACGCAAACAGGGGCTCGGAATTGGCATCGGTAACCCAAAACACGTTCAGAATCGCTGTAAATAGCATGATGAATACCAGTGCGCGTACGCTTTTTAACACGATTCGGAGCGGAATGCGGCTGATCAGAATCAGGGCAAAGCAGGACAAAAGCAGGAAAGCGAACGCCGTGACATTTCGGCAAAGGAACGCCGCTACGATATAGGCAATGGCGCCAATGACCTTGATGCGGGGGTCAAGGCGGTGCATGACCGACTTTGCGGGATAATATTGGCCGAGGGCGATATTATTCATGGTGCGTACCTCCCTCTTCCTCTTGGAACAGCGCAAGGAGCGCGTTTTCGACCGCTTCCTGCGTGTAAAGTCCCATGGGAATGGGCAACCCTGCCTGATGGAGCAGAACAGAGAGCTTTGTAACCTGCGGTATATCCAATCCAACTTTCTCAAGCTCATCGGCGTGGGCGAATACCTCGTCGCGTGTGCCTGCCATGAGAACGCGGGCGTGTGCCATAACCACTACGTGGTCGCAATACTGCGCCATATCCTCCATGCTGTGGCTGACGATGATGACCGCGCAACCCGTCTTACGGTTGTAGTCGTGAATGCCTTGGAAAATGGTGTGGCGGCCGCGAGGATCCAGCCCTGCGGCAGGCTCGTCAAGAACCAGCACCTCGGGGCGCATCGCCATAATGCCTGCAATAGCTACGCGGCGTTTTTGGCCACCCGAGAGGTCGAAGGGGGATTTTTCCATCAGCGCAGGATCCAGGCCCACAAAAGCGGCGGCTTCTCGCACGCGCGCTTCCACCTCGTCGTCTGTAAGTCCCATATTACGCGGGCCAAAGGCGATATCCGCCCAAACCGTTTCCTCGAACAACTGGTACTCCGGGTACTGCATAACCAGTCCCACGCGAAAGCGAATCTTGCCGATATCCTTGGGATTCTCCCAAATATCCTGCCCATCCAGAAGTACGCGACCCTGCTCGGCTCGGTCCAGACCGTTCAAGAGTCGCACGAGGGTAGACTTGCCTGACCCCGTGTGCCCAATAATTCCGGTCAATATCCCGCGATGGATATCCAGCGAAACGCCCTCCAACGCGTGGACTTCAAAGGGCGTGTTCTTCCCGTAGACATAAGTGATATTTTCCAGCCGAATTTTCGGTTTTTCGGCTTGGTTGACGATATTCATACCGACTGCAGAGTCCGTGCGGTTCGGTTGAATGGATTTTGTTTTCTTCTTCATGAATAAAAGCTCCTCACCCTTTCGGGTTGATTGCAAAGGGACGGTATCATTGCCGTCTGTTTTTCCATGCACGCGCAATCGCGTTGGCACACTGCTCGGGGGTGTTGAGAACGCCATCCAGCGGGACTCCGCGTGCCCTCAAGTACTGGGACACCGCGGTACATTGTGGCAGTTCAAGGCCGACACGGAGCAGTATATCCCCGTGGGAGAATACTTCCTCGGGCCTGCCGTCCAAAACGACCTTACCGTCCGAGAGGACGATCACACGGTCAGCGCGCGCGGCCTCATCCATATAGTGGGTAATGGACAGTACCGTAATTCCCTGCTCGCGGTTGAGCCTCTCCATGGTTTCAACTACCTCGCGGC
>JAEIGA010020620.1_pt1 | contig 10046 bp, 16 predicted proteins | sample 9270691 | NCBI WGS metagenome assembly JAEIGA01 (sample SAMN17057246, study PRJNA624740) | gut metagenome | biome: biome; isolation source: fecal sample | host: Bos grunniens | place: China: Xizang | collected 2019
AGGTGATACGCTTCTTTGTACTTGCTACCCGCTTTCGCGATTAACTGAAATTGAAATATATCGTTACATTCGCCTATCGTTATTTCAACTTCCGTGCCTTTTGTGAAATAATCCACTATGGCTTTTGCTACGATGGTAGCATTGTTGTTGATGTTGAATGCGCCCGCCGGGGCAATACCTCGAACGAGATAACCGCCTTTGATTTTCGGCTCACCCTCGTAGGGGATTTCAACGTATCCGTTCACGTCCTTTTGAACGATTCCACGAATTTTATCTTCTTCAAGTTCAAATCCTGTCCGATGTTCCCATTCTCTCGTGATCTCAAGCACCTTGTCGTACTCGCTATCGTCGAATGAAACCATGATTCCGTCCGTGTTCAACTGGATCACGAATAGGGTTTCGCAATCCGCTCTCAAGTGGTTCGCCAATTCGAGCAAAAATAACTGACCCGTAATGCACACTGATCGACCCATGAGGGGGTCGTATAGGTCGTTGTACCTATTGAGTCCCGCTCCGTAGGTAGTGTTCGCCACTAACTTGAGAGCGTTGGCGGTGTTTTTATCCCCGGACTTTTTAGCGACCATTCTTTTCTCAAGCATATCCGCATAAATTTGTGGATTAGGGATGTTTCGGGAAGTATAGCCGCATATCGTCATAAGGTGCGGATAGTACCTCAATATGAGGCAACATCGTAATTACGCGTTATCCTCATTCAGACCACCTCCCATTTGTATCCATACGCGGTGCGGGTATCCGATGCGATGGACTCCTTAATATTTGACACGACACTACACAACTTTGAGTTTCGATTTAACCATCGAGCCGCGTCACACATACTGTCGAAAATGGGCGTGACCCCCTCGTTGCTTCTCCCTCTACAAGGTATCATTTTGTGTCGCACATTCTCACGGCATTTAGCCCGGCAAGTTTCGCTTCTATGGGCTTCCAAAAACACCTTGCGATGCTCTTCCGTGGAACAAGATTGTTTGGATTTCTGTTGAACCAACTCGTTCAACAAAGGTTGTTCGTCGGGCGGGATGAGGTTGTATTCGGGCGATAAAGTATCATACCAATGTCGTTCCCGTTCTAATTTATTGTTTCTATCGCACTTTTCAAGAAGTGTGACAGTAAAGTTATCCCGTCCGAACTCCGAAAACTCTTTATACATGGGGTGAATATCCTTGTATTTTCGCAAGGCGGTTCCAAAATGTTGGTTAACGCGTGCACCCACATTAGTGGATGATCCCACATACCTTTTACCATTGATCTTATTGGTGATTGGGTACACTCCGCATACTCCGGTCATACCGTGTCTCACATATCTCATTCGTCGCCCTCCTTCCAAATAAAATTAGGGATCGCTCCGTGGATGCCGCCGAAGCCGAGAGTAACCGGGCACTCGCCCACGGTGATGTTTAGTTTGCTCTTGAACAATTCGTCATCGGGAATGCTCTTATCATAGAGCCTGTCGAAGAAATCAAATACCTCTCGGGGGATATACTCTCTACGGAGGTTGGTGGGGTACTTGTACTCACGCTCATCGTTAAACTCTACATCTTTACGAGCATCGAGGTATGCTGCCGTGAGCTTGGCGTTTGTCATAGCGAGTGCCTTGGTAGGCTCGATGCCCTTCAAACCACCGAGATACACCTTATTGTTGAGGTAATTCTTGCGAATCTCCGTAACCTTCTCTGTAGCGTCTACATCGTGAATACAGTATTTGATGGTAAGATTGAGTTCTTCCTGTGTGAGAGGTCTGTCAAGATTGAAGTCCACCTCCGTCTCCTCGATTGACATCCCGAGATGCCCTTCGATAGCCTTGAGCGACAAACCCATCTGCATATCGTCCATAATATCCACGTTGTTGAAACGGAAGAATACTCCGTTCAAGAGCGGGCACTGCCACCCTTGACCACCCGCGATGATCCAGTCGTTGACTTGCTTTACATCTTCCGGGGAGAACCCCGCGCAGATGGCTTTGATGATGTATTGATCGTAGCCTTTGGTGTTAAATCCACAATAGATTGCTTCGTCGGATATGAACTCTCTGACACCGCGGTTATCGTTGTGGAATATGGCATATTCACCTGTCTCTTTGTCTTTGAATACAACTATGAAATCATGGGCGAACACTTCCGTGTCGTATGTGAACCACCTCATCCCCCATCACCCCATTGGTCTGCCATTGCTTTTGCGATACCTGGGAACGTCTTGCTTCTCAATCTCGCCCGTTCCTCTTTAGGCAAATGCCAAGCATCCGCATACCAAGCCGGCATTGTGTTTCCACTCGCAAACTGTTTTCTCGGGGCGGGCTTTACCACCTCGGTTTCAGCCAACGGATCAAGCCCAATTAACCACAGGCAAGTTTTCTTTTCAAAGGCATCACCAAACATCCACGGTTGAATAATTTGGTCAGCTTTTCTCCACCTTGTGCTCATACATCCAACGGGATTTTCAATACAGATATGTTCGCAATCCGCATTTGCAAAAGCCATGAAAAATTTGATTGCTTCTTCCCTATCTTTTTGCCTTTGGATTGCCTTTTCGCCGTATCTTTCGACATTGAACCACCTGTTTCCAGTAACGGTCAGATATGTGCACGGCGGATGTGCAATAATCAAATCCCATCCGCCGCCGATTTGATGTAAAGCACCATCGCAAGTGTTAAATTCGATACCAAACCACGAATAATCATCACCGAGCATTTCGTGTTCTCTTGGATTTAGCACATTGAGCACATCACCCTGAATATGCCATTCGGGATGCCCGCCGCTACATTCAACGATGTCACAAGAATATGCTTTGTGACCTTTATCTCTAAAAGCCTTGCAAACCGCTTGGCTTTCTTCGCAAGCAACTAATACTTTCATTTTCAATCTCCCATGAAATAACAATCATTCTTTTTATAAGTGGCACACCGCTTCTTGTAGCTCTTTACAAGATAGCCGATGTCATCCACGAAATCGTAGCAGATTGGGTCTGCCTTACCCTCGTATGTACGAGCGATCCGACCGATGCTCTGTGTGATAACCGCGTAATCTTTTTGAGGGGTAGCCATAAACAACCGCTCAAGACAGGGGATGTCCAACCCCTCCTTTGCGAGGGAGTATGTAGCAAATAGGTACTTCTTTTTCTTCCCTGTCCGCATATCCTCAAGTGCTTGTTCCCGCTCGGCTTTACCTTTTTTCGTGGTCATCTTGCCACTTATCATCACTGCTTCGCCTATCATATCCTGTGGTAACATCTTCATTATTGTTTCAAGATGTTCGAGCCTGTCTGAAAGTATCAAACAAGACTTGTCCCACTCGTCTGCGATGTGACACATAATAATGCGATTTCTTTCATAATCCGAGCAAAGGTAGTTAATCAGTTTGGCATAATTCAGCGTACCGTCGGTATTCAAGCACTCTCGACTAATCTTGGTTCCCGTGCCGATGGGCTTGATACCCACCCTCATAACCTTGTCCGCAACCGCCTCGTCGGGAACGGTATAGACCACATCTCCGAGCAAGGCAAACGTGGCTTGAATCATGCCATCCGCCCGATGCACAGTGGCGGACAAGCCGTATTTGTGCCTCGCCGCCAAACTGTTGAGGACTTTTGCGAACATACTCATCTGTGTGGGAGTACCCGCTACTCTGTGGCACTCGTCCACGATAATCACATCCCACATATTTTTGTACTGTGAGAGGTCAAGTTTGCACATGGTTTGGATAGTAGCGAAAGTGACTCCTTTGCCGATAGTAACTTTTCCCTCGGTTATTTTGCCTATAAGGGAAGAATCCATATACCGCTCGGCGCGTTCTTTGCTCTGATTGAGTAGGTCGGCAGTATGTGTCAGCCACAGGGCTCGTTTCCCAAACTCTTTAATGAGCGCAATCCCCATCTGCGTTTTACCGCTCCCCGCCTTGCTTTGCAGAATGCCGTAATAAGCCGATTTTACTGCCTGTACGGCTTGTTCTTGATAGGGGTAGAGAGGAATAGGTTGTCCGTAGTCAATGCTCTCATACGGCTTAAAATCACCCTGTACAACGGCATCTTTTATCATCGTTCGGATTTGTTTGAGAGTACCGTAGGGGAGTATGATTTCGTCGCCGTGTATCTCGTAGAGATATAAGAATCGGGGTGTGTTCCCAAGATAAAATCCCATTCGCGCTTTCTTTGCATATTCGGGATTATTTAGTTTGAGGTGTGCTTGACACCAAGAGATTATTTCCGTAGACGGATTTTTGATTTTTATGTTGTTGCTAATCGTTACTATCATCGACGATCACCTCGCATTACCACGATCATCGATGGGAATGGTGCGCGTCCTCCACCATCGTTGAAGTAGAGCCTACCTCGAATAAAACGAATTTCGTGCTTTCTGTAGATGTAATCGTGAAAATAGGACGTGTCTGTCCTCGCGGGGATGAGCATTACAACTGTTGCCCCTTTGGTAGACTCAAGATGACATTTTCTCACCCACTCGGCTATTTCTCGTCCGTAGGGAGGGTTGCAGAAAACGGTCTCGCCCTGCCAATCTTTCGATAAGCCATCGTCCTCAATGGTGTAATGTTTCTCACATTTTTTGTTGAGATGAGTACAACAGGGGTCGAGGGTGAAGTGAAATTCGTCGTTGAGTTCATCGAAGAACACTTGGGGGGTAGCCCATTCTACTGTATTACTTGACATCAATCCCTTATTTATCGACATTTCATCACCCACTTTCCGAGTGGCTTGCCGAGTTCGTGTATCTCGGAAAACGAGAGATATGCTTGTCTGCTTTTATATGCTTGTATGCAAATGTGGGGCAGCATATAGATTTCATCGGTAGGTACTTTCAGAGCGAACCACCCCTGTCCGTTACCGCATTCTTTCCATAACTCCATAGCCAACTCTTGGTTTTCTTCCATACGGCTCAATGCGAACCCCCGGGAAGAGCACACTTTAGCGTCTATCAAATATGCCGTTTTGTTCTTAACTGCGATTATGTCGGCGGGTTGTCCCGCTTTGTTCATTGCCATATTGTGTGTCCAAAAGCCGTACTCGGACAATCTTTCGCATAGCTCTTGCTCAAAATCGTTACCAAGTTTTTTATTTGTCACATCGCACCTCCTACTTTGTGAGATCGCTGTTGGCGACTAACAGAGGTATAGCGGTTACGAGCATTACCACAAGTATCGTTGCATCTCCATCGAGCCAAATCGGTACAAGACCTAATGCCAAAAGTAGAAGTGCTAACAACTTGTTTTTCCATGTTCTTATTAGATATTGTTTCATTTGTCGAATGCCTTTCATTTTTCTTTGGATAACAGGAGTCTAATTGCCGCCTGTTTGATTTGTTCCATTCGTTTGTTATGTTCATCTTCCGTCAAGATAGGCGAGCGAACTCGCGCGGTGATGTTGTTCTTCGTAATAATCACGGGATCACCATATACATCTTTCTTCACGGTGTTACCTCCTTAACTCCTTTCTTATTAAAATATGCGATGTGTAACAATAGTGTTACATCGCAAAGTGTCCTAAAAGACACTCAATGAGCAAAAAAAATACCCACAGGGGATACGAGGTTAAGATAGTCAACTATCTTCTGTATTTCGCTTTGGGTAAACTCCGATTTACCATTACACTTACGATAAAAGGCAGATCGAGATATTCCAAGCATCTCACACATATCTGAAATGCTCTTTCCCGCTTCTTTCATCTTGTATTCGAGTAGAGCTTTATTCACCTTATTTTCTCCTTTCCATCAGTTTGTGTCCTAAAAGACACCTACATGATACACTATTTTTTGGGGCTTGTCAAGTCCTTTAGGAAACTTTTTTTGAAATTTTGAAAAAAATGTTGCATTTAGGACACTATTGTGATATAATGGCAATAAAGTAAAAAGGTGGTGAACAGATTATGGAAAGCGATATGTCAAGAAAAATTAAAGAATTGCGTTTGGCAAGAGGCATGACCCTTGAACAGGTTGCAGATATTGTCGGTGTGGGCAAAAGCACCGTTCGCAAATGGGAAACAGGTATGATTGCAAACATGAAACGAGATAAAATTGCCCTACTTGCAAAAGCATTAGGTACTACTCCCGCTCATTTAATGGGATGGAAAGAAAACAATATCCCCTCCCCCGCCGAGCCAACACTCACCGAGGGAGAAGAAGCATTGTTAGATTTATTTAGGCAGATACCCGAGGATGCACAGAAGATGTATCTTGAGGTTCTTCGCGCGTCGCTAAAAAATCAATCAAAAGATTAAGTGCCATTTCTGTAGCACGTTTGGGGTTTTCGCATCCGCGAATAATGTTTAGTAATTCTCTTTCGTTATTAGTCATATTCGATAAACCTCCTATAAGTAACCTTTTTATCGAACAGGTGTTCCATATTTATATTACCACGGTTGTAACAATTTGTCAACCTCCTCGGTAATTTTTTGCAATTCCATTATATTCCTACCAAAAAACAAATTCAATACCCAACTTTAATACTTCGATACCCAACTTTGCACCCCTCACAATGACAAGAATGATACTTAAAAATACAAACTTTGCACTTGAAAGGACAAAATATGTGGCTTGATAATCTAAAAGAATTAAAAAAGTCTAAAGGAATGACCACGAAACAGATAGCGGATGCTACCAAGATACCCGAAAGTACCATTAAACGCATCTTTTCGGGTGACACAACTGACCCTTATGTAACGACAATTCATCGTATTGTTATCACCCTCGGCGGTTCTCTCGACCATATCCTTGCCGACACCACCGCTGTGCTTGCAACCGAAACAGTAGCAGAACTCAAAGAGAGTGTCGATGTAACTGCCGCAGAGCGTGACTTGATGGCTGTCGAGATCGATATGCTAAAGACGAAGAATGCCGCATTAACTACAGAAATCGAACTGCTTAAAAACGAATTAGCGCATAAGGAAGAGCTTCTCGCGCTCCACAACTACTATAAAACTCACCTTGAGAAATTATATAAGAAAGAAGGTCTATAATTGTACAATTATTACAACATAAAGGAGCAATTGAAACCCGAAGAAATCCTAATATACTTGAGAAAATCAAGAGCAGACGATCCTCTCCTATCGGTGGAGGAGGTTTTATCCAAGCACGAAACATTGCTTGACGAGTGGGTAGAAAAGAATTTATCTACACCCATCCCCGAGGAAAACCGATTCAAAGAGGTAGTTTCGGGAGAAAGTATTGCCGATAGACCCGAATTCCAAAAGGTATTAAAACTCATCGAATCACCTAAATATAAAGCCGTGTTGGTTGTCGAGATTTCTCGTTTAGGTAGACCCGATATGGAGGAGATAGGTAGACTCTCGAAAACCTTTAGATACACCAACACCATCGTTATCACCCCGATGAAGACATTCGACATCACGGATGAATACGAGCGAGATATGTTCGAGCAGGAACTAAAGCGCGGCAATTTCTACCTTGAATACACCAAAAAATTGTTAAGCAGAGGGCGTGAGCTTTCTGTGAAAAGTGGAAACTATGTTTGCTCAAAACCCATATATGGCTACGATAAGATAACCATTATGGAAGGTAAAAGAAAATGCCCGACCCTCGCAATTAACGAGGAACAGGCAAATATTGTTCGTATGGTATTCAATGCCTATGTCAACGAAAATGTCGGCACGCAAAACATAGCCAATCGACTTAACGAGTTACAGATCGCCCCTCCTCAAAGCTCTATTTGGACGGCAGATACCGTCCGTAAGATGTTGGAGAATCCTCATTATATAGGGATGGTGACGTGGAATAAGAGAAAAGCCATTCTTGTTGTAGACAACGGAGAGTTCCGAAAGACTCGCCCCAAAACCGCCGAAGAAGAACAAATTTTGTGTAAAGGAAAGCACCAAGCTATTATATCAGAGGAGTTATTCCAAGCCGCTCAAGAAAAACGAGGAAAGACTCACCGTACCTGTGATAATAAAGAATTGAGAAACCCTCTCGCAAGCCTATTGTATTGTGAGTGCGGCAGAGCGATGTCCTATAGACACAGTACCCGAGGGAATTTGAAATACAGAGAACCTCGTCTCGTATGTAACGGACAAAAATACTGTGGTAACGGTTCTTGTTCCGTTCCCGAGGTAGTAGATTTTGTCGCAGAGGTATTGAAACAAAGGATTGCCGAATTTGATCTCGAATTTCAAAAGGGTAGTAATAGCTCCAATAAGTTCCACGAAAAATTAGTCAAGAGCCTTGAGAAGAAATTAGCCGACATTAACGCTAAAGAATTATCGTTGTGGGAGTCACAAGTAGACCCCGAAATTGGAAATCGTATGCCGACACATATTTTCAACGCCTTGACGGACAAATTAGTGAAAGAGCGCGAGGAGACCGAAATCGCTCTCAAAAAGGCACGCGAAGTAATATCCACCCCCATCGATCATGAGAAAAAACGAGTTTCCTTCCAACAAGCATTGGATGCTCTATTAGATGATAAGGTGAGCGTTGCCGAAAAAAACCATCTTTTGAAAGCATGTGTAAACCGTATCGAGTATCACAGAGATACCCCTCAACGAATATTAGGTAAGGGTAGTGGAAGAAAATTTACTGCTCCACCTATCCAACTTGATATTGATTTGAACGTATAATTTTTTACCTTTTTGTAATCCATCATCGTGCATCTAATGAATTAGACCTCCGATGATGGTACATAAATATTACTAAAAACCGAGTGGGAATAACCCCACTCGGTATTGTTTATTCTGCCGTGTTTTCGGTATCTGTAAGGATTTCTCCTACCTCCCCCACCTGTTCTATTACATCGACAACTTTCTCGGTAGCACCTAACTTTTCGGCGGCATTTGCCGTCGCATCGGCGATGGTCTTGACACTCTTGGCATCAATAGCCCCATTCCATTATACAGTAGACAATAGTAGGTACTATTGTCATTGCCGCGCCTGCGATAATCTGCACCGCCTCGTTCTCGCCGATTATCATGGTGACGATACCTGCAATAGCCGTGATTGCGGTGACGATAAATTTACGACTTGTCAGCTTTTCAATAATGCTCTTTTTCATAACTATGTCCTCCTTTAGTTATTGATGATAAAACCCTCGAAACCCGCTTTCTTGAGTTTCGCAAGTAGGTTCTCTGCATTTTGTTTGTTGGAAAACGCACCAACCTGAACTCTGTATTTTACGGGGTTCATAGCCGCCTTTACATCGACTCTAAATCCGTCCATCGTATAAGGCAATTTTAAGCCTTTCCAAAGGTGTTCGGGGTCTCCGTGGTTAGATGCCAACCCTCTTGCATAACCCTCGCTATGCGAAAGAATTACCCCATCTGCGAGAGGATTTAGGTCGTATTCTTTACACAAGTGCGCGAACAATTCAACGGCAGATTTATAAGTACGCTTTACTATAGCCGTTGCTCTCACAGTATCGGAACAGGTGAATTTTGACCCCCCTGTATATTTGATGCAATCGGGTTCACACATCTCGATCCCTATGTGTGTACTGTTGAGGGTGCCGCCGCTATGCCACCCCTTATGTTCCCATGGAAGGGTTTGATACACTTCCCCGGTGTTCCCATCGATAAATCCGTGAACACACACCTTTGTGCTCGGTGTGTTCCAACTCTTGATGAATGCCATAGCAGAGGGTTGTGAACAACCCACGCTATGTAACATTAAACCTTTTACTTTGATTGTTTTCCCCGCTTTATAGCAAGGATTTTTGGTTAAAATTGATTTGGTGATATTCATCACCCATCACTCCTTTATAATTGTTGTTTGTGGTATTCTTCAAGACTTGCTACACGCTCTTTCAGCAACTCGATTTCTCTTTCGAGAACAGGGATACGCGTAGCGAAATCATTGTGAGTTCTTACCTCTCGTGTCAACTCTTTAATCTGCTCTTTCGTGACAGCTTGAGCGGTTGTCATTTCATTGTGCATCTTATTATTGGCGTGGTTATTGGTGAGTACCACGGCAAGGATTGAGAAGCCGCCCGTGATTAGTGCCACGATAACCGGAACTAAAATATCCATTACTCAAAATTACCTCCTATCGCGCTAATATAACAAGCACCTGTCGCCCCATTACG
>JAEIGA010020621.1_pt1 | contig 10046 bp, 10 predicted proteins | sample 9270691 | NCBI WGS metagenome assembly JAEIGA01 (sample SAMN17057246, study PRJNA624740) | gut metagenome | biome: biome; isolation source: fecal sample | host: Bos grunniens | place: China: Xizang | collected 2019
AAGGTCTGCGAGATCGTGGCAGGAGATGAGATAGAGAAACAGGGAGCGGATATTATAGTGTGCTATCCGACGTCGGACGAAAGTGTATGGAGTATCGCAAAGAAATATCTTGTACCGCCCTCAAAGGTGTCAGGCGACCCTTCAACAGATAGATATTGTATAATTCAAATGTAGACAAAAGAGAAGGCTTTGCCTTCTCTTTTGTTTTGCATCTGTATTTTTTTTCTCAAATCTACACATTCTATAAAAAAGAGGTGTTGGATTTGTATTTCAAAATAAAAAGATTTTTTGATATTGTTTTTTCGGCGGTGGGAATTGTATTGTTTGCCTTGCCGATTTTTGTATTTATGATAGTCATAAGCGCTACGTCGGCAGGAAGTCCTATATTCAAGCAAAAAAGAATCGGCAGAGAGGGAAAGGCGTTTGTCTGTTTTAAACTGCGCACAATGTATATCGGTGCTCCGCAACGCTCAACTGCGGAGTTTGCCGACGCCGGAAAATATATAACTCCAATCGGCAGATTTTTAAGAAGGACAAGCCTTGACGAGCTTCCACAGCTTGTAAACGTGCTTCGTGGGGATATGAGCATTATAGGTCCCCGTCCTCTTATTCCCGAGGAGAGAAACGTGCACGAAAAGAGAGCAGAGCTTGGAGTTTATCGCTTACGTCCCGGTATTACAGGACTTGCGCAGGTACGTGGCAGAGATATGGCAAGTGATGATGAAAAGGTTTTGTGGGACTATGAATACCTTGAGAAAATAAGCTTTATCACAGATATAAAAATTGCCTTTCTCACTCTTGGCAACGTGATGGTGGGTAAAAATATTTCTATGGGTAAAGACAGGTCTGCCAAAAAAGAAAAAAAGGCAAAGGGTTAAAATTTGCCTTTGCGCAGCATATATTTAATTGTAATAAATTATGGTGCGGTAGTTATATATGAGAAAATTTTCAAGATTTGCTTTGCTTGTTTTTGCTTTTTTATTTGCACTTTCTTCTTGTGGAGGAAAGGAGAAATCCACGTCTGATATGCTTGAGGCGGTACTGTCGGAAATAGAAAAGCTTCCCGAGGGAAGCTTTATCCGAGCGGGAAGTGTTGAGGGGAGCGATGAATATCTTTCGGAGGAGCTTTGTACTACTCTTTACGGTGAACGTGCTGTGAGTGATATTTTTTCGCTCATTGAGGATTTTGCTATATATCTTTGCTCCTTTGAATATCCCTTTGAGGTGGCAATATTTAAGTGCTATTCGAGAAGTGATACCGATTCTGTTGCCGAAATGTGCTTTTTGCGGGGTGACGTTGTGAAGGTGCTTTTACATAGTGAGGGGATAAACGACGTAAGTCTAAGGGTCGCACGGAAGGGCAGGTATGTATTTATGTATATAGGCAAGGAGCCGCAAGAAGCTGTCCGTGCCTTTGGATATGCTATGAGGTAAAGAGTAGATACAGATAGTAAATAAATCCGTATGCCGTGCCGAACACAGTGCCGTAGAGAAGCACAGGACCTGCAACGGTAAATATCTTTGCCCCCACGCCCAATACAAGTCCTTCGGCGTGGCTGTCAATTGCTGGGGACGCCACCGCGTTAGCAAAGCCTGTTATGGGAACAAGAGTCCCGGCACCTGCGTGCTTTGCTATATTGTCAAATATTCCAAGGGTGGTAAGAAGAACAGCCAAAAATACAAGAATTATTGCGGTATAGGCTCGTGAGCTTTCCTCGTCCTGCTTGAAAAATTCAAGAATTACAAAGTTTATAAGCTCTGCTATAGCGCATATCCCGCCGCCTGTTGCAAACGCCCATACACAGTTTTTTGCGCATTTTGTTTTTGGAGCGTGGGCAGATGCATATTTTTTATATTGCTTTTTATCCATATTCATAATATCACCTCCTGTGATTATTATTTGTGGAAAAATGGAATTTATTTAATTTTTTTAAAGCCTATTTACTTTTTTTGAAATTTAGTGTATAATGATTATGTTAAAAGGTAATTTATTGTTTTTTCGGAGGTTATTATTATGGCTGATTGGGAAAAGATAAGCAGAAACGTGGGACGTGCCGCAGGAAAGGCTGTGCGCAAGACCGAGGAGCTTGCTGACGTTGCGCTCAAAAATATAAAGCTTGCCACCTGTGATGCCAAGATATCAAAGCTTTTTGAAAAGCTTGGCAGACTTACATATAAGCAATTAAAGACAGGAGAATCGCAAGCAGAGAAAATATCCGAGCTCATGCTTGCCATTGACCGCGCACGTGCGGAGTATGCGGCTCTTCGTCGTGAGATAGAAGAGGACAAAGCACGCCGCGAGGAAGCAAAGCGTGCAGAAGCGGCGGCAAAAATGAATATTGAAGTAGTTGTTCCCGAGGAAAGAACGGAAGATAATTAAAAAATCAAAAAGAGTGCGAAACGCAGGTTTTGCGCTCTTTTTTTGTTTAATCTTCGATAATTGCTTTTTTCTTATTTATAGCCGCAAGAGGCTTCATATCCACCTTGGGCGCACGGCTTTCGTAATGGAAAAATCCGTTTTGCTCTTGCTCTATGTCGGTAAGCTGTGTATAGCAAAATCCAATTATTTTGGGGTTGTCAAGCATAGGGTATACCCAATTTTGATATGCTTCATAAAATTCCTCAGGTGACCATACATTGCGATGACACCAAGGCGTTTTTCTGTGGTTACTGCGTCCGTTGTGCTCCATTTGATATCCAATGCCGCCAAATTCAGATATGAAAAGCGGTTCTCCCTGCCAAGTCTGACGGTCGCTGTATTTGTTTTGCAATATTCCCTCATTTGCGGCTTTGTCAAAACGCGACTTGAATATTTCGTGGTCTTGTTCATAATCGTGAAGATCGAAAATGTCTGTCTTAACGTGATAAAATCCACTTGCATCTACACAGGGACGCGATGGGTCAAATCGCTTGGTTTCTTCGTATGCGATGCGGATAAATCGAGGATCCGCACGCTTTTTTAATGGACCGAAATCAAAGGTTTCATTTATAGGACACCACGTAATGACCGATGGGTGATTATAATCTCGGGATACAGAGTCAAGCCAAGCTGAAAGAAATTCAGGCAATGTTGAAAGATCGGAATAATCCATTCCGGAGTTGGCTGTTTCTCTCCAAACAAGATAGCCTAATCTATCTGCATGGTAAAGGAAACGAGGCTCAAATACCTTTTGATGAAGTCTTGCACCGTTGAAGCCCGCCGAGAGAGCACACTCAATGTCTTTTACGAGTGCTTCTTCTGTGGGAGCAGTCCAGATACCGTCGTGATAAAATCCTTGGTCCAATACCAGACGTTGAAATATACTTTTACCGTTGAGATAAAACTTTCCGTTACAAATCTCAACCTGTCGCATTCCAAAATAGGTTTTGACCTCATCTTCACCGAAGTGAAGGATCAAGTCGTATAGTCTTCCTTTACCGATTTCCCAAAGATGAATTTCTGAAAGTGAAATTTCCAAGTGTGCAACTGAGCTTTGATTTTTTCGTATTCCTTCACCGACCTTTTTGCCTTTGTAATAAACCTCGGCAGAAAAGTCACTTCTTCCGCAAAGCTTTGCAGAGATTGAAAGAATTCCGTTTTCGATATCGGTATCTAAGCGCGCGGAGATAATATGATCCTCAGGAACTATCTCATACCAGACTGTTTGCCAAATGCCTGTTGTTCGGGTATAACGGCAAACGCTTGATTTGTAGGTTTGACATTGCTTTCCGTTTGGCTGAACGCCGCGAGTATCATCAAAACAAGAGACCGTTATAATATTTTCACCATCTGTTATTAAGCTTGTAATGTCATATGAAAAGGGAGTTTGACCGCCTATGTGAGAATCTCCTGCCGGTGTACCGTTTATCCATACCGTTGTTTTGTAATCGGCGGCACCAAAATGCAATATTACGCGGTTTCCTGAAATTTCATCTTTTGAAAAATAAACACTTTTTTTGTACCATACCTGATACATAAAATCGGTGTGTGCTATACCTGATAAGCTTGATTCCGGGCAGAATGGAACAGTGATCTTATCCTTGAGAAAAGCTTGTGTAGGCAGTCCTCTGTCCTCACCGCTGACACCGTGGTCTATCTCAAATTGCCATTCTCCATTTAGATTTTTCCAGCTTTTGCGCTCCCATTGTGGTTCGGGATGCTCCGGACGTGGAATGCTTGTATTGTACATATTATATATCTCCTTTATTATTGCTTATTCTATGGTGATCAAGAAGGTTGAATTTGCTGTAAGAACAAGGGGAACAGAGTTGTTTTCTGCAATAAATGAGGTCGATTTCTTTAGTGTGCCTTCCTCTTTGAGCTTTATTAAGATGGCTTCATCCATTTTTGGCGAACCTTCGGCTTGCCATGTTCGGTAAGGATTGGTTGTATTTTTGTCGATACACCAAACAGAAACACATTTTCCTACTATATTTTCCTCAAAGGTTATTGTTTCGCAGATATCGGGGAGATTTTCCTCGCAAGTATCGTTGACATAGGATAACATTACGGCATAGCTTCCGTTGTCGTCCTTGGTTGGTATGATTGACAGATCCTCGAATTCTGTATCTGCCAATAGAAGCTTGTCCTTAAGCTTTGAGGCAAGAACAAAGGCATTATATATGGGCTTTTTAATGAAATTCAAGGTGAAGAAATTACGAAATCCCGAAAAGTCCTCAACCATTTCGTGCTGTCCTGAAAGGCATATCATAAGTGATTCGGGAGTGCATTTACTGTCTAAAAGCTTTCGGATCAAGCGAACAAAGTAGGCAGAAAATACTTCACTTTCGCGAATCATCAGATCAGGACATTCCTCTTTATTGCAAAATCCGCCGCTTGACATACCCCATTCATCCATCAAAACGGGAAGCTCTGAAAATCCGTGTTTACAGATCGATTTAACGATCTGCTCGTGATGATCTATTATGCTTGAAATTGAGATAGGCTTGATCTTTTCACGAAGTCTGCGCGGAGATGTGCTGTAATTATGAGTAGAAACGAAATCTATTTTTAAATTGTTTTCCTTTACGTAAGCTAAAAATCCGTCGAAAAATTCGTAATACATCGCAAGGGCAGGGCCTCCGATAGATATATCGTCTGAAACACGACGAATTCCTTTCTCAAAGCTTTTGTAAAGCTTACAATAAGCCGTTAAACGTGATTGCCAATCCTCCTTGGGATATTCCGAAAGGAAAAACAGGTGGGCGTCAGATTCATTGAAGCATTGAATCTTCCATTTTGATACGGTTTCTATGCCATATCTATCTACGTTGTGTTTGGTATACTCGTAACAGATATCTTCCCAAAGCTTGTAATCCTTTGGGGGAGCGGAGTTCCACATTTTTCCCTTATATCGAGTTTTGTTTTTAGAAACACTTGTTTTGTGGCCACAGGTTGATGCTATGCAATCGGGCATTCCGGCATAAGATATCAACAGATTATAGCCCTTTTCCATTAAATAATCCAAACGCAAATCGCTTACACGAAAATCATAGCAAAGCTTATTATTTTCGTCTAAATAAACGATATCCTCGAACATAGAATAGATTCGGACCGTGTGTATCGCACCGTCCTCGGACATGCGATCTAAAATTCTACGCCCCCAAGGATCTTCTACTGCATCTGTGGGATGAAATACACAGGCATTCCAAAAATTTTTCTGCTTTTTCAGTACGGTATTTCCAACCTTTATCATGCTCTTTCCTCCGTAGCGTCTAAAATTCCTTTAAGATAACCGATAGCAAAGAGTCTTCCCATAGCATCGTATCCCGGAAGTGTGGAGATTTCCCCTGCCATGGTAGGAACGTGATCCACCCGTATCGGCACATTCACGCCGTTTCTCACGTAAGCCCTCATAATCCTTGCCATGTCAATATCCCCGTTGTCGTGATAGGTCTCACGGAAGCGCTCGGGCGTACCCGTTGTATTGCGGAAATGTACCATAAATATCTTATCCGCAAACTCCTCGATAGTTTTTTCAAGATCCTCTCCCATAACGAAGTAATTCGCCTGACACATCGTAATACCGAGGCTGTCGCTTTGTACGATATCGTAAACGGCTTTTTTGATATTTGCCTTTGAGACCATTATTCTCTCAACGTCGCCGAGACGCGGGACGGGCGGGTCGTCGGGGTGAAGTCCGAGCTTGATGCCGTATTTTTCCGCGTAAGGTACGACCGCTTTGATAAAATATTCGTAGTTTGCCCAAAGCTCGTCTGCCGTGATTTTAGCTCCCGTAGGCTTGAAATCCGCCATATTAAACTCGGTCACTCGCGCGCCGCCTCGCTCCTCGTAGTCAGAGCTTGTGCGAAGCCAACCGATATGAGCCATAAAGTTGAAGCAGATCGTATCAATGCCGTGCGCCTGCATATTCGGAAACATTGAAATTACCTTTTCGATACACTCGTCACGTAAAGCATCACCTATCTTGATATGATCGTGAAGCTCGTTCGGCATAGGTTCAATCGCAACGGGAGCCACACCGAAATCCGTAAATCTTTTCACAAGCACATCCCAATGTGTTTTATCGGCGTAATTAAATTTTCCGTCCTCGGGCAAACGTATTACGGCGTGCTTTACTCCTGAGGCAAGTGCGAAGTCCCACGCGGTATCGTGTTCGGGTCTGAAATAATCCGAAAGTATCATAGCTTCACCCTCAAACTCCCGAAAGGGTAAGGAAGCCGCCGTCAACGGGAACCGTGATTCCCGTAACGAAGCCGGCAGAGCGATCATCGATCAGCCAGCGAATGGCACCGCACATATCGTTTGCCGAGCCGAATTTGCCCATAGGCGTATGATCGATCACGTCCTGACCGCGCTTGGTAAGACCTTCCTCAACCGTGCCAAGAATGAGCTTGCTTCTGGGATTCAGGATAAATCCGGGAGCAACCGCATTGATACGGATTCCCGTCTTTGCAAAATATGCGGCAAATGCCTGGGTAAAGTTTGCGACCGCCGCCTTACTCATTGCGTAGGCAAAATTGCGCGTAAGAGGACAGTAGGTATTCATGGAAGCAAAGTTGATGATGCTTCCTCCCCCTTGCTTGACCATGTATTTTGCGAAAGCAAGAAGAGGATACACTGTTCCCATGGTGTTGAGCTTGATGATGTTTTCAAATACGTTCATATCAATATTGTAAATACCCACAAGATCTTCGGGACGGTCTTCTTCCAACTCGCGGGGATCGAATTCTACAATTTTCGGCTGACCCTTTGCATTGTTTCCGCCCGCACCGTTGATGAGAAAATCACATCTTCCATGATTTTTGATTATCTCATCCGCAAGGGAGTCAACCGCGTTCTTGTCCATGACGTTGCAGGCATACGCCTTGCAATCCCCCCCGTTTTCGCGAATGCTCGCGGCAACCTTTTCTGCGTTTTCGAGCGAAAGATCAACGAGAGCAACGGTGCACCCAAGAGCTGCGAGATCACGGGATACCTCCGAACAAATAATTCCTGCCGCACCCGTAACGACAGCAACCTTTCCCTGATAATACTGATCCATAATTCCTTCTCCTTTTTTATTATTGATTAATCTTTAATTTTGCGTTTGAATAAGCAATCTTGCGAGCGATTCTTGAAAGCGTTTCCTCGGAAAGCTCCCATTCGCCCACCGTATTCTTTTCATCCAAATACGAGCAAAGCAGACGACGGAAATAGTCGTGTCTGACGAACGAAAGGATGCTTCTGGAATCGGTTGTCATGCCGATAAACTGAGACAACACGCCAAACGAAGCAATCGATTCAAGGGTATTTCGTATGCCGAACGCATGGTCGCACCACCACCAAGCAGGTCCAAGCTGAACCTTAGACGCTACTCCATCCTCGGAATACGACCCATGCAAAACCGCAAGCGGCGCTTGATCGCTCATATTGAGCGGAAACAGGACGGTGTCCGGCAGTCCACCGTTTGCTTCCATTTTTCCGAGAAGATCGGCAACAGCCGAGATATCAAAGCTCTCCCCCGCTGCCGCGAAGCCACCGGCAGGACCTGCGATAGAAAGAAGTCTCGGACTCGTCCTTCGCTTCGCATTCATATGCAAAAGCAGAGTCCAACCTCGCTTAGCGTATTCCTTTCCGAGGCGGACAAGCATTTCTGTTTTTTTACCGTCCGTATCCTCCTTAAAGAAGCGCGCGTCAAGGGAATGATCGGCAAAACGGCAGCCCTTCTTTTCAAAGCGGTCAAGCAATACGCAAATGGCGTTTACGTAGGTGGCTTCGTCTGTAATCACAACACCGCTTTTTGCCGACAGCTCGGACTTAAAGCATTCGGTGGGAAAAAGCAGATCATCCGCGCGAAGCGATGGCGCTACCTTCACACCGTCAAAGTCTTCGATATCCTCAAGCAAGGTAGCAACGGGAGACTGATATTCGATGTTAAAACGAGATAATATTCCGTTGTTCGAAAACTCGGGCAACGCAAGCTTTTCGTTTGCTTTGTCATATATCCTTTTCGCATTCTCACCGCTTATTTCATCCTCGATACCGAACACCTGCGAGAGTTCCATTCGCGACCAATCGTAAACGGGGTTTCCTGCAAGATACGGAAATATCTCGCAGTACTTTTGAAATTTTTCAAAAGGAGAGGCCTCGCCCGTAATAAAATGCTCGTCCACTCCGCAAATACGCATCAAACGGTGCTTATAGGGGTCCGGCGTGAGCCACAAGGAAACGATATCGTCGTATTTTCTGTCCGCCTTAATGTCTGCTACGCAGATGTGGTTGTGGAAATCAATGATCGGCAGATCTCGAACGCTCTCGTAAAGCCTCTGTGCGCTATTCGTCTTTAACAAAAAATTTTCCTTCATTTTGAATCAGCCTTTTAATTTTTTTATCTTTTCAAAATAAGTGTAACATAATGAATTCCGATTTTAAAGCCCAAATTCAATATTTTTTAACACAATTCGATCATTTTTTCTTGACAAAGCACAGTATAATAAGTAAAATATATATGAGGTGATGTAATGAAATTTCAATATAGCTTTCAAGAACCGAAATTCAGAGTCGGCAACATAGACGTTCAAAACGTTTCAAGGCCGAAAAATTATAAGCATTCCTTTAAAAACGGAAGAGAAAAACACGGATTTATATACATCGTAAACGGAAAAATGCTTGATTCCTTTCAAAATCACGGTAAAATAAGTTTGTGTGCAGATAAAGGAGAGCTTATATTTGTTCCCAAGGGGAGCATTTATACGGGAATATATTTGGAAGACGATACAAAGATAAAGATTGTACAATTCGATCTCGTTTCCGGAGAACTGCCCGAATATTTATCATCACCGGTAAAAATACAACTTCCACGTGTATATGAATTGATCAATGACTTCTTTCAGGCTGGCGAAGACCACACCGCATACCATCCATTTTATTATTTATCTTGTTTGTATGAGCTGTTGTGGAGAATTGATGAATCGTTCGCTAAAATACCTAAAAAATACAAAAAACTCCAGCCTGCCCTATCTGAAATAGTGGAATTCTGGAACGAAAACAAAAAGATATCCTACTATGCCGATCTTTGCAGTATGAGCGAATCAAATTTCCGAAGACTGTTCCGCGAATATATGGGTATATCGCCCATTGATTACAGAAACAATATTCGTCTGACTCACGCAAAAAACAAGCTTCAAAGCGGCGAATATAACGTGTCCGAGGCTGCATACGAATCGGGCTTTACAAACCTTTCGTTTTTCATTCGACTATACAAAGAAAAGTATGGACATACCCCTAAAAAAGAGTATAATTGATAATAAATATCCCTCCGTTTTGAACTGTCCGCACAATTTGGAGCAGTTCATTTACGGGGGGATATTTATTTCTATTGCTTTCCGCTTGTTCTTTTTCGCTTCTAAAAAGCACCTCAAAATAAGGCTACTTCCAAGCTTGGGGTGGTAGAGGCCACAAGCTAATAATTTTACCGTTTTAACATAGATCGCAACTTTTTCGCAAACTCTTTGACCACATCATTTACGGAAACATCAAAACGCGATATAATGTTTTCAGGAAATACGCAAACGATGTGTCCGTCGCATATGATTTTATGGTTCAAAAGCCTCCTAAGTCTTAT
>JAEIGA010020622.1_pt1 | contig 10046 bp, 10 predicted proteins | sample 9270691 | NCBI WGS metagenome assembly JAEIGA01 (sample SAMN17057246, study PRJNA624740) | gut metagenome | biome: biome; isolation source: fecal sample | host: Bos grunniens | place: China: Xizang | collected 2019
AAGACCGTATTTTTCAATTTGTTCTTTTCCGTCAAGTCCCAATTTCTTTTCTACTTCGAGTTCAACGGGAAGTCCGTGAGTATCCCAACCCGCTTTTCTGGGAACCATATACCCTTTCATAGTGCGATAACGCGGAATCATATCCTTAATAACACGAGTAAGTACGTGACCGATATGAGGTTTACCGTTGGCGGTAGGAGGACCGTCGTAAAAAACGTAAGGCTCACCTTTCGCTCTGCTTTCAATACTTTTTTCAAATATTTTGTTATCGCGCCAGAATTTTTCTATTTTCTTTTCTTCTGCAACAAAATTAAGATTAGTGGATACTTTATCGTACATCATAATACCCCTTTCAAAAACTTATCATATATTACCATAAATAAGATAAAAATGCAACCATAATATCAATCAAAAAGAACGGAATTAGATATATTGGTATCATTTTGAGACAAATTGCTTTCATTTTGAGAAGAACTGCTAAAATCTGCAGGAACAAGTTTACCCATTACAATACATCTTGCATTTTTACTGCTATACGCACAGGTAGAAAGCGAAACTATTTTATCCTTGCTGCTAACCTCAACTTTTGTTTTTATTTTTGACTTAGAAATAGCATGATTTACTAATTTTTCAACACCCTTTTCGCTATATACTTTACCGAAAACCAAATCGTCGTGCTTTGTTTCATAGGCAGCAAAAATAATCATACGATAATTTCCGTTTGGTGTATAAATGTATATCTCCGGATACTTGTCGTAGTAAGACTGTTTTTTATAATTAAGAAGTGTTCTGAACATACTTCCGTTATCCATACTATGACCGTAGATAACCGTATTGTAGCCGCTGAAATCCGATTTAGCAGTATAATCCATAAAAATAGAGCCGTTAATATTCTTTTTACCACTAATAAGATGATTCAAATAATAAGAATTATCATCACCTTGAAGTATTGGATAATTAATCACACCGTTTTTACTGAAAATCCAACCAACTACATCTTTATTCTGAGCTTTTAATTTTTCAAAATCAATCGACTCTGGCACTTTAACCTCTTTCTTTTTACCGGAGGAGCCTCCTTTATTGCCGTTAGTATCATTTGAATTTTCATCAGAATCTACCGCGGCATCTTGTGAATCGGATGAATCACCATAGCTAACAGCGCCATCAATTAAATTTTCATTTAGTCCATCGTTACGTAACGATTGCCAATAATAACGACCTATGTAACACACGCAGAATACAAAAACCGTTGCCAAAAGAACAATTATCAAATCAAGAATTTTCTTTTTTCGACTATTTTTCTTTGATTTATTCGGTTTATTATTATTTTCATCATCAAAAGCATTTTCATTTATTATAAATCCGCTCATAATTAATTCCTTTCTTAAAACTTAAAAACAGCCTTACCGTTTTCCAAAACGAGTTTTGCATCAAAAGGTTTTCCTGCTTTAGAAATAAAACCTTTTATTAAACCTGTTTCTCCGCAATTTAACAATTCCTTTGCCTTACTAATTGGTATCACTCTTTTACAGATAACACCGGATATTCTGAATTTACAGCCTTCTTTATACCCACTGCATCCATAGCCATACCGTCCTTTTAAAACGTTTTTAGAGCACAATGGACAAGTTCCGACTACGTCACCATAAAAACCGTTGAAAGTATCATTTTCGGGAGTAGTTTCCTTTTGAGAAAAGACTTCGTTGATTTCCTTTTGAGCCATTTCAACGCTTTCGTTTACAGTTAAAGTATTTTTAAACACCTTTTTCAAAGCTTGACCTAATACGCTGGTCTTATATTTATCCATTGAAATTCCCATATAAGTCAAAGATTCGATGAGATAAATACCACCGTCAAGAATGGTGTAAACATCCTTTTTTAAATCTATATACCCGCTTTTTATCGCATTGTCAATAATGCCGGTTCTTGTTGCCTCGGTGCCAAGTTCAAGACCTTCAAACATAGCCTTGTATTCCTCAGCATCATCTTCATCAGAGTCGTTAGCGGCAGCCTTTTCTTCCCTAAAGGGATTTTTAAGATATTGGTTTAAAGTTTCAATAGTATAATGCTTAGGTGGTGACGTTTCTTTTTCTTTAGGCACAAAATTTACATTAACCTTATCGCCAACGTTTAATGCCGGTAACACCTTATCTTTTCCTTTATAATCGTCGTACTTAGTCCATCCTTTTTCAACGATAACGGTACCCTTAAGTACAAATTCTTCGTGTTCGCCGACCTTTATGTGAAGTTCTGTTTTCTGCGCAAGACATTCCTCAGAACAAAAAACAGCAACAAAGCGACGAAAAACAGTTTGATAAACCTGAAATTCGGTTTCGCTGAGATTTTCTTTTTTGGGAATTTTATACGTAGGTGTAAGCGCTGAATGGGATTCAATTTTACTATCGTCAAAAATTGTTTTCTTATCTTTCATTTCAACGGGATAACCCATTGCAGCAACGTTTGAAATAATTTTTGAAATTTTATCTTTTTCTGCAGTTGCAAGATATTCCGAATTAGTTCTCGGATAAGTAAGATATCCCTTTTCATAAAGCGCCTGAACAATTTTTAAACTTTCATCCATAGACATTTTATATTTTTTGCCGAGGACGTTTTGAAGCTTTGAAAGAGAATAAAGTTTACCTGGTGATAAAGTATCTTTTTTACTTTTTTTATCAGATACAAATGCACCTGTTTGATTATATATATTGCAAAGTTCCTGAGCTTTATTAAGAGAATTTTTATCAAAACGCTTTTTAGATGTCAGTTCAACTATTTCGCCATTTGTTTCCTCAACACTGACAGGCGCATAGTAAATTTCGGGAATGAAATTTTTTATAGCCATATCCCTATCATATATTGCCTTTACAATAGGTACAATTACACGACCGACACGCAGCAACATTCCCGTCTTTAACGTTGCATATCTCGTGAGATTAACACCATAGAGCCAATCGATATAAGTTCTTGCAAATCCTTCGTTAGCAAGATTATCATATTCGCTTTCTTCTTTCATTGAAGAGAGCGCAGTTGCGACGGTTTCGGGAGTCTGGTCAGGCAACCATAGTCTCAAAAGTTTTTTGTCACTTTTTAGAGCATTGTTGACACAAAGACGAATTATAATTTCACCTTCTCTGTCAGCATCCCCCGCATTTACTATAGCATCAACGTCGGGTCTGTTACAAAGGGTTTCTATTAATTCGAACTGTTTTTTTACACCTGAATCTACGTTACCGTCTTTATCCTTTTTAAGTTTAAACTTAAATGAATTTGGAAAACACGGCAAATTCTCCATACTCCATCTGCCGTTCGACGTCGGACCGGTATAATCCTCAATATCACAAAGAGAAAAAAGATGACCAAAGGCATAGGTTACAATATAACCCTGACCTTCGTAAAAATTGCCGTTTTTAGTCATTTTGCCAATACCCGCAACAATATTCCGTGCCAGACTAGGTTTCTCAGCAATTATTAATATCATACAATCCCCTCCTTTTGACAATATATTTTAATTATACAATTAAATAGGTAAAAATACAAGAAAAAATATTTGACATCGGTGATTGACTGTGATATAATCAACTCCGTTAGCAAAAAAATGAGTTTTTCTCAAAAAGGAGTATTATTCTTGAATTTAAACATATTAAGTGAATTAAAAGGCAGTTACGAATTTTTAACAAAAACAGAACAAATTATTGCTGATTTTCTTTTAAATAATCCCGACAAATTCACGAGATTATCTATAGCTCAGCTTTCAAAAATTCTATCCGTTTCGCAAGGAAGCATTAATAATTTTTCAAAAAAATATTCAGGAAAAGGATTTTCAGAACTTAAACTTTTAGTCGCTTCATGTTACGCAAAAACCGAACCGCCTTTTTCAGATATTGACAAATCCTCAAGTATGAAATCAGTAATGCAGCAGCGAATAAACGAGAGTTTCCAGGCACTAAACGGAACTTTAGAAATTAACAGCGAAAAAGCACTCTCAACTGCCGCAGATATGATTTTAAATGCAAAAAGAATAGAAATATACGGTGTGTATCAGTCAGGTATCGTAGCAAGAGATTTGTGTTATCAATTAATACAGCTCGGTATTCCCGCTTCTTACGTTACCGATACTCTTATGGGCGCTGTTGCCGCCTCAATGTTAGACGGCGATAGTCTTGTTATTGCTCTTTCAAATTCGGGACAAACAAAAGAAATTCTGGATTCTGTTGAAATCGCTAAAAACTGTAATGCCAAAAGTTTATGTATAACGTCAAATAAACATTCTCCTTTGGCTGACATTTGCGAATGTGCGCTTTTTACCACAAACAGTGGTTCAACGATTAGTGCAAGATACAATGAAGTACGACTATCACAAATGATAATTGCCGATACTTTATGTTCTTATATAAGAAGCGTCATTGATGAATCGGGAAAAAGACATTATTTCAAACTAGAAAAAATATTAAATTCACATAGTATTAAAAACGATTAGAGGAAATAAAAATGAAACAATCGGTTAAAAATGCTTTTTTACTGGGTGGTATTTGTACCATTGCTTATATGTTTGTATATTTCGTCAGAAACATTCTTTCGGTAGTATCCCCAAAAATGATAAACGACGGTATGTATTCAGAAAGCGAAATCGGTTCATTTTCGTCAATATTTTTTATAACTTACGCTATCGGTCAGTTAATCAACGGTATATTAGGAGATAAAATCAAAGCAAAATATATGCTTTCACTGGGACTAATATTATCAGGTTTAACAAACTTTGTTTTTTGCTTTGAAAATACAAATTTTATATCAGCATATATTTCATACGCTTTATGCGGCTTTTTTCTTTCTATGATATATGGTCCTATGACAAAGTTGGTAGCCGAGAACCTCGAACCTATTTATGCCTCACGCAGTTCTGTTGCCTATAATTTTTCTTCTCATTTAGGTTCCCCTATCGCAGGAATTGTTGCCGTTATTTTTGCATGGCAACTTGTATTCTTCTGTGGTGGTTTAACCTTAGTTCTTTGCGGTGTAGCATGTTATATAATATTCACCTATCTTGAGAAAAAAGGTGTTATTACATACAAAGTTTCTGATAATGCTAAAGTAAAAAGAAACGGAATAAAAATGCTTTTTGAAAGAAAAATAGTCAAATTTACCGCAGTTTCGTTGCTTACGGGTATCGTCAGAACAACAGTTGTATTTTGGCTTCCTACCTACTACACGCAGTATCTTGGATATACCCCCGAACAATCGGCAATTGTTTTTACGGTAACAACACTTATTACATCACTCAATGCATTACTTGCTATTACGATTTATGAAAAACTTAACAGAAATCTGGATTTAACAATGATTTTATCCTTTGGAACTTCTGCTATTTTCTTTATTAGTTGTATATTTATTAAACAACCTATAACAAACGTTATTTTCATAAACTTAGCTATATTTGCCGCCAACTGTTCTTCTACTATGCTATGGAGCAGATACTGCCCTGGACTAAGAAGTACGGGACTAGTTTCAAGCGCTACCGGATTTTTGGATTTTGTAAGTTATATGGCAGCTTCAATATCATCAACAATATTTGCTAACGCAGTAACAGATATTGGTTGGAACGGTCTTATAATCGTTTGGAGCATACTAATGTTTTTAGGTGTATTCGTTTCAATCCCTTATGATAAAAACACCCATTATCTTGATGAATAGCATAAAGCCACAGTTTAAACTGTGGCTTTTACTAGGTTTGAATCTATAATCGTTCCATTTTCAAATTGATACGAATTTTCAAGAGTTGTAATTGCTATAGATGAAAGCGCTTCGCCCGTCAGAAATCCTTGGTGCGAGGTAACAATAACGTTAGGAAAAGATAATAATCTTGCAGTTATTGAACTTTCCAATATATCGTCTTCCCTATTTTCAAACACGTTATTGTCTTCTTCCTCGTAAACGTCAAGCCCAACACCCACAAATTTTCTATCTCTTATCCCGTCAATCAAATCATTTGTATTAATCAATGCTCCTCTTGAAGTATTTACAAGAAGCACACCGTCCTTCATTTTTTCAATGTTGACTTTATCAATAAGATGATAAGTTTCTGTTGTCAGTGGACAGTGCAAGGATATCAGATCGCTTTCCTTAAGCAAAGTATCAAGATCTGTGTAGGTTACAAAGTCTAGTTCCTTATTTTTATTATCATCTACAGCAAGAATTTTCATACCAAAACCTTTTAGTATTTTACAGGTTGCAGTACCAATTTTTCCGGTTCCGATTATTCCTGCCGTTTTCGAATGAAAATTACGGCCCGTTAGTCCAACTAAGCTAAAATTATTTTCTCTTACTTTTATATAAGCCTTGTGTATTTTTCGGTTTACAGCAAGTGCCAATGCAACCGCATGCTCTGCAACCGCCTCAGGCGAATATGCAGGAACTCTCATAACCGTGATACCGTATTTTTCTGCGGTCTTCAAATTAACGTTATTGTAACCTGCACATCTTAGCAAAATAAGTTTAACTTTACATTTTGAAAGAATTTTAATAACTTCGGCATTAACGTTGGAAGCAACAAAAACGCAAACGGCGTCATATCCGCTGGCCAGTCCTGCCGTAGTAACTGAAATATCACTTTCCAGATAGTCAATAACGATATTCTTATATTTGCCTTTAAGATTATAATTAAAAGACTCTTTATCATAAATTTTGGTATCATAAAATAATATTTTCATAATTTCCCTCCTATAATAAATTCCCCTTTTTTTAACGTTTTAAACTTAATAGTTTGCAAAATAATATTTAATATGCTATAATACAAAAAAATTATTGGAGAATCAACTATGAAAACAATACTCGCTTCAGCGTCGCCAAGAAGACGCGAACTAATAAAATTAATAGACGCTGATGCTATTTTTATTAGCGCCGACGTTGACGAAACCGTTCCTGAGGGAATTGAAAACGAAAATGCGCCTGAATTTCTTGCTTGTAAAAAAGCTTTAGCCATTGCTAAAAATTATAAAAACGATTTAGTAATTGGTTGCGACACAACTGTATTTATTGAATCTATACCACTTGGAAAGCCCAAAGACAGAACAGAAGCATTTTATATGTTAAATCTGCTTTCAGGCAGAAGTCATAAGGTAATCACAGGTTGTTGTCTTTGCTTAAACGGTAAAACTTTAAGTTTTTCAGTTGAATCATCAGTTTATTTCTTTGATTTATCACAAGAAACAATTAATGAATATCTAGACACACAAGAATACGTTGACAAAGCAGGTGCATATGGTATTCAAGGCAAAGGCAGCCTTTTGGTGGAAAAAATCGATGGTGATTATTTCAATATAGTCGGACTACCGGTTTCAATGTTAAATAAAAGAATCAAGGAATTTTTAAATGAAAATAATTGCTAGAATATACAATGATTTTACCGATAAATTTGGAATACCGCGCCAGAGCGGAATAGCAGATACTATAGTTTCAAAAATAGTTTTTGAAAAAGAATACCGTGACCCCTCCGCACTAAAAGGCATTGAAGATTTTTCACATTTATGGCTTATCTGGAATTTTAGCGAAGTTAATAATGAAAAATGGTCACCTACAGTTAGACCTCCCAGGCTTGGCGGAAATAAGCGAATAGGTGTTTTTGCTACCCGTTCCCCTTTTCGACCTAATCCAATTGGGCTTTCCTGCGTAAAAATAATAGAAACACAAATAACGTCAAACGAGGGTACTGTAATTTACGTTAGCGGTGCTGATATTTTAAGTGGAACTCCCATATACGATATTAAACCTTATCTCCCATACAGTGACTGCATAACAAATGCAAAAGGCAGTTATACGGATGAAACGAAGGACTATAAACTTGACGTTGAGTGCGACGACACTCTATTAGAAAAAATACCTCAAGAAAAACAAAAAGCTTTTATTGATATACTTTCCTGTGACCCAAGACCTTCTTACCACAAAGATAAAAACAGAATATACGGTTTAGATTTCGCAGGTTTCAATATAAAATTTACCGTTGATGAGAATATTTTGTTTGTTAAAGAAATTAATAAATTGGATTAAAAAAGCTTGTATGCAAAAATGCATACAAGCTTTTTAAGTTTTAAACTTACCAACAGGTTCTTCTTCACGAAGTAAAGCTACCTGTTTTTTCTCAAAAAATGTTTGTTCTCGTATTTTTCTGGTGAAAATGAAAACTAATATAGCATTAGAAAACAAAATACCCATAAACAACAACTGCGAACCGAGTTTTTCTTTAAAAAACATCCATAAAGCAGTAACAATAGCGGCGCAAATAATCCATACTAAAACACAAATCAATCTTTTATTACGATATTTTATGTGCAAGGACTTAAGTTTTTGTTGATGCTCATTCCATTTATTTATATCCATTTTAATCACCAAATGTATTTTAACATATATATATTTTAAAAGTCAATTAATTATTTTACGTATGGTGCGTACGAATACCCTATAGTATTATTATATCTGATAAGATACCAATCCGGAAGCGAAGCAAGAATAGTTACGTTTTGTCCCGATGGAACGCTTCCTATTACCGGTGCGTTAAATGACGGCGATTTACGTATGTTCAGACTGCCGCCAAGCGGTGTTACAATAGTCCCCATAAATATGTTTTGTGGATAATTAAAGGGGATATCAAAATAATCGGTCAATGAGAGAACCGTATTACGCGCTATTTCTTCAATGTTATTTTCTATCCAAAGAGCATCTTCCAAATTATCGTGATAAGCATATTCTATCAGTACGGAAGGCGCCTTAGTACGCACTACTTCACCTAAAGTTTCGGTTGGTACAGTTCTGACCAGTTCAGGCAACGGATAAATCAGCTTCATATTGTTTGCAATTATCTCTGCTGCACGCTGACCGTTATTACTTCGCGGATAATAATATACTTCAGCTCCCCTAACCTTTCCCGAGTTTGCTTCTCCTGCCGCATTGGAATGAAGTGCTAAATGCAAATCGTAATTTCCCGAGTTTGAAGCTGCTATACTACTTGCCGCCGTCATATCTTTTGTGTTTCTCACATATCCTATGCCGGATGCATCAAGATAAGGTATCATTGCATCGGCAATTAAGTTCATATAATATTCTTCACTTCCGCTACCATCAACATAATTATTAAACTCTTGTGTTGAAGGACTTAAATATATAGTAGGCATAAAAAATCCCCTCCGCTTCATTTTATGAAGTCGAAAGGGATTTAATTCTATGATAAGCAGAATTTTTCAGCTTGTTCTTTAACAACCGAAGAAAACCAACAATAAAGGGCTTCGCCAAGTTCTTGATAGACGTTATCTCCATCGTGTGAACACAACATAGCAAAGGTCTGACCGATTCTTCTGTCAACCTCTATTCCTCTTCTATAAGCGAGATAATAAAAAGAAAATGCACCGGTATCGGTAGATGTTTTAAGAATTTCAGGATTATTTTCCTTTAGGTAATCTATAAACGCTTTTTGTGCAATACCCGCATCGGTATCATCTGAGCAATATCTTTCAAATCCAACCGTTGCCGTAAAAGAAAGAAGCATTCTTCTTTGCACAATCATTTCATAATCGCCATCATCTTCATATTTAAAATTAGTGGCATCTTTTGAAAAAATTTGTGCAACAGCTCTGCCGAGATATTTAGCATTATTGCGTTCACCGGCACTCTCGCCCATTTCACCGGCCAAAAGACGATTTCTTTTAACGTCGATTGAAGGTTTATCGCCCGCAATCTTTATATCGGAATCAAAATTCACTATTATTCCTCTTTTTCGTTTTTATATTGAGTAAGAGCAACGGCTAATTGCGCAGGACAAGACGTATCTTTAAAACCGCATTTTATATCTTTGAGCTTATTGATAACGTCATCAACGTCCATTCCTTTAACAAGAGCGCAAATTCCCTTTAAATTACCGTTACATCCGCCTTTTATTACGACGTCGGTAATTTTTCCATTTTCAACCGAGAACTCCATATAACGAGAACAAACACCTTTTGGAGTATATTGATAAGTCATAACATCACCTTTATCTATCTTTAAAACGATTGGAACGAACA
>JAEIGA010020623.1_pt1 | contig 10045 bp, 10 predicted proteins | sample 9270691 | NCBI WGS metagenome assembly JAEIGA01 (sample SAMN17057246, study PRJNA624740) | gut metagenome | biome: biome; isolation source: fecal sample | host: Bos grunniens | place: China: Xizang | collected 2019
GGCAAGGTGCAGTCTGCTGAAAATCTTAATATATTAAGTATTGATAACTCCTTCGGCGATATGCCCGACTCCTGCGTAAACGAACCTTTACCTCATCTTTTAAAGGCTAAAAAAGATGCGGGCGATAAACCTGCTCCCCTTGTGCTTTTATATCCCGTAAGAGAATACAGTACCGCTATGGACGAGGCTTCCATTAAGCAGATGTATAAGGGCGACAGATATATCGTAGATGCCATAAATAATTCTTTCCCCTTAAACTGTGTGGTTTCCACCGATATTTTTATGAAAAACGATTTGGAAATTTATAAAAACAGTATTATCGTTACTCCCGTTCCCGAAAGTGACGAAATAAAGGAAAAACTTATAACCTTTATGAATAAGGGCGGTAAGGTTATTATCTACGGTATAGGCGAATATCTTGAAAAGGTAAAGGATATAAAGGCTCCCAAAATCAACGTTGAAACCGATTCTCCCATTGCTATCAGAGAAGCACTTAAGAATTTTGATTATCATATCGATTTTATAAATTATAACGAGGGTAAAAAGACTACTACAATGACTATCGCCAACAGCGATAACGCGCTTTTCTTCTCTCTTTATAATCAGACAACCGCCGTTGATATGTTCCTTAAATTCCCGCTTGGTATTCCCGTATTTATAGGAAGCGATGCTATAATAGAAAACGGTGTGGGCAAATACCGCTTTACAAGATGCGAACATCTTGAATGTCGAGCATATGTTCAGCAAAACGACGGAGTTGTAAGTATGAGAGAAGCTCCCGCTTGCAATAAAAAGTACCGCAGAAGAATTATTTTGGAGGGACTTAAAGACGCAACCGTTTGTTTCTTCCCCGAAGAATACTGCAAGGCAGATGCAGTGGCTACCTTGGCAAAGAATTTTTACGGTATGGCTCCCGTTATCGAAGACTGCTTTAAGGTAGTGACCGACGAAAAATACGGCACCTATCTTTTGGGCGAACATATTACGGGCAACTACCAGTTCTATATGCCTTTTAAAGAATATATTAAATAGTATAATATCAAATTTTATGCGTTGTAACCGATTCCGTTAAGTGCGCATATAATAAGACTTAGCGGTATTTATACCGTTGACTATGAAAAGGATTATACTCAAAGCCCTAAGAGAAAAGCCATAATACTTTAAAAAGAAAAACTGCAGAATTTTCTGCAGTTTTTTAATCTTTATTTTTTAAAATATCAAGAATTGTTTTTTTGTCATTTTGGAGCGCTGATCTCAGTTCATCTATTCCCGAGAATTTACGCTCTTCTCTTATAAACTTAAGTAAATAAAGGCGAAGATTTTTTCCATATAAATCACCAAAGTAATCGAAAATATGGGTTTCGCAAAGGGGTGCGCTTGACGGGAAGGTGGGACGTTTTCCAACGTTGGTCATTCCAAAATATTCCTTGCCGTCTATTACGGTTTTACTCATATAAACGCCGAATTTTAAATCTGCGGTTTTTTCGTTTAAAAGTTGATTTATTGTGGGAAAATCCATAAGTCTTCCGCGTTTTTCGCCGTGAAGTACCTCTGAGCTGACGGAAAAGGGATGTCCCATAAACTTTTCGGCGGTCGAAAGGTCGCCTTCTTTAATTAAATTTCTTATAAGAGTGCTGGAAACAACCTCGCCAAAGGCAGTAACCTTATCTATAACCTTTAAGGTTATGCCGTTTTCATTACAAAGTTTTCTTAAAAGGTCGGTATTGCCGACACCTTTTTTGCCAAAGGTATAATTAAATCCGCATACTATCATTTTTGGATTAAATTTTGCCTTTAAAAATTCAAAAAAATCTTCAGCAGAAACGTCCTTTAATTTAGGAAAATCCAGATATTCTATTTCTTTAATTCCCGTTTCCTTAATAAGATAAGTTTTTTCTTCCAAATCCGAAAGAACGATTTTTTCATCACTTAAAAAGGCTTTCGGGGGTACTGAAAATGCTACTGCAACGGGAAAAAGACCGCTGTTTACAGCAGTCTGCAAAACTTTCTTGTGTCCAAGATGAACACCGTCAAAGGTGCCCAGCGCAATAGCAGTTTCTTTCATTTTAATCTTCCTTTATGGGATTAATAAGACATTTTATACGAATTTCTTTATTTTCTTTGTCTGCAAAGCCTATTCCGATAAAATTATCCTTATATTTCACTCTGTAGCAGAGGTCTTCCGCTATTTCACAGTTTAATCGGTCAAAGGATAATTTTACGCCGTTTGAAAAGCGCTTTGCCTGATTAAAACTGATTTGAAGTTCGGGAAGATGCATAACCGCCAGTTCTTCACTCAAAAGATAAGAAGAAACGTTTTCTTCGCTGACGGTATCTAAATCAACGCAATTTTCAAGGGTAAAACCGCCTGTTTTAGTGCGGATTAAATCGGTAAGGGTTGCGCCACAGCCTAAAAATTCGCCTATGTCACGGCAGAGGGAACGTATGTAGGTGCCCTTTGAACAACTAACGTCAATTTTAAAGGTATAATCATCCTTAGAAAATTCAAGAAGCGTTATGCTGTGTACCGTAATTTTTCTTTGTTCAACCTCAATTTCCTGTCCCTTTCGGGCTAGTTTATAAAGCGGAACACCGTCTTTTTTTATGGCGGAGTACATAGGCGGAGTCTGAAGTTGCTCACCCGTAAAGTTTTTAAGGGCGCAAAGGAGTTGAGCCTCGTCAAAATCGGGAGTTTTTTCGTCAAGTATTTCTCCCGTTATATCAAGAGTGTCGGTGGAAATACCTGCTTTAACGGTGGCAATATAACTTTTATCAGCCGTCAAAAGATAATCACAAAGACTTGTTGCTTTTCCCACCAAAACAGGCAATACACCGGTAGCTAAGGGATCTAACGTACCGGTGTGACCTACTTTTTTTGTATTGGCTTTTTTGCGTATAGCCGCAACAGCCTTAAAGGACGTAATATCTTTGGGCTTATTTATGAGAAGAAGTCCCTGCATTTTATGCCTCCAGATTTTTTTTAACTACGTCTAAGATCTGTTTTTTAACCTCTTCGAGAGTTCCGGTCAAGCTGCAGCCTGCGGCATTAACGTGTCCGCCACCACCCAAGGCTTTGCAAATTTCGGAAGCGTTAAGAGGAGGATAGGTGCGAACCGATACCTTATAGGTGTCGGCTTCCTTTTGTTTTATGGATATTCCTGCAAGAACACCCTCAACAGAACGGGAAATAACCGCAACACCTTCAAGGTCGTTATCGTTACAGCCTGTTTTTTCCTTCATTTCGTTGGTTGCCGTAAGAAGCATACATTTTCCGTCGAAATGAAATTCTGCGCTATCTAGCACCATTCTCTCAAGTTCAAGTCTGCCGCGGGATTTGGTATCATACATAAGTCTGCCGATTTCGGCAGCGTTAATATCGTATGAATAAAGGTCAGCCGCAATAAGATGGGTCTTTGCAGTTACGTTAGAATATTTAAACGAGCCTGTATCGGTTGAAAGTCCCGTGTAAATAGCAGATGCCGAAACGGTATCTAAGGGCAGGGGAAAATGACGGAAAATATCATGAATACATTCGCAGTTTGCGGCGGCAGAACTGTCAAGATAAAGTCTGTCGGCAAAGCGGGTGTTGGAAATATGATGGTCTATGCACAAATCAATTTTTCCTACGAATACCTCTGCAAGACTTCCGAGCAGTTGAAGGTCTGCTACGTCAACGGCGATAACCGTTTCGTATTCTATTTCTTTGTTTTCAAAAGCCTTTGTAAAGTAACTGTATTTTGCGGGAATTTCATCGGCGCATTTTATCATACACTTTTTACCTGTTGAGGTAAGACCTAAGGCTAAAGCATAGGCGCTGCCGAGGGTATCACCGTCGGGGGTTGCATGACAAAGAATAAGGAAGTTGTCCTTTTCCTTTAAGAAACGGCAGGTTTGTTTAACGTCAAGTTCTTCGCAAACGCTGTCGGTAACAATTTTAACTGTTTTCTTCATCATTGTTTACGCCCTCCCCGAAAGAATCGATTATAGACGAAATATGAGCGCTGAATTCAATAGAATCATCAGCAACAAAACGCACCTCGGGTACCTTGCGCATTTTTACTCTTGAGCCTAATTCTCTTCTTAAATAGCCTGCGGCGCCTTTAAGGGCTTTGACCGACGAATCGGTCATTTCTTTGCCCTCGATAGCGCTAACGTAAAAGGTTGCATAGGATAAATCATTAGTAACCTGTACTTTTATAATGCTTAGCATTTTGCTGACTCTGGGGTCCTTAACGTCGCGCAGTATATCTGCCATTGCAACGCGTACGTCAGAGGTAATACGGTCTATTTTATGACTAGCCATTAATCTCTGTACTCCTCGATAATATAGGCTTCAAATACGTCTCCAATCTTAATATCGGAGAATTTTTCAAGGCTGATACCACATTCGTAACCCTGAGCAACTTCCTTTACGTCATCCTTGAAACGTCTGAGAGAAGCAATGGCGTCTTCTGCTACTACGATACCGTCTCTTACAACACGGATGGATGCATTTCTCGTTACTCTGCCGTTTGTTACGTAACAACCTGCAATAGTGCCTACGCTGGAAATCTTATAGGTATCTCTTACCTCAATGTCACCAATAACAACCTCTCTGGTCTTGGGAGCAAGCATACCCTTCATAGCGGCTTCAATTTCATCGATACAGTCGTAAATGACTCTGTAAAGACGGATGTCAACGCCATCTCTTTCGGCAAGTTCCTTGGCAACTGCATCGGGACGAACGTTAAAGCCTACGATAATAGCGTTACCTGTACCTGCAAGTACAACGTCGGATTCGTTAATGGCGCCAACACCGCCGTGAAGAATTTTAACGCGTACTTCGTCGTTGGAAAGTTTAACAAGAGAATCCTTAACTGCTTCAACCGAGCCCTGAACGTCGGCTTTAATAATAACACCGAGTTCTTTAATATCGCCTTCGCTTAATTTACCGAAGAGGTTATCAAGAGTAACCTTTGTAGCGGCGTTGAATTCTTCTTCCTTAATCTTAGCCTTACGCTGTTCAACAAGCTCACGGGCAAGTCTTTCATCGCTAACTGCGTCAAAGGTATCGCCTGCGCTGGGGGTTTCCGCAAGACCGGTGATTTCAACAGGTACACTGGGTCCTGCTTCCTTTAAGGTCTTGCCGTTTTCGTTGGTCATGGTACGAACTCTGCCGACGGTGGTGCCTGCAACTATGATGTCGCCTGAGCGTAAGGTACCGCCCTGAACGAGAAGGGTAGCAACGGGGCCGCGACCCTTGTCAAGACGCGCTTCAATAACGATACCCTTTGCTTTTCTGTCGGGGTTGGCTTTAAGTTCGAGCATTTCGGCAACAAGAAGAATATTCTCAAGAAGAGTATCAATTCCGTCGCCTGTTTTAGCAGATACGGGAACACAGATAACGTCACCGCCCCATTTTTCAGGAACAAGCTCGTGTTCGGTAAGCTGCTGTAAAATTCTGTCGGGATTAGCCTCGGGTTTATCCATTTTGTTGATAGCAACAATAATCTGAACGCCTGCGGCTTTTGCATGGTTAATTGCTTCTATGGTCTGAGGCATAATACCGTCGTCAGCCGCAACAACAAGTACGGCAATATCGGTAGCCATAGCGCCTCTTAAACGCATAGCGGTAAATGCGGCGTGTCCGGGAGTATCAAGGAAGGTTATATCGTTGCCTTCATAGTTTACTCTGTACGCACCGATGTGCTGAGTAATACCGCCTGCTTCACCCGAAGCAACGCTTGATTTTCTGATAGCGTCAAGAATAGAGGTCTTACCGTGGTCAACGTGACCCATAACAACGATAACGGGATCTCTCTTCTTTAAGTTTTCCTCGGTATCCTCGGTAACGTCAATAATTCTGTCTTCAATGGTAACAACAACCTGTTTTTCGATTCTGCCGCCCATTTCGGTAACAACGATTTCAGCGGTATCGTAGTCGATAACCTGATTTACGGTTGCCATCATACCGAGTTTTAAAAGAGTCTTGATAACTTCGGCTGCAGTTTTCTTTAATTTTTCTGCAAGCTCGCCTACGGTTATTTCGTCGGCAACGGTAACGAGAATAGGAGTTTTCTTAATTTTTTCGAGTTGTAAACGACGGAGCTTATCAGCTTCGGTTTCACGCTTTGCGCCCTGAGGACGCTTATAGTCCTGAGATTTCTGACGGATCTTCTGCTTTTTGGAGAAGTTATCCTTCATAGAGTTTGCAGGAGCAATATTTTCATATTTCTCGTTGTATTTTTCCATATCAATAGTATTGGTACGGGTATCAACGCGACGGATTTCTGCAGGTCCTCTGTTGGGAGCGGCGCCTGCATTTTCCTTTTCTCTCTTTTTAAAGGGATTGGGGTCGGAAGGCTTAAATTCCTTCTTTTCGTTTTCAGCCTTCTTTTGTTCGGGCTTCTTTTCGGCCTTGACTTCAGGCTTTTTGGGCTCAGCTTTTTTGGGCTCAGCCTTTGCTTCTGCCTTTTTAGGTTCTTCCTTCTTAGGCTCAGCCTTTTTGGGTTCGGCTTTCTTTTCTTCCTTTTTGGCGGCAGGTTTTTCTTCTGCCTTCTTAGGAGCCTGAGCGGCCTGAGCAGCCTTTAACTGTTCAAGAATAGCCATCTGATCGGCAAGTTTCTTATCCTTTACTGCCTGACGCTCAGCAGCCTTCTTTTCGCTCTGAGCTGCGCCGGTGGCAAAGTATTCGTCAAAACTCTTTACAGAATTTTTCTTGGTAAGCTTTTCTATAATAATACCGAATTCAACTTCATCTACACTGCCTGCGGTCTTTTTTTCGCTGCCTAAAGCGGTTTCAATAAAAGCAACAAGCTCTTTAGAAGTCATATTAAGGTCTTTTGCTAAATCGCTGATTTTAATTTTAGCCATTGGCATTTCCTCCTTTGATAGCATCGGCAAATCCTTTTTCATTTACGCTTATTATTCCGCCTTTTTTACCCGTAGCGTGTGAAAGTGTCGCTATATCATAGGTAACGTCTATAACGCGGACGTTGCTTTTGTCGGCAAAAAAGCGTATTTCTTTACGGGATTTATCCGAAATGTCACTTGCAATAATAACAAGCTTTGCTTTACTTCTTTTAAGGCTTTCCTTTACACTGTCAGCCCCAAAAGACAGGTTGCCCGATTTACTGGCAAAACCAAGTAAAGTGAGTATTTTATCATTCACCGGAAGTTAGCTCCTTTTTAAGTCTTTCAAAAAGTTCTTCGGGAATAGCTACGCCGAAGGCATTTTCAAGACGTTTCTTTTTAACTGCAAGACTAAGACAGTCGCTGTTTTTACAAATATATGCGCCTCGTCCGTTCATTTTGCCCGAAAAATCAAGCGCTATGTCGTTTTCAGGGGTACGAACCACGCGGATAAGCTCGTTCTTAGCCTTTCTTTCCATACATCCGGTGCACTGGCGAAGAGGTATTTTCTTAACCATATTTTATTCCTCGGATGCGCCTTCATAGAAACCGCTTTCGGGATGGATGTCGATTTTCCAACCGGTAAGTCTTGCGGCAAGACGAACGTTCTGTCCTTTGTTACCGATAGCAAGGGATAACTGAGAATCGGGAACGGTAACTCTGCAAGCCTTGGGGTCTTCGGAAACGATTTCACAGGTGAGAACTTTGGCAGGGGAGAGAGCCTCGCTGATAAATGCAGCGGGATCGTCGCTGTATTTAACGATGTCGATTTTTTCGCCTGCTAATTCTTCAACGATTTTGTTTACACGTGAACCGTGAGGTCCGATACAAGCGCCGATAGGATCGATTTCGCTGTTGCTGCTATATACTGCAATCTTGGTACGGCTGCCTGCCTGACGTGAAATAGATTTAACCTGAATGGTGCCGTCGAAAATTTCGGGAACTTCAGCCTCGAAAAGACGCTTAACAAGGTCGGCGTGGGTACGTGAAAGCATTACACGGGGACCTCTTTCGGTTTCTTTTACGTCAACAATATATACTTTGATGTGGTCGCCTTCCTTGATAACCTCGTCGGGTACCTGCTCGGTTTTGGGAAGGGTTGCTTCTGCGTGACCGATAAGAATGGTAGCGTTACCGGTCTTGGGGTCGATTCTCTGAACGGAAGCGGTAACGATTTCCTTTGTTTTGCTCTGGAACTGAGCAAGGGTCTGACCGCGTTCAACGTCTCTTACGCCCTGATGGAAGTTGTTTCTGGAATTCTGGGCAACAACTCTGCCGAACTTAGCAGGGTCAAGAGGAATGTCAACAAAGCCCTGAGTCTGCGCGTTGGGGTCAAGCTTTACGGCATCTGCCACTAACATCTGGGTATAGGGATTTTCAATTTCCTCTACAACTTCTTTTCTTGCAACTACGGTGAAAATCTTGTTTTCTGGGTCGATAGTGCATTTTACAACGTCGTTTCCGCCGTAATCCTTACGGGAAGCTACAACGATAGCCTCTGCGATTTTTTCAGCAATAAACTGCTGAGGAATACCTTTCTCTTCCTCCATAGCAGCAAGAGCTGCGAAAAATTCCGAATAATCGTTTTCCTTTTTCTTTACAGTTTTTCTAGCCATTTTCCATTATACCTCCGTTATATTTCTTCAAATAAATAAACCTTTGCAACGGCACTTTTTTCTATTTCTTTTTCGCCGTCTTCGGTTTTGATTACAAGATTAGCATCAAAGGAAACAAGGGTTCCTTTAATTTCTTTAGAGCCGTCCAAGGCTTTATAAAGCTTAACTTTTATTTCTCTGCCCTGCATTTTAACGAAATGCTCAGGCTTTGTGAGTTCGCGTTCAAGTCCCGGTGAGGAAACCTCCATACAGTAGGAACGGTCAATCGGGTCAGCCTCGTCAATAATAGGGTCAATTGCGTGGGATACGTTTACGCAGTCGTCGATAGATACGCCGTCTTCCTTGTCGATAAAGATGCGTAAAAACCAGTCTGCGCCTTCCTTAACGAAGCGTACGTCCCATAAAGATACGCCCTGCGCTTCAACAGTATCTTTTATAAGAGCCGTTACTGTTTCTGCTATGTTAGCCAAATTTATCACTCCTTAAAATTTGCGAAAGAAAAGTGAGCGGTTTTATCCGCTCACTTAACGTTCCTTTATCCAACTATCAGTAGTATAACACCTTTTTATAAAAAAATCAAGTATTTTTTATTCTTCCATCTGCTTGCCCAAAAACTGCGCGGCAACACGTACTAAATTTTTATCGCTGTCGGTGGGTGTTTTTGAGTCGCCGTCGTTAATCAGCATAACGCATCCTGCTAAATCACCGGCTGTTACTATGGGACAGGCAAAGGCAACGGTGTAGGCTGTTCCGTCAAGAGCAGAGTCTTTTTTATCACCGCTTACCAGATACTCTCTGCGTTCCTCCATAAACTCCTCAACGGCAGGGGAAAGGGTCTTTTCGAAAACGTCCTTTTTGGGAATACCCGCCGCCGCCACGCAGGAATCTCTGTCGCAAATCAAAACGGGAAGCGTAGAACAACGCACAAGCGCCTGCGCGTAACTTTCGGCAAACTCCCCAAGCTCCCCAACCGGCGAATATTTCTTAAAGATAACCTCCCCACCCGCACCGGTAAATATTTCCAATGGGTCACCTTCGCGGATTCTCATAGTTCTTCTTATTTCTTTGGGGATAACGACACGACCAAGGTCGTCTATTCTACGAACTATTCCAGTTGCTTTCATAATATATAAATCTCTCCTTATTTACATTTCGTAGGGGACGATGCCCACATCGTCCCGCCAAGATTTAACGAATCTAAACGGGCGGATGAGGGCATCCGCCCCTACAACAAAATTTTCAAATTGTGTTGTTAGTATTTGTAAAGAGAGGGGATTTATACTGCAACAATTTACTTTTGAAATTAAATATGATACAATAAACTAAAGGCGGTGATTTTATGAAAAAAATCTTTTTTAAACTCAAACCTGTTTTAGTGTTATTGCTATCTTTTATTATGCTGTTTTTAACATCTTGCGGTATTTTGAAAACAAAAGAAATACACGGAAAAGAATTAAAAAAGCTTTCTGATGATGCACTTTTCGAAACGGTCTATTTACAAACACTTGATGTTGTTGATTCTTTTCCAGACGAAGAAA
>JAEIGA010020624.1_pt1 | contig 10045 bp, 14 predicted proteins | sample 9270691 | NCBI WGS metagenome assembly JAEIGA01 (sample SAMN17057246, study PRJNA624740) | gut metagenome | biome: biome; isolation source: fecal sample | host: Bos grunniens | place: China: Xizang | collected 2019
GCTCTGAACATTGTTAAGCACCAGCTGGCTCTGGACGTGCAGTGTAAGACTCCCTCCCTGCTGGGTAAGTGGATGCCTTCCGAGAACACCAGCTCTGCTAAGACTCGTAAGACTGCCGCAAAGGTTCGTGCCTTTGTTGGTATGACTCCCAAGCAGTATCGTAAGACTCTGTCTGTTCTGCGTGCCCGCATCAACGTCCTGGAGCGTCTGATGTCTGAGGGCCGCTGGGATGAAATCGAGTTCGACAAGATTCCTTCCAAGGCAGGTCTGAAGTATAAGAATGCCTTTGCTCGTCACGACATTGAGCGTATGAAGAAGAACCCCGAAGTTAAGTCTTACGCAGACTTTGCTAAGGACACTGAGACCAAGGTTAACGCTAAGGTTCTGTATCCTTACGAGGTTGTCGACAAGGCAACTAAGGTTATGCGTTGCTCTTACTGGGGTGGCAGCTACAATACTAACATGGACGACACTGATCGTCTGATGGTTAACAAGTATTGGGAGAACCTGGCCGACTACTTCAATGGTAAGACTTTCAACGGTCTGGCTGTTGTTGATACCTCTGGCTCTATGCGTGGTAGCGATGCTTCTGCTCCTATCAACGTGGCAATCTCCCTGGGTATGTACTGTGCCGAGCGCGCAAAGGGTCCTTTCGCTGGCCACTATGTATCCTTCAGCTCTCGTCCTCAGCTGATTGCTGTAGAGGGTGCAGACTTCTGCGATAAGGTTGCTCGCATCTGGCGTACCAACCTGTGCGAGAACACCAACATCGAAGCTACCTTCGATATGTTGCTGAATACCGCAATCCAGAATCACTGTTCCCAGGATGACCTGCCTCAGAACATCATTGTCATCTCTGACATGGAGTTCGACCAGGGTACTGGCCACTATAGTTGGGGTTATGGCCGCCAGGCTTGGAATCCCAAGACTCTGATGGAGCAGATTCGTGCTAAGTGGGCAAACCACGGCTACCGTCTGCCTCACCTGATTTACTGGAATGTTCAGGCTCGTCAGAACAACATTCCTGAGGATATCGGTTGCGGCCTGGTATCCTACGTGAGCGGTATGTCTCCTTCCATCTTCGAGACCATCATGTCTGGCAAGACTGGATATGACCTGATGATGGAGAAGCTGAACAGCGAGCGCTACGCCGTTATTCACTAAGTCCTATGGGGCGCTCTTCGGAGTGCCCCATTTTTGTATTTTAAGGAGGAAATATATGGCACATTTTTGTTGTCCCAATTGTGGAGAAATGTTTGAAATGAATTTTTGGAAATGGATGCTTACAACAGTATTTCATTGGTTTAGTTTTAAAGAATGGAAAGATTATCGTAAAACAAAATGTCCTTGTTGCGGCAAGAAATCTTATATGAAGCGTTGGTGAGGAGCAAAAGCTCCTCACCATTTTTTTTATGTGCCTTTACAGGCACATAACCCTGCTCCAGCCGGCCTCAGTCGAAAGCACCGAAAACCCAAATAAAAAAATGGGTTAACTAATTTTAATTCAAAATGTTGGGTCATAATATAATAATAGAAAGTTCTCAATTCTTATATTATATAGAAATAAGATTTTACGTCCCAATATTTGACTTTAATGAAAAATTTTTATATAATAAAAGAAAAGATAGGAGAGTGACAATAAATGGCTGAAAAATCTGCCAATTGTACTTTAAATGGATTACGATCTAGATGTAAAGATGGTAATGGCAATGGACCATACTGGTTTGGAGCATCTGGATCATATGGTGTCACAGCAACAGATACTTCTCCAACTTGGCAAGCATCAATGAATGGATAGGCCCATGTTGTTAATCCAATTATTTCATCACCAAGTGGTAATAATAAATATAATATTGCAGTAAAATTTACGACTCCAGCTTTTAGTGGAAAATCTACAAAAATTGTCGTTTCTTGCAATATTTTCCGCTACGGAAGTAGTACTGGTCCTGTGTATGCAGTAATTAGACCAACTGCTGCTAGTGATAAGAGCGATACCGCAGACACTTTCACTGCAGATTGTATCGGAGGAGAGCAGTCTGTTAGTGGTATTGTAGGTAGTGAATCTAGTCCAAAAAATGTAAGTTTTACATTTACTTCTGATACTTTTAAGCCAAGTACCGTCTATTATTTATTTTTATATACCAGAAGTACAAGTTATATCTATGCAGCATATGGTAATTATGATGTGTGTAGCGGTGCTTTATTATATTATGAAGAAGCAGGTGCTTTTATCGTATGCACAAATACAAGTGCTAATACTTGGAGCAATTACTTACCATTTATATGTACAAATGTAAGTGCTAATACTTGGGCATAGTATATTCCTTGGATATGTACAAACACAAGCGCAAATACATGGACATAGTATGGCGGCACAATATAAGGGAGGATTATAATGAAATTATTAATTAATGGGAATAACATCTATGACTCTTTAGACCATTATAGTTACGAAGATGATACAAATTGGGAGCATAGAGAAACTATATATATCGTTGTAAATATGAGCCTTGAAACAGCATTATCTTTATTTGTTGATAATGTATCTTGGGGCGGATATTATACAGAAATTGATGATGAAACACAAGAAGAGCGCAGTCAATTTATTGATTTTAGTGATTACTGCATTGCCGGTCCAATTACTGTAAATAGAGATAATACATTAATTGTATCTATGGCTAAGAAGACTGCTGCTGAAAAACTTCAAGATTCTATCTTTGTTACCAAAGAAGAAGCTGAAGCGGCTTTTATCGCAGGAATTAATGAAATCTAATTTTAATGGAGTTAAAGGAGAATAAATATGAAATTTTATAATCGTATGATTGACGTTATTATTCCAGCATATAATGTTCCAGATGAAACATTATTTAGATGTTTAGCAAGTATTGCTTGTCAAACTATTGTTAATGAAGTAAAAGTTACTGTTGTAGATGATGCTTCAACCACTCAGAACTATGAAATGGTCACTAATATGTTCAAACCTTTAATGGATGTACAAGTATTGCGCTATGAAAAGAATGGCGGTCCAGGTGTAGCTAGACAATATGGCTTAGATAATACATCTAATGGTTTAATTACTTTTATCGATGCTGATGATACTTTTAATGGCGCATTCGCATTACAAGCTTTGAGATGCGGTATTGAAACAGATAATTTGAATGTTATTGCCATTGCAAACTTTGATGAAATTGTTGAAACCATTCCAGAAGTAAATGGTGTATTAGTCTCAGATCCTCGACAGGGTCCACTAATTGTTCCTCATGATCAAGATGTGGTTTGGATGTTTGGTAAAATGTATACTCGTAAATTTATTGATAAATATAAAATTGCGTTCCATCCTACTTCTAGAGCAAATGAAGACAATGGTTTTAATACTTTATGTAATTTATGCTGCAATGACTTTGAAAAAATTAATTTTATTAATGCAAGAGTTTACTATTGGCATGAGAATTTAAATAGTATTACTCGTCAAAATAATGGTCAATACAGCTATAGCGCCGGAGAAAACAATAGTTTTTACGGATATGTTGAAAATATGATTTATGCTATTAGTAATGCAATTGATCGCAAAAAAGGCTCTAATCAAAAAATTGATGCTTGGGCCAATAACTGCATGGTATTTTTATATCAGTATTATATTGAATGCGTTGGTAGAGCTCCTGAGCACGCTGCCGCAAACTTTACACAGTGCAAGCGTTTCTATGATGAAGTATATAGTGATGTAAGAACAAGAATTCCTCCCGAATTCTTTATTCAAGCACATGAGGAATTTATGAGAAATGCCTATATTAATAATAAATTTAGTGGATTCATTCCTTGTATGACTATTACTCAATTTTTAGATGAATTAAGCTTGCCTCTACGAGAAGAAAAGGATATGGAGGTAACAAGTGATGATGACAAAACAGCAATTGCTGAAAATGATTAAAGAGTAGGCTAAACAAGAAGCAATTAATTTTCGTCAAAGAGTAATCGCAGAAGAAGTCAGCGATGAAGAACTGTATGAAAATCAACATTTAATTCCAGAATGGTCTGATAAAAAAGATTATTCTAAATGTGAAGTTGGAACTCCTATTAAATATAAAAATGAAATTTATATTTTAAAAGATCCAAAGAGTATTTCCAAAAAAGACTTTGAAAATGATAAAAAGGGCTGGAGCAAAAAATCAAAAAACAAAAGTCTTATTGAAGAGTAATTTATGGAGCTATCTTAAATAGATAGCTCCATTTTTTCTTTTTTATTGATTTTTTATAAAAAAAATGATATAATATAAATGTAAGAAATAAAGAAAAACAATAAGAAAGGAAAATCCATCCATGTCTGAAATGCAAAAAGATTTAGTCCTGTCTATCAATGAATATGCCTATGTACTTGACGAGACCAAGGGTCATGTCGTATGTTGGGTAGGACCTTCCAAGACAAGCCTTTCCAATTCCGATAAACTGGTGCGCTTTGACACCAAGAGCAAAAGCTTCGTTAAGTGCGGTTATAACGATGCTATCAATTTATTCGTAACCGCTCCCGAAAACTGGTATGCCATTTTGAAGAACCCCGTAGATGGCAACAAGCATCCCAAGCCCGGCGCCGCGAATAACCTCCCCGAAGATATCCACATCGGTCGTAAAGTAAATGTGCGCGGCCCCGTATCTTTCGCTCTGTATCCTGGTCAGATGGCTAAGGTTATCAAGGGTCATGCTTTGCGTTCCAACCAGTACCTTTTGGCTCGTGTTTACGAAGCTGATGAAGCTTCTAGAAGTGCTGGTGAAATGAGAGACACTGAAGGAAATGTGATTGAGAATACTCAGAATACCTATGTAAATGGTCAGATTTTGGTCATTAAGGGCACTGAAGTTTCTTTCTACATTCCTCCCACTGGCATTGAAGTTATTCCCAAGGACAATGACGACAAGAAGGGTTATGTGCGTGAGGCAGTTACTCTGGAGCGCCTGGAGTACTGTATTTTGAAGGATGAAGACGGCAACAAGCGCTATGTTCATGGCCCCGAAGTGGTCTTCCCCAAACCCACTGAAACTTTCGTGACTTCCCCCAAGGGCGGCTATATCTTCCGGGCAATCGAACTATCTCCCATTTCCGGCATTTACGTTAAGGTTATCGCAGAATATAAGGACGACAATGGCACTGTACATCCTATTGGTGAGGAAATGTTTATCACTGGCAAGGATGCAATGATTTATTATCCTCGCCCCGAGCACGCTATTATTAACTATGATGGCAAGATGATGCATCACGCAATCGCAATTCCTGAGGGCGAAGGTCGTTATATTATGAATCGACTGACTGGTGTTATCCAGACTGTTAAGGGTCCTGCTATGTATCTGCCCGACCCCCGCACTGAGGTTGTTGTTAAGCGTAAGCTGACTGAAAGCCAGTGCAATCTGTGGTATCCCGGCAACCGTGCGGTTCTTGAGTACAATGTTGGTCTAACAGAGAAGGCTGTTGAGAAGTCTGCGGCTGCCTCTATGAACTTCGTTGACTCTCTGACTGCATATGCTACTGCCACTTCTAGTGCATCCACTCTGGCAAATCTGGAAGCTAAGGCAAATATCTCTCGCGGCACTTCCTACACCAAGCCTCGCACTGTCACTCTGGACACCAAGTTGGATGGCGTTGTAAGTATTGATGTATGGACTGGTTATGCTGTCAATGTTATCTCCAAGACTGGTGAGCGTAAGGTAGTTTGCGGTCCTCAGACCGTTTTGCTTGATTATGACCAGGATTTGGAGCGTCTGGAACTGTCTACTGGTCGTCCTAAGACCACTGACCACACCATTAAAACTGTATATCTGCGCCATGAGAACAATAAGGTTTCTGATCTGATTAACGTGGAGACCAAGGACTTCGTCCGTGCCACTGTCAAGGTTAGCTACTGTGTTGACTTCGACAAGGCAGATATGGACAAGTGGTTCGCAGTTGATAACTATGTTAAGTATCTATGTGACCGTGTTCGTTCTCTGTTGAAGCGTGCCGCCAAGGATTATACTATCTACGACTTCTATCAGAATTATTCTGATATTGTTCGTAATGTAACTCTGGGTATTAATGTTGATGCTGAGTGCGGCGATTGCGAACGCAGCAAGCACCACAATCATCGCTACTTCCCCGAGAATGGTATGTTCATCCACGACGTTGAGGTTCTGAGCATCGATGTTCAGCGCGATGTCGAGGATATGATTCTCGACAAGCAGACTGATATGATTCGTCAGGTTCTGGAACTGGCTGATGCACAGCGTGAAGCTGAAATCGCTGAGGCTCTGAGCGTTGCTGAGAAGAAGAAGCAGGAACTGCGCACGCAGGAACTGTTGAACAAGATGGAACTCCAGAAGAAGGAAGCTGAGACTAAGCTGGCTATTCAGGCTGAAATCAACCGCCGCCAGGAGGCTGAGGATAAGGCTAAGAAGCAGGCTGAAGTCGATATGCAGGCAATGGTTGATATGCTTGCGGCTGCTAGCTTGGCTCGTGAGGATGCTAAACATAAGGCTACTATGGCTCGTCTGGCTGATGAAAATGCAGCTGCTGAGGCACATGAGCGAGCTATGGCTGACATTGAGGCTGCTAAGCAGAAGGCATACGCCGAGACTATCCAGAACATTATGGCTTCTATCACTCCTGACCTGATTGCAGCTCTGGAAGTCGGCGGCAAGGCAGATATGATGGAAACTCTGGCAAAGCATATGAGTCCTTACGCTATGGCTAAGGGTGAGTCCGTTGTTGAGGCTACTCAGAAGCTGGTAAATGGTCTTCCTTTTGACCTGAAGGAAGTTATGAGCCAATTTGGCACTCACTAATTAAATAAAATTTTATAGGGGATGGGTAACACCATCCCCTTTTTGATTTTTTATAAAAAATATGATATAATATATATACAAAGGATAAGAAAGGATTGATAGTTATGAAATGTAAACATTTAGAGAAGATTGATACAAGTGTCGGCAGTGATATGTTCGACCATCCCACCTATAAATGTTATTGTCACAAAAAGAACTGTGAGGTTCTAGAATACAAATGTGCCAAATGTAATTATCGTGAATTTCCTGTCAGGGCGATGGTCGTAGTTGGCGTCGGTAGGTGCGACGAATGCCCTTGTGTAGAGCAGGAACGAACTCCTCGTGCGGGTTATGCCTTTGATTATTTCTGTAAGGCTTGCCGTGATATGAATGGAAAGCCTAGACTAATTAGTTCCTATGTAGAGTATGATAGTGAAATCCCCGAAGTGCCTGATTGGTGTCCTTTCTTCTGCGAGGATGACTAATGGGAGAATTTGTAATGTGTTCCCAATGTATTTATTGGGAAGAGTGTGAGAATAAAGAAGACCGTGATGGTTGTTATTTTGGAGTAAAGGAGGAAGACTTTGATGAAACTGTGGATGGATGATGTACGTCCTGCACCTGAAGGATATATTTGGGTTAAAACTGTTGAGTCTGCTATCTATGAGATTACACGATACAATCGTGAGTCCGATTGGGATTGGGAACAGTATATTCTTGGTTATGTTGATAGAGAAACTTTTGAGCGTCGTCACCAGATATGGTCTGTCGAGGTAATTTCCTGCGATAACGACCTTGGTGAGCATGAGGTTGAGGGCTATAAGCTCTTGGATTGGCTTGAAGCTACTGGTCGCAATATTCCCATTCGTATCCATTCCGCAAATCCTGTAGCAAGACAGAGAATGCAGGCAATTATTCAGCGGAATGGCTGGACGGAGGTAAAATAATGCCTAAGCAATATTGTTTTGAAGTTTGGAGAGCTGGTAAAGCTAAAACCAAATATTATAACATTTGTCACGATGATGAACAAGCCTTAGCTTGGATTGCTGCACAAGCTAAGTATTGGGAATGGGGAGAGCATGATCTTGATTGGACAGCCGAGATTACCTCTCGGCCTCTCACTGAAGTATATGAGCACGATGGTGATAAAGCAGGCTATCTGTGTGAAATTGTGGAAGAAATTTTCGCAAGAGAATGTTCCAACAACTGTCCTAACACAGAATTCCGTGGACTAAGCTACGTTGACCTGTGCGAAGCTGCGATTGAAATCCTTGAGTATCTGAAGGGAGTTGGCAAAAATGGCTTGGTTTCGTAAGAAAAAAACTTTCGCTGTTCATTATCTTGTTCAAGGCATTATTGATGTCGAACGATATTTTATTGTAAAAGCTGCGGATATTGCAGAAGCAGCTAAAAAATGCCAAGAAAGAGAATCTTATCATATTAGTATCTTAGAATGGGAGATTTTAGACCAATGAAACCTTGTCTTGATGAAATGACACCTGCGGAACGCCGCAAACATTTACACGATGCTACTGCTCGTTTTATTACCAGTTTTTATATTCGAGAAGTTTTTCCTAAAGAATCTGATTTTGTTTTAGATATTCGAGAATTTACTCCTATTTACGCACCTTCTGAGCTGGATACAATTCTCCAGGAGGATGGATGGGAAAGATTAGATTTCGATGAAAACGGTTGGCAGCAAGATACCTGGTATTGGTACGCTCACCCCGATTATGATTTCCAACTCACTATGGAATATAGCGGTTTCTATGGTGATTTAAAACTTTACCGCAGAGACAAAGAAGATTAAAGAAAGGAGGGGCTGCAATGTCTTTTGTAACTCCTAAACAAATCCGACACAACATGATTATGAAGCGTGTTCAGGAGCACTACGATGAAGCTCTACAGTATTTTCCAGAAGAGCAGATTGTTGGTGTGTTCCTTCAGGGTAGTCAGAACTATGAACTCGACTACGAAGGTTCTGACGTTGATACTAAGCTAATCGTAGTCCCTAGTTTTAAAGATATCTGCTTAAACAAAAAGCCTGTTTCTACCACTCATGTTCGAGCAAACGACGAGCATACTGATTGGAAGGATATCCGTCTGTATATGGAAACTTTCCGCAAGCAGAACTTAAACTTCCTTGAAATCCTATTTACTGATTTCTACATTATCAACCCAATGTATAAAGAAGAGTGGGACAGACTTGTAGAAGCTCGTGAGTTCATCGCCCGTATGAACCCATATCGTGCAGTTAAGTCTATGAAGGGTATTGCTCTTGAAAAGTTCCATGCTATGGAGCATAGATACCCCAGCAAGGCTGATATTATCGACAAATACGGTTATGATGGCAAGCAGACTTCTCACCAGATTCGTGTATATGACTACCTGCGTAGATACATCGCTGGTGAAGATTATGAGAGCTGCTTGCGGCCAAGTGACTACTTGCTTGAGCAGATTATGAACTATAAGAAGCTCAATGTTTATAGTCTTGAAGAGGCTCGTGGCACTGCTTTAGCCTACATTGAACAAACTGTTGAAATGGCTGATAAATTCTGTGCCGAACATGAAGATAGAGAAGTTCCTTGGGTTCGTGAGCTTTTGGAAGATGTTTCTTACAATATTATGCGTATCTCCGTAGAAAAGGAGCTATTAAAATGAGATATTGTCCGTTAATGTCTTATGGCAAACAGTATTGTACAGAAGTATCTTGTTTTGAAGAAGAATGTGCGTTTGCGGCCGATGGAGCTGGTGAATGTCTTGTTAAACAAGCACTCCAGCTCTATGTGGCAAAAGAGCGCACTAGAATTGCTGAAGAGGAAGAAAAACTTCGCAAAGAAACTGAGTTAATGAAAACTTATTGGGCGCTGAAAAAAGATGGCACAAGAAGCCCTATTGTTTTTCTAAAAGATGGCGACACAACGCCTTATACTCCGCCCGCTGATTTCAAACCTGACCCAGATTTTCCGAAGCCTGACGCAAGCTATGTTGACGCAGGTGGCATCACCTGGGTTCATCAACCTACCACAGAGAAATATCCTCACGGCGGATGGTATGAAGATTTGAGTAATTTACGAAAGGAGCCTGAATAAGGCTCCTTTTTTGATTTTTATAAAAAAATATGTTATAATATATATAGAAAAGTGGAAAGGAGAATGATGATGATTAAGAAGTGGATTATCACTGGTGATACTCACGGTGGAGTCAGCACCATTACTCGGATTAGTAATATTAAACGGAATAACCCTGGGTTTGAAGA
>JAEIGA010020625.1_pt1 | contig 10045 bp, 4 predicted proteins | sample 9270691 | NCBI WGS metagenome assembly JAEIGA01 (sample SAMN17057246, study PRJNA624740) | gut metagenome | biome: biome; isolation source: fecal sample | host: Bos grunniens | place: China: Xizang | collected 2019
CTGGGAATCAATTATATCTGGTTTAATCCGATGATCGTTTCCCCGCAGAGGGACAATGGATATGATGTTGCCGATTACAGGCAGTTCGATCCCCGCTACGGCACGATGGAAGATTTCGAAGATCTTGTCAGAGAAGCTGGAAAGCGCGGCATCGACATCATGTTCGACATGGTGTTCAACCATACTTCAACGGAACATGAGTGGTTCAAAAGAGCCCTCGCCGGTGAAGAAAAATACAAGAACTACTACATCTGGAAAAAGGGCAAGGCTCCCGGAGTACCGCCGAACAACTGGCAGTCCAAATTTGCCGGAAGTGCATGGGAATATGTCGAAAAGTTTGACGAATGGTACCTGCACCTGTTCGATGTGACCCAGGCAGATCTTGACTGGACGAATCCCGAAGTCAGAAAAGAGTGCTCGGATATCGTCAATTACTGGCGGGCAAAAGGTGTTCACGGATTCCGCTTTGATGTCATCAACCTGATCTCAAAATGGTCATATGAAGATGATCCGAACGAATACGACGGACGTCAGTTCTACACCGATGGACCGAGAGAACACGAGTATCTGAAAGAACTCAACCGTACCAGCTTCGGTCAGGATGACAACCACCTGACAGTCGGTGAAATGAGCTCGACAACGATCGAAAACTGCGTACAGTACGCAGGAGCCGACAGCAACGAGCTGGATATGGTATTCTCGTTCCACCATCTCAAGGTAGACTACAAGAACCAGATGAAGTGGGAACTGCAGGATGCTGACTTCATGGCACTCAAGAGGCTGCTGAGCAAGTGGCAGACAGGCATGCAGGAAGCGGATGCGTGGAATGCGCTGTTCTGGAACTGCCATGACCAGCCCCGTTCCGTATCCAGATTCGGCAACGACAAAGAATACCATAAGGAAAGCGCCAAGATGCTGGCAGCAATGCTGCATATGCTCAGAGGCACGCCGTATATCTACCAGGGTGAAGAGATCGGCATGACGAATGCCTATTTCACAGACATCAGCCAGTATGTTGATGTCGAAAGCAAGAATATCTACGATGTCCTGCTTGCCCAGGGAAAGAGTAAGGAAGAAGTCCTGCATATCCTGCAGGAAAGATCCCGTGACAACGCACGTACGCCGATGCAGTGGGATGACAGTGAAAACGGAGGCTTCTCCGATGTAACACCGTGGCTGCAGTGTGCTGAAGGCTACCGTGAGGTCAATGTCAAAAAGACGCTCCAGGATCCGGATTCCATCTTTGCCTTCTATCAGAAACTGATCAGGATGCGCAAGGAAATGCCGGTCGTCCAGGAAGGTCTGTTCTATGAACTCCTGGCAGATCATGAAAAAGTCTTCGCATACGAAAGAAAATACAAAGACGAATCTCTCATCTGCGTCAGCAACTTCTTCGCTGAGCAGACAGAGATCGATCTGGATCTGACAGGCTATGAAGTCCTGCTGGGCAACTACAGTGATGCACAGCCGGCAGCTCATATGGTCCTCAGACCGTATGAAACAGTCATTCTTTACAGGAAATAATTCTGATCCTGAAACAGGGCCTATGCGGACGGGGCCCTGTTTTTTATGAGTGCCGGTATCCGCAGGATATACGTTTTTCATGAATGCAGTGAAAAATCATGGCTTCTGAGATACGAAAAAACAGCGGCTTCTAAGGGAAACCGCTGTTCTGATCTGTGTTTACATTCCGATCAGGTCGAGCTGTGCAAAGCTGATCAGCACTTCATGGTCTGTTTTGGGATGATCATATCTGATCTGTACGGATCTGAGTGACTGGCTGTAATACCAGCCTTCAGATGATGCTTCATATTCTTTCCTGTGCAGGAAATGCGGCAGTTCACGTCCGTCTAATGTCACATAGAACGGTGCTTTTTCCCGGTGGATGACATCCAGTTCCATGTGCTCGACAGCTGTTTCATAACTGCCCTCATTCCGGAATGAGATCACGGTCTGTACACCGGCATGAACATTGATCTGTGTTTTCAGGAAACATCCTTTCCGGTAATCGTTGGAACATCCGTCGTCTTCATACAGGGTGAATGTACTGTCGGTATCCGGCGCAAACAGGATCTTTATGTCCGTTGTTTTCTGTGTGCTGAGATTCGTCAGCCGGTTCACAGACATCGGGATCACAGCACCGCTCCTGATAAACAGCGGTATGGAATGAATATCCACATTCAGGCTGATCTGACTTCCCGGGGCATATGTTTGCCTGGTATAGAAGTCATACCACTGTTCATCCTGACCGGACAGCCTGGGCAGGTATACCTGCCGTACGGTCTGTCCCTGTTCAACGATATTTGCGGCAAGCATATATTCTCCCCACATGAAGTCAGTGCCTTCTTCATATGTTCCGGGATCGTTCTGGAAAACAAGACACTCCGCTTCCATGATCGGCAGACCTTCTTCATGCGCCCGATATTCAAGCGAATACAGGTATGGCATCATCCTGTAGCGCAGATCGATGGCTTCCCGGATAACGGGAGTCATCTCCGTATACATCCATGGTTCCGTCACGGTGTTGTCCGTATTGGTGGAGTGGATCGAAAAGCGGGGCATGAAGATGCCGTTCTGGATCCAGCGCACAAACAGTTCCGGATCAGGCGCAGGACCGTAGAATCCGCCGACATCACATCCGTTGTTCGCGACACCGGAAAGACCCATGCCGAGAATGGTAGGGATGTTGCAGCGCAGGGTCTCCCATGAAGTCAGGTTGTCGCCTGCCCATACCTGGGCATAGCGCTGGATGCCGGCATGTCCTGCCCGGCATACACTGAACGGACGTACAGAAGGATCATACGCTTCGATAGCTTCGTTCGACAGCCTGCACATCAGGTTTGCCATAATGGGCCGCAGTGTACCGATCGTGCTGCCTGTTCCTTCAAACGATACGACAGAGTCCTTGTCCGTCAGGGAATCATATTCGCAGTTGTCATTCCAGATGGAACGGCATCCATACTGCAGCAGGGCGGAGGTGATATATTCTTTCCAGTGTTTCCGTACTGCTTCATCCGTGAAATCTACGAAGAGTCCGGGACCGCCCCACCATGTACCGACGGCCAGTCCGTCATGACTGCCGGGGGAACCGGGCGGCAGGTCCGGGTCTGCCTGGATGAACATTCCTTTTTCCTTCATTTCCTCCAGCAGCGGATGCGACAGGAGAAAACCCGGCTTGATATTCGGGGAAACGATGATGCCCCGTTCATTCATGGCACTGAACCATGCGGCAGGATCTTTGAAACGCTGATGATTCCAGGTAAATGTGCAGCGCTTGATGCCTTGTTCTGTTTCGACCGCGCAGTAACCCGAAGACAGCTGGAAGCCATCGACCGGGATATCTTCTTCCCTGGCAGTATCGATAAAGCGGATGATCCCGTCATCACAGTTCTCCGGAAGTTCCGCATAATACATCGATGAACCGAGATAGCCCAAAGCAGCTTTCGGAAGCAGTGCCGATCTGCCGGTCAGGTCCGTATAGCGGCGTATCACATCATGCATGTCAGGTCCGTTGATCAGGAACAGATCGATGTCCCCGGCATCCGTAGAATAGGTGGAATAACGGTGCCAGTAATTGCGTTTTTCCCTTCCCATGTTGAAGGAACACTCCGCGGTATTGTGATAGAAATATCCGGCGGCCTTTTTCGTTGATCCGTTCAGACGGATATAGAAGGGGATGTGCTTGTAAAGAGAATCGGTCTTGGCGGCATTGTATCCCATGGCATCCCCGGGAGCCATCGTCATATAGCTTTCCGCTTTATCAAGTACACCCGTCTTTTCACCAAAGCCGTAGAAATGATCATCTGCTTCGATACGCGAAGTATGAAGTCTCCGCTGATTCGGGTCTTCCCGCCAGCCAAGTTCCGGGATATCCTGGTGGATCAGCGTTCCGTCCATATCATAGACGGAGATATAAAACGGGTCTTTATGAATGACTGCTTTCAGATGTTTTCCCTGAATGACAGCCTCCCCGGGACTGTCTGTCAAAACGGCATCCGCAGTCTCAACGCGTTTCCGTTCACAACGCATGAGATCATCCGTCCTGGAATCCCATGCGGTCATGACAAGGCTGTACGATGCCTCATCGAATGTCTTGTCAAAACCTGCCCTGATGCGCAGGATATCATCTGTCAGGAACCATATTCTGAATTCAATGTCATCGCAGAATACAGAAAACCAGTTGTTTTGTTTTCTGACCGATTCTGCCCGGTAACAGATTTTCATAGATCTTCCTCCATGATGGTTATGTCATTTGCTTAAGCTGACTTCATTATGACAGATATCGCAGATGCCCGTCATGCCCTTTATGCGGATTGCTGTATTTTTGTGAATAAAACATATCTCCGCTGTTCCGTCTGTCAAACGCAAAGCATTACACAGCCGCTGTAAATGATTTCTGCATATAATACTTCTGCAGAGGTAAATATGTTTAAAACGAGTGAACTGGCACATCTGATCGGCGTAGAACGCAGTTTTCTGCATTATTATGACCGGATCGGCATTATCCGTCCTTCTAAAAATGAATATAATTACCGGCAGTATACAGAATATGACCTGATCGCGCTGGCATCTTCGAAATATTACCGGGCAATGGATATGGACCTGGAATCGCTGAAGGATATCATCCATACCTCCGGACTGGAAGAAAAGCTTGCCGAGATGGAGGAAATACAGCAGTCCCTGCTGCAGCGTATCGATTACATGCAGGATGTTTACCGGGTGACGGAATACGCCAAATCTGTCTACCAGATCGCTTACCGGACAGATACATGCACTGTATCGCGGAACGCGGCTGCCGATTTTACATCGACTGTTCATGACGGAAAACTGATCGCAGAACATGTCGACGATCCCCGTACACAGGCACTGCTCCAGCAGTTCCCGTTTGTTTCGTATGCATATCATTTTCCTGCCGGTTCCCTGATCAATGCGGATGAGTTCCGTTATGATCTCGGACCCTGCGTCACTTCTGAATTCGCTGAAAAAAGGAAAATGGAACTTCCGCCATATTCCGTACATATGAATGAATCCGCATCCGTCCTGTTCAATCTGGTTAAAAATATCGAAGACGGTTTCCGGTATGACGATTTTGAACCGGTCCGGACGTTTGCCCGAGAGAAGGGACTGACCCTGAGCGGCGAGGCGATCGCGTACTGTGTCTTTACAAATTACGGTCATGAACACGGACTGATACGCTTTGTTGTCCAGTCAGTACTGATCTGATCAATACCCGTATGGGTATTTTTTATTTGCAGCCCTTGCGTGTAAAGCAACTTGACATTTTATGATGAATTCAGGAGGTAAAGAAATTCAATGAAAAAAACAATTTTCCTGATCACAGCAGCACTTGTGCTGGCAGGATGCTCGTCTCCTTCAGGCGGCGGATCATCCACACCGAGTACTGCTCCGACACCGGAAGCTTCTGCTGAAGCAGCCGGAGGTGTCTTTACACCCGGTACATATACCGGTACAGCAATGGGCTTCCATGACAATGTAACCGTTGAAGTGGAAGTCGATGAAAACAGCATTGTTGATGTACGTGTTACGGAAACAGCAGAAACAAGGTATATCGCTGATAATGCGATCGAACAGCTGCCGAAGGATATCGTTGAGGCTCAGAGCGTAGCGGTAGACGGATATACCGGATGCACCATTTCCAGCGCTGCTGTCAAGATGGCTGCCAGAACTGCACTGCAGCAGGCTGCAGAAGACATCTCCGCCTTCACGCAGAGACCTGCAGCACCGGACGTCAAGACTGAAGAGCTGTCAGCAGAAGTCGTTGTCCTCGGCGGCGGCATGGGCGGACTTGCCAGTGCGATCACAGCTGCTGAAAACGGCGCAAGCGTAATCCTGCTTGAAAAACTCGACCGTCTGGGCGGTTCCACAGTTGAATCCGGCGGTATCTACTACGCAACAGGTTCCCCGATCAACAAAGACCTGGATGATGATGTACAGGCAATGGTCGACTACTGGCAGATGAGAGCAGAAGGCAACGCAGATGAAAACATGCTGACGATCGCGGCTTCCCGTTCCGGTGAATCCGTAGCCAAACTGCAGGAATGGGGCGTTATCTTCGCTGACACAGTCGGAACATCCGGAACATCCGATGCCCTCCGTGCACACTATGCGTCCAACCCTGAAGCAGCAGGCGCTTCCACAGACGGCGTAGACTTTATCGCACCGCTCGACAAGAAAGCAAGAGAGATCGGTGTTGATATCCGTCTTGGCACAAGAGCTACTGAACTTCTGACAGAAGACGGCGTTGTTGCAGGTGTCCTCGCTGAAAGCGACGATACAAAGTACACGATCCATGCTTCCTCCGTCGTTATCGCAACCGGCGGTTATGACCTTTCCAAAGAAATGATGGCAGAACATTCTCCGGATCTTGCCGGAACGTTCTCACTGTCCTCTGCCGGCAATACCGGTGACGGTATCAAGATGGCAGAAGCTGTCGGCGCGGCAACAAATTATACCGGCGGCGTTATCGGCTTCAAGATGATCGATGTCACAAAGCATTATCTGGAAGGCCCGAACATGCTTTGCTGGATGGGACCTCTCGGCGTTACTTCCAGCGGTGTCCGCTTCGGAAATGAAAACGCAGACTACCCGATCTTCTGCACGATGCTTGTTGAAGCAAGAAGAAACGGTGATAAGACATTCTTCATCGTAGACTCTACCGCAGAAGCTTACTCCGGACTGGCAGAACTCGCTGTTGCGTCCAACCTCGGTTTCAAAGCCGATACACTGGAAGAAGTCGCTGCAGCTGCAGGCATCAACGCCGAAGCACTTGCAGAGACTGTTGAAAAATACAATGCTGTCGCTGCTTCCGGCGAACCTGATGAATACGGCAAGACAGGATCACTCCCTGTTACGACGGGACCGTTCTATGCAGTTGAAGTCAAACCTGCTACACTCGGTACGATCGGCGGCCTTCTGATCAGCGAAAATGCTGAAGTGCTTGACACAGACGGAAACCCGATCCCGAACCTGTATGCCTGCGGAGAAGTTGCAAACAGCCAGCTCCTCTATAAGGAATATCCGGCTTCCGGTTCTTCCATCTCCATGACTTCCACATTCGGCCGTATTGCAGGTGCTGCTGCTGCGCAAAACGTCAACACACCTAAAGACTGATCAAAGTCTCATATCGGAAATCCAACAGGCCTGGGGGTTGATCCTCAGGCTTTTTCTTTCCCGCTGACCCATGGAATAATAGTCACTGATATGCCCGAAGGGACCGGCGCATGATCCCCGGCAGCCGGCTGGACAAAAACGGCTAAGGATATACAATGAATCAGAAAAGAGGTTCTCGAGATGAAATTGACCGGATGGATCTTTACGGTACTGATCAGCGTACTGATGTGCGCTTTTCTGGAATTAAATCATCATACGATCCTGGGCTGGCTGCTGTTTGCGGCGGCCGCAGGTGTTATGGTTTTCTGCATCGGAAAATATATGGAAACATGGACATGGCTGAAAAGAGGGCTCAGCGTACTGGGATACCTTGCGCTCTGTCTCTGCATCCTGTTTGTCAGCTGGCCGCCGGTCCGCCGGGTACCTGCTTCAGAAAGCCGGAATCCGGAGAGAACAGATGTACACGAAACGGCGTATGGCGATGTACGCGGTGTTGTGCTGGACAGCGGCGTAGAGCTGTTTGCCGGCATTCCTTACGCGGCACCTCCTGTCGGGGAACTGCGCTGGAGAAAGCCGCAGGATCCCGAACCATGGTCCTCAGTCCTTGAGTGCGATACGTTTGCACCGATGTCCATGCAGGTACAGAATCTGCCGTTCATGGGATCGATGGCACGGATCATCGGATACCATGATTACAGGATCTCCCTGCATGATAACTACCGTGAGGCAAACTCCGAGGACAGTCTGTACCTGAATATCTGGAAGCCTGCGGGAACCGTTGAGAAGGCGCCTGTTGCGGTATATATCCATGGAGGTTCCCTGCAGACCGGACAGCCATGGTACGCTGACTACAGCGGGGAAGGCTTCGCAAAAGACGGCGTCATCACTGTCAACATGGGATACCGTCTCGGCGTGTTCGGTTTTCTTGCCGCGGAAGAAATGCTGGAAGAAGAAGGAACAGCGGGAAACTTCGGCCTGCTCGATCAGATCAAAGCACTCGAATGGGTGAGGGACAATATCGCATACTTCGGGGGCGATCCTGATAATGTCACGGTCATCGGGGAATCTGCAGGTGCTGTATGCGTAGATGCGTTATGTGTTTCCCCGCTTGCCAAAGGACTCTTCAGACGGGCGATCCTGGAAAGCTCAACGGTATCTTCTCCTGAACCGCCGCATTCGTACCGTCTGTTTGATGCGGCGCTGGCATCCGGAAAGGCGCTCATGGAACGGTACGGCTGTTCTTCCCTGGAAGAACTCCGGAAACTTCCTGCGGAAGCGATCGTCAGCGAACAGGAATCACAGCATCATATCACCATTGACGGATATGTCCTGCCGGATACACCGTATCATCTCAGGAAACAAGGGATCCATAATGAAGAAGCAGTGATCCATGGCTTCAACAAAGAAGAGAGCGGTCCGTTCATCATCTTCAATCATGCAAAGCTGAATGACTATGAAGGGCGTATACGCAGGTGGTTCGGTTCGTATGCCGATGAGGTGCTGGCACTGTATCATCCGGAAACAGACGCAGAAGCGGATGAGTACTGGGCAAGGATCTATGGGGTGATGTTCTTCAACTATTCCCATTACTGCCTGGACCGTCTGGAGAAAGAGAACGGCGTTCCCAGCTGGGAATACCTTTTCAGCATGAATAATGGGAGACTTGGCTCCTGGCACAGCGGGGAGATGGTATATACGTTCGGTATGATACCGGAGGATTCAAAACTGTACACGGACGCGGACAGGGATATTTCGAAAATGATGCACGGGTACTGGACAAATTTCATCAGGACCGGTGAACCCAACGATCAGGCACTGCAGGCTTTTGAACAGTCGGAAGATTCTTCAACACTGCTGGAATTCGGAAATAACTTCGGAATGATCAAAGATCCCGAACTGGAACTGTACGGGATCCTTGACCGTATGTACGGCTGGAATACGGGAAATGAATGATCCTGATATTCTTTATCCCTGAATTCTGTTCAACTGTATAATGTAGTTGAAAGATAACAATACGGATCATTATTAAAAAGGTTGATCCGCCATTATGACAGGAAGATCATATTATGAAACTCTATTTTATCGGGGCAGACCATGAAGTGACGGGAAGCTGCCATGTCATTGAAACAAGCGGAAAATACATCATGCTGGACTGCGGTCTGGAACAGGGCAGGGATATTTATGTAAACGAGGATCTCCCAGTACCTCCTTCCAAGATCGATGCTGTTCTCCTCTCACACGCGCATATCGATCATTCGGGACTTCTGCCGAAACTCTATAAAGAAGGGTTCCGCGGCAAGATCTGGTGCACGTCAGCGACCAGGCATCTCTGCACGATGATGCTGAAGGATTCCGCGGAGATCCAGGAATCAGAGGCTGAATACGCGAACAGAAAAGCGAAACGGAGCGGCAAAAAGAAAGTGCAGCCGTTGTATACCGTAGAGGATGCTGAAGCAGTATCACATCTGCTCAGGCCGGTCGATTATGGTGAAACATTCAGTCCGGTAAAATATGTCACGGCCAGGTTCGAAGATGCCGGACATATCCTGGGAAGTGCAGTCATCTATCTGGCACTGGAAGAAGAAGGGGAGAAACGGACACTGGCATTCACCGGGGACCTCGGGAACCTCAACATGCCGATCGTCAATGATCCTTCCCCCAGGGAAACGACCGATTACGTCATAACGGAAAGCACCTACGGAAACCGCGACCATGAGAAAACAGAAGATCCTCTGAAGCAGCTGGCGGACATTATGAACCGGACATTTGCCAGGGGAGGAAACGTCGTTATTCCTGCTTTTGCGGTAGGCAGGACCCAGGAGATCCTGTATTTCATCCGTGAGATCCTGGAACGGAACATGGTCGCCTATAAAGACTTTGACGTATACGTGGACAGCCCGATGGCAGAAGAAGC
>JAEIGA010020626.1_pt1 | contig 10044 bp, 10 predicted proteins | sample 9270691 | NCBI WGS metagenome assembly JAEIGA01 (sample SAMN17057246, study PRJNA624740) | gut metagenome | biome: biome; isolation source: fecal sample | host: Bos grunniens | place: China: Xizang | collected 2019
CGCCGGTGTGCCAGTTGCCACATCATCATCGGCATACATCCCCGGGCGACGCCGACGATTATCCTCTTCGGCCATTTTGCGAAACTCTTCCTCTTTTTCCGGCGGGACAACTTCATAGCCCCCTTCACCAAAAGCCTCCGCCGACCATTTAGCCGAACTCTTCAGCGGTTCAGCCGAGTTATCCATTATTCTCGTTGACATCTTCATTCCTTATTCCGCCTCTTTAATTCTTCCTCTATGCACCTTTTACAACTTCCCAATGGCCGCCTTTACGACCGCCGATTCGGCGAATTCTACCGGCAGACTTGAGCTGTGCAAGATTCTTTTCAACGCCCCTGACCGACAGGCCCACTTCCGCAGCCAGACTTTCACGCGTTATTTCAGGAAACTCACTAAGCAACTCAAGAATCTTTCCCACACTTTTTCCCACACTTTTTCCCACACTTTTCTTCACCGTCATCAGCGCATCGCGCAATGCAATAAGCATAAACTGGCACTTTCGCGCATTTCAAGGTGTGTAGCGACTTCTGTTATTTCAGCAACAAGTGAAACCATCTTGTCGCTTAATGTATACCGTGGATTGACAGCCTTTGACTTGCCTGTTTCATGTTTTCTCATATTCTGCTCCTCCTATGCTGCATATTCAAACGCATCCATCGCGTGACATCAATGGCACACGCGATTTACCATCATCGGTCGTATAAAGTATAACCTTATTTTCATCATCTTTCATTTCAAATTCTCCTTTCACACCGCATATATGCGCAAATTGGATGTGATTACACTTACATTAGCGTGGACATTAAAGGTTGTAATGAGCAACCAGATACTTCTTACCATCAGCGGCAGTTGTTCGGAATTTCCGAACAACTGAATCCGCATCTAGTTCTCCTTCGGCAAATATGTTCTTGATATGCTCACTGACATTGGCCTTACTCGTTTGAAAGAGCTGAACCAATTGCGCCTGCGTCAACCAAACAGTTTCATCGACAAAACGAACATCAATCTTCGTTACGCCATCTTCCGTCTGATAAATGATTATATCACCCTGACTATCTGGCACTTTCTCATTTTTCATTTTAAAATCTCCTTTTGTACCGCGCTTACGTGCACATACGCAACAATGACACGTAGATCTTCGAGAATACCGAAGACGCCTTTCGAAACACACCTCATCACGGGAAACACATAACAGTTCGGCAGAATCTTAATATACGCTACGAACTCCGTGTTGATAACACACATAGCCTTACATTAAATAATCACCAATATGATTCTGCCAACAATCTCCTACACTCTTCTGTAATTTTAATAGGACATTTCTTTTCGAATTTAACAATTGCTTTTTCCTTATCTGATTTCCTTGCTTCTGGTATATCTTCTCGTTTTATCAGATAAAATTTCAATAAATTCCGAATCTCTTTCTTTTGTTTAAACACCATATTATCCGAAAATTCATTTGTCAAAATGATACCATCTGCAATTTTTTTATCACAGTCAGATAATGCAGCATACGCTTTACGCCATTTGTTTGTTAACCCGTTCAATTCCGCGTCCCATCGCTTGATAATAAAAGCCTCGGGCATCATTAACAATTCTTGAAATTCTTCTTCAGATCGCCCAAATGCCTTGAAGAAAAACGTTCTACCCCGGCCAATTTTTCCATGCGTGGAATTTAATACAGCCTGAATTGTCCTAATAGATTTCCTTGACCAATGCGGCTGATCAATATAATCTCTATTCGTAAACCATTTTTCATCCATAATAGGATGATACTTCATAGGAAACGAGTAAATATTTATGCCAAGAGCATCACATAAATCAATATTGATTAATAATCGTCTATACAAATCTATAGGCTTATCACGAAAGTTATAAAGCAAATAGTTTGACATTTGTAAAATGCCATTCTCCTTTGCTAGTCTCATAGAACGCACATAAAACTTCCTATTAGCCCATTGATCAAATGCAATGCGCAATGGGCGGATGCTAATCTCTGCTAGTTTTGCCATTTTCTCTGGAGTAACCAAACGAGCATCCATTCCCTGATTAAAATCGACATACCGAACAATCGGAGTCTTATGTTGTTTCTTTTTATATTCCGCTTTGATCAAATCATAAACTGCAATAATATTGTCTTTAGTTGCAGTATAATCATGCAACAGCTCATAATCAAGCAATAATCCATATACACGATCATGAATATCACCATCAAGTTTTGCCACATATTCTTTTAATAGACGTACGGCCAATCGTGTATACGCCCGATCATTCCAACCATCTCGTAATTGCTTAACCACAACATCTAATTGATCTTGCGGGATAAACTTTTGACCACGACCAAACCCAGCATCTTTTATTTCATCAATAATTTTATTGAAACTCTTTGAGGCAAAAACATTATTGTCTAAAAGTAACAAATTACGTTGCGCACCAAAGCGATCCTTTATCCACTCAATACGTTTTTTAATAGGTATATAATCTTGGTATTCTGGTTCCAAAATTGGGACAGCACAAAAAGCACATTTATTCACACAGCCTCGCGTGGTATAAGAAAAATACGCGTCTGTCGCTGGATACCTATAATCAATCTCTTCTAATATCGAGTAATCTAGAGGCAAGGAATCAATCGTTGTGTTCTTATACGGTTCAGGTAATGCCCGATCCCCTTTGAACTTGGTTATATTTAAGCAACCAACATAAGGCGTTATCCCTGTCTTTTCTTTAACAGCGTTATGCACGACCGATGCCAACACACCTCCAACCATAACGTTTTTTAAAGGATCTTTGCATATTTTTTTAGCAAACTCAATTGTTTTTATTGTAATATCCCAATAAAATGTGAACAGTGTCGTTACGCACACTTTATCCCATCTAGGTTTTTTTACATATGCATTTGTTCGAAATTGAGTCCGATAATATTCCAAGCAATTCTTATACAATGTATTTTCATTGAGAAGTTTTTCGAATTCAGAATTTGCCTCAATTTTCCCCACACGGATAAATGCCGATATTTCAGGTGTATATTTCCTCCAATTTATTTTTTCTTCATATTCCAGACTGATTTTACTCAATTTCTCAATAGCATCCGCGACCCACTCAGATACTATAAAATCCTTGAAATCGCCTTTATAAAAAACGACATGATCCTTCTGCAAACGATAATACATTGCCAACTTCATCAACCCCATCGGGGGATATTTATTATGATAATTGGGCTCTAAAAGCAAAATCTTACGGTTCATTTTTTTACAAACCTCCGAATGATTGCTTCACGAACCAATTCTGATTGATCAGGTGGCAAAACATTATCTAAAACATTAAATACAGTTTTCAAAACACTCATAGTATCTTTCTGGATATTATCCTCGGCATAACCTTTTTGCGGTTGTTCTTTCGGCGCAAAGGGTTTATCTTCTACTTTATCAAAAGTATCCAAAACATCTGGCATATATTCATCAGCTACCTTTTCTATTGCGCCGCCTTTGGCTTTATCATAGATTTTTTCAATCCGCTTTTGCGCCGCCTTACTATTGGCTTCTAATTTTTCTACTTCTGTTTGCGCCTCTTCACGTTCTTGCGGGTTCAAGAATTCTCCAGCCTTCTCTTTTGCCTCAAAATCTTTTCTTGCTTGATTAGCTTTTTGTATTTTTGAAGTTTCAGAACGCAATTTACTGGCATCATGATACAACTTATCAAGATTTTTGAATGCTTCTGTCAAGGCCGTTTCAAAACGGCGACAGGCATCATCTTGATTGAAATAATCTCGCCGTGAGTTAGGTATAAGATCTTCGTCCAGCGCATGAATTTCACCTATGAAATAATTATTGCCCCGATCTTCTTTCCACAACGAAACTCCACGTCGAGGATGATTAGAAAGGCAATCAGCTTCTCCAATCTGAATATTAGCTTTCCGCAGACGAATACAACGCTGCCAACATTTTTTGGGCAACACACCCTCAAAACGGCTTATACAGAACCAATACCAACCAATAATCTTATTATCAGCCTTTATCGTGTGACATTCTACTCCAAGAATATCAACGCTTTTACTATCTTCTATTTTCAACGGATCTTCATAGCCTTTGCGTATATCTTCGCCATTAACAAAAAGTTGATATTCGTGAGGTTTAGGCAACTTATTCTTCTTCAGGAATTGCTCAATCTCTTCAACAAAGCGAAATTTTACATAGTCAAAAGGAACAGGAGCCACCATTGCCAGATATTTTCTGATTTCTTCAATCTCTAAAAGTTCACCACTGTTGTCATTGACATTAATCAAAGAAACTCTCAAGAAATGTTTTTCTTCATCACACGGTTGGCTTGAAGTTGTTGTAATATGCTGGATAAGTTGTCCAGCAGTCATATGCTCGTTTTTATCTGCCAAAATTTCATGCATGGCATGAGCATCCCACTCTAGAGTAGTCTGTACCGCTTCACCTTGAAAAGAAGTTTCAAAACGTACCGTCTGACAATATCCAAGACCACCAAGACGGCCAATACCACGAAAACCTTTATTAGTTTTGCGATCCTTTTGAGAATCGCCAATATTGGCAAGCATTTTCGTTACTTCTGCAAATCTAATGCCAGTTCCGTTATCCTCAAAGCAAATGAAACGCTTTGCAGGATCAATAGTTACAACGATTTCACCAGTTCCCTTCCCCAATATCCCATTTTTTTCTGCGGCATCAATCGCATCAGCAGCATTTTGTACATACTCTCGAAATAGGAACAATGGATTATCATACATTCCTTCCGAAAGTGTCTCAAGGACATTTTTGCCAAAGATCGGGGAATAATTATTAAGCATTGCCAACTCCATCCAATTTTTCTTTAAGATGTGCTTTGAGACCATCGTCTCTTACATCTTCAATGTCTTTTTTGCCGATTGCAACAAGGATTGCATCTTGAATATATGTCCGCCCCTTCCCTGAAGATTCAGTAAATGGCGACACAGAAAAATCAATAATAGCTGCTGGAGATAAAATTTCTTGCCAAATTTCTTGACGAAAATCCATCGCTTCGATTTGCTGCGGCAACAATTCTTTCAATATCCGAAATAATGCCTGAATTCCTGCAGTTTTACGAATAGAACTATTTGCTCCCGCTGAAATATTTTTCCAAAAAACTTCATTCACAGCATTCCAAAAGTTCAATATTGTTTTGTAAATAACGATATCACGTTCCTCTGATATAAACATCTCTCTAAAAGGAGGAGGCGTAGTTCCTACGCTTAATAATTTTTTTCTTGAACGCCCGAAAGAAGAATGCTGGTAGAGCTTATTTCTATCCTCTTTTGGATTTTTTGATATTAACGACAAAATTCCTTCAACAATAGTAGCCGTAGACACGCTCCACTCTTTTTGACATAGTTTTATTGTTTTTGTCAATACTCGATCATCCTGCGCAACGACTTTTATGTGATTTTTTAACGGGGATTCATCCAAGGCATTTAATTTTCTTGTCAAAAACACAGCAAATTTATCTGGAGACCAAGCAGATTCTTTTTCATCCTCAAGATTATAACTAAATAATTCATAGGATTGACTTTTACTAACGGGTTTCTGGTTGAAATTTATCGTTGCAAATATGGATGCCTGCATTGGTGTTGGCAAATCTAAGAAAACCGCACACGGTAACAACATTTCTTTTGCATCAGCTAACAAATTTTCAAATCCCCAGAGCCGATGTTGCCCATCTACCACTGCAGCAAGTTTTTCTCTATCAGATGGAATTTCAAGTTCATAGACACTGTCATTTGAATATTCTTCAACATTGCTTACGCGCCAACGAATATTTGCAGCTTCTCCATTCGGGTCCAAAATCTCCCCATCTGTAGTACAATTGGCAGCTAAAATAATTGTCCCAGGCAAAACAGCATCCTGAGAGTGTAAGTAACTTTCAATATCTTTCACCCGCTTTGGATCTAAACGTCTTTGATTTCCATCCAACTGCTCATCTTCTTTCAATCTCAATGGCATTGTAAAGCCAACTTTGAGAAGTAATTTTACAGGGAGCGCAGTTAAGTAAAATTCACCCATTGGCTGGACAACCTTTATTGCAAAGCATTTGTAACTCATATTCAGCACCTTATACCCTTACCCCATATGTATTCCCAGAGAGTGCGTTATGTACATCACCTCCAGAACTGTTTTGTGGATTTACATCTTTTATTTTTCCAGCATTAACTAAAAAACATATCATTCCCGAGAGAAAAAATGTTAATATAGCAGCACAAAACTGAAAGAAAATACAACATTTTAAAACAACAATAGATAATAATCCAATTACAACAACAAGGGTTATGGGGATGCAAATAATATAATTATCTTTTTCTGAAAAAATCAAATCAACACTTGCAGTACCTGCTATTGCCCAACTTGAAGACAGCATTGCAATCGCAATATTTGAGCAAATATTTGTTCTTGGAACACAAAATATTTCAAACCAAATCCCCATGCCGCCCAAAAAAAAATACACAAGCAATAAGATAAGTCCAAAGAGAAGCGCAAAGGTATCCGCATCCCATTTAGTGCAAAACCAATCTTTAATCAATTTAAACCCATTTAACGAATAATCTTGCTCCATTTTAATTTTCCCCCTTCTCCTGACGATAAAGTGGCATAGGAAACTTTATTTTCAGCAATGAATTAAACACAGGATTTTGAATAATATACTGTCCTTGTTTGAGTCGAGTCATCATACTCTTATAAGTTGCAGGAACAAACGAATAAGTCTTATCAGAAACCTCGATACTATTTGTTCTACCATAGGCATGGGTGGAGCAATTACCGGTGACTCGTTTATGAATAGCGCTCTTAAACTGTTCTGCGGAGAAAAGAACAATGCCTAGAGAACGCCCGCGCTCGGCGATATCAAGCAATAAACGAAGTATCGGAGACGACTTCGGCGCATCAGATGAAGCATATTTATTTAACTCATCAACGAAAATTACAATGCGATCAGGAATGTTTTCTCGCTGTTTCACTGTCATATCTTCATCAAATTCTCCTAACTTCAATTTAGTTACAGCCTGCATAACTGAACCAAACACAAATGCCTGCATATTCTCATCTTGCTTCGCGATGTCCACCACATACACATCGTTAGCTTTCAGATTTTTAATCTCATTTTCAAGGCGCACTTCATTTTTTGAAATATCAACATCATCATTAAACATTTTATCTGTCTCAACCGATTTGCGAACAATTCGCTTAAATTTACGCCAACTCATTACGGAAATTTCTTTACTACCGACACCGCCCTTTTCTCCCATACATTGCACTTCGGACAACATTGAAGTCCAAGAATCAACATTATTAAAAGGAGTCTGCTTAGAAATAATATAATTAATGATTGATTCAATTGTTTGATTCGGATCTTCCACATTAGAAAACAATAAATCTAAGCATTCATTATCTTCATTAAATGTATATTTAAACTTTTTTGCTTGCCCAGTTTTAAGCTGACGTTCCAACACTTCCGAACGCACATAACTCTTTACGGACCCTCGTTCACCATACGGATAATAATACTTCACGTTACGAAAAGGAACTTCTTCCAATCCCATACTTTTATACATTGCACGATCGACCGAATCTAACTTGTCATTACATTCATCAACAGACAACAGATCCCGCCCTTTAACATTCATAAAAATGTAAGCAACCTTTTGTCCTTCAGCATTTATCGATTTCTGCTGCAACGCATTCAACAAGAACATCGCATAAGAAGTTTTTGTCGCCAAGCCAGAGATGCCAGAGATATTAAGGTGTGCACCTTCAGGACCAATTAGGAAATCGGAATTCACATATACAGGCAAATCAATCTTAGCATCTTCAACACCGCTATACATTTCAAGAAAACCGCAAACCACTGGATTCTTGATATCGTTAAGTCCTAAAGCCTCTTGAATATCAGTTTTTGTTCCAAGTGAAACTTTTGCCCCGTTATGAACCGGAATAAATATATTCTTTGTATTGCCAACCACTTTTGCGGAGACATAATTCATACCTATACGTTCAGTGACCGAAGATGTCTCAATGTCTCCAAAATCATTTGAAAAATACTCAGCCAAAAAACTTTCTGAATCTGTAATGTGAGAAATTTCTTCAACCACACCGTATGTTTTGCTTCCATTGATATGATCAACAACAACGACATCGAATGGATTAAGAAGTGTATCCTTGTTCGTCCAAAAACAAAACGTATCAATCGTTGTGGGGCATTTTTCCAACGCTGCTACTTTACCTATAATTTTTCCTACATACTTCGTATTCATACGTATTACCTCAAAAAAGATTTATGAAATGGGTGGTACTTTTGTATTTGCTCTTGATAAAGGTCTCTGTTAAATAGATTGGATACAAATGATTTGCCCATCTATCATCTTTGCCGTAGCACACAGGATTACGCTCGTTCATAAGCCAAGCACTTATATTGTCAACTTCTGATGTTTCCAACCCATATTCAACCTCCCAGTCAGAAACGAGGATTTTCTCAACCTTAACAACCCCATCAAAAGGACCTCGACTTTTTCGTGCAGACCGCAATCGAACAAACCAAACAGCAAACTTACCATCAACTCGGTCAGTTTGATACATTGCCGCTGGAGTACGTTCAAACGGCTGCAATTTAGCAATCATCCCTGAAGCACTGCGACCATTTTTCAACTTAGCTAATTCTGGATTGAATGACTTTGAAACTCCCACTACACGTTTATAATTACTTCTGATTCGATTAAAAACAAATCGATCATCACTATCTGAAATTTTATTATATTCCAAAGACCCATCCTTAATAAGCCATGACCTATCATTAATCAAATGAGCTTGAACCAATGATTGAACCATTTCTTTTTCTTGCTCAACCATGTATTCTTGAATTCTGGCAACACCCTTATCTTCAAAGTTTTCATTTGCTCTTGTAGGATAAAGCAGTATGGCATCCAACTTAACTCTATCCGAACCGGTATTTAACTTTTGAAGAAGATTTGCCAAAAAGGCTCTATGTTGTTTCGCATTTTTCCCTTCCGCATCTAATTTATCAGGCACGGCAAGAACTATATGCAATGTGAATCGACATGGAGACAAAACTCTTGTTTCCCGTTTACAAACAGCAACACCCACCTGCCCCGCAACAATAGGAAACACTTGAGAGCCTATTGTCATATCCGCAATCTTGTATGTCCGACGCGAACCATCCATAAAAAGCTTGAACCCCGATTCCCGTTTTTCCCAATCTAAAGCACTCTGTCTTATATTTCTAGGTCCAGCAAAATGCTCTGACTCACCTTGTTCTTTTACAAATGTATGAGAAAACTCATCATATTCAATCAATGAATCTCGCTCGTAATCAAGGCATCGCCGATATGTATCAAAACACATCTTTCCAGTCTCATTTTCTAATGTTTTTATGATCTTCATTTTGCTACTATTATATCATATTCACATCCTAGTTTCTGACGCAAACGCTACCTTCTTAATCCGCTCAATCTCGCCAGCATCCATTTTGGTAAAGCCGAAACACTTTTTGCCGAGGTCTTTCAGCGACGCCCCTATAAGATACAATTCCTTGTCATCGACAATCAGGAATCGGTCGTGAAAGCTTTCGTTGTAACGGACAGCGAGGTACGGATACTGCGCGTTGAAGGTTGCTATATCGGCATCCGAAATCTTGCGGTGCGGCACGTGCTTTTTATCGTAATGCTCCGAAGTAAAGATTGTCAATTTGACGCCTTTGCGTTTCTTCGTGAAGAGGTCGAGCGTTTCTGTTGTCGCCCAGTTGTCGATCAGAATAAGCGACTTCTTTGCGCTTCCGATCAACTTCAGCACCAACGCCCTCGCATCCCACAACTGCCCGTCATAAAAAACGCCTTGGGAAGGTCTTTCAGTAGAATCAAGTCTCTTGAGAATATCATCAACCTTAGCATCAGTCGACATCTGCTTCTTTTCCAACACATTCATACGACAGACAACCTCAGCATTGTCCATCATAAAATGGCGCATCCTGACAAACGCCTCCATAATTGCTATCGAAACGAGA
>JAEIGA010020627.1_pt1 | contig 10043 bp, 13 predicted proteins | sample 9270691 | NCBI WGS metagenome assembly JAEIGA01 (sample SAMN17057246, study PRJNA624740) | gut metagenome | biome: biome; isolation source: fecal sample | host: Bos grunniens | place: China: Xizang | collected 2019
AATAGCTGTTAGTATTTCTGAAAGATATGCTTCCATCGTTTTGCCTTTTTTCATTTCTTATCCTTATTATAATAAATATTACAAATAAAATCAACACTTTTTTAATAATAGGACTAAAAACTTAGTCCTATTTTTAATATGTTCTGTCGTCAGAGTAATCATATTTTGAATCATAGTAGCAAGCCTTTGATAAAGCAGAGTCTGTCTTGGCTATATCTTTTAAGATGTCGCCAGCAAGCCCCATCTGTGCTACGGTTAATTCACCCGATTCAAACATACGATGTACTTTGTCTAACAATATGCTTGCGTGTCTGTATATAGTTTCACGCATAGCTTTCTTTTCTTCGTGTGTCATTATTATTCTCCATCAGTTGTTGCTACCGCCACTGCTGCGCTGGATAAAGCGTACGCAATATCACAAGGTGTATCTAACAAGATAACATACGGTGTTCCTGTTACAGGCACAATGTATCTTCCGTGATACACACGACGTGTGGACAAGTGGTCTGTGCTGATTGGTAAACCATAGCGGTTCTTCAAGTCAGCAGTAGTTCCGTTGATAGTCAATGTGTAATTCACTGGCGCTGCAGTAATAACAGAATCAGGGTTAACACATAAAACTAAATTGAACGGACTAAGGTTAGCAATGTTAGTTGGATTTGTTACAGTCAACAAACCTGTTGCATCAAGAGCAGTTGCTCTGTGAAAGTTTGGATTACAATTACAAGCCATTTTATTCTCCTATAATCTTGGCAGAGCCTAAGCCCTGCCAGTTAATTAGAATGCGTAACCGTTACATCCACCACAGAATGGGCTAGTGCCTGCATTGTATGAGAATGTAGTTGGATAACGAACGACACCTGCTACAGCGTTGTTCAATTCCAGTTGGTTGATTCTGCCTTGTAATGCTTCAATCTTGTTTTCAGAGATAGCATCCAATACTTTTTGTACTGCGGCTGTAGTAGTAGCGTTGATTGCTGCTGTGTTTTGTGCAGCATCGAATTTAACACTGTCTATTGCACGCAGTGTGTTGCAGCAACACTGGTTTTGGTTAGCCATAACCTGTTGCAAAGTTGAACCAATACCTAATACGTCACGATCTAATTCAGCGTATTTGTCACCAACATACCCTGTTATATCGTGATAGACTTGGTTTGTTGCAGCCAAGATTTCTCTTTGATTTGCCATTGTGTTTTGGTTATCAAAGCCTTGTTGCATTTGGTTTTGTATTGCTTCAGTTCCGAAAGCACCACGGCCACCCATTCCCCAAGCTCCACCGCCCATTAACAAGACGATAAGCAAGATAGCAAACAAGCCGCCGTCACCGCCACCGAACCCAAAGCCGCCACCGTATGGATAACCATAACGGTTGCCTAACACCGCGCTCATATCAGCCGGTGTCATTGGTGTGGTTTCTGCCATTTTTATATCCTTTTAGTTAATTGTTAAGTCACCCCAACAAACTACGAAGTTCTGGAGGAAGTTGGTTTAAGTCAAACCCACGAGACTTAGCAACATTGCGGATGGTTTCCCTCTGCTGTTCCGGAGTCTTGCCTGCCATCATTTGATTGACGGTTGACATCAGTGGATGATTTTGGAATTGGCCTTGCATAAACATATTAAATATTGCCATTGGATTCATTGTGTGCCTCCAATCTTTTTTCTATGTTTGCAATGCGTTCCAGTATCTCTTGCGTTTCTGTTTTCTTTGTTTGTTCTCCAATCAAAGAATACGTCTTTGTTTCCATAAGCCCATCATTGTTCATACGGCGTTGGAATATTCTTGTGCCATCACGAGCTATCCCCAGATACACTGTGTTTGGCATTGGGTTAATAGTAGATAACTGCTCAGCAGATTCTACTGCGTATGTTACAATCTTTGGTTCCGCAGGCTGTGGCAAATGTTGCATTGGCACGCCTTGTGGTTGTTGATAATAGTTATATGGATTCATAAAAAAACTCCTATGTTTTTGTTACATAGGAATTGTAGGTTATTTTATGGAGAATTATTATGATGAGAAAACTGAAAAATTAAATGCCAGTAATCAGGCGGTCTATGAATCTTTTATGATACAGGTATACATTTCTTTCGTCTGTATTAAGCTCTAAAGCAATAGCAAAGAATTTCATTTGTTCTTCGCCTATGTATCGTAGCAACATGATCTTGCGCTCAATACGATTATCTGTTGTTTCGTATACCCACTTCTTAAAGAAGTCAGGATACCGTTTGCCAATACGGCGTAAGAATACGTGTGTTAACCAGAAAGAAATAATTTTATGCTTTACGATTTCCATTGTTAACTCGTCTTACTGCCAATCTTGGAGCAGATGGTCGTCTTGTTCCTGCGTGGCCGCCACCAACACCAGTTGCTCTAAATCTTAAAGTTGTTCTAGCCATTTGTTATACTCTGATTATTAGTTTGTGTTCCTGTTTCTAAACTCATATCAGCAGACATTGTTGTTCCATCAAAACTCTTAGCAAAATACCCAAAATGTATTCCTGCCCAAATAAGATTATTTATTACAATAAATATTAAAAAGTATTTCACTAAAGATAAAAACACCTCAACTGCGACATTTGGTTTTTTCATTATTTATCCTTTTTAAACAGTTTTTTTATTGATGCAAATATGATGTTTTCTTTGAATGTATTACGTTCTTCAAACTCAGCACGTTTACCAACATTGAAGTTATTTATTGGCCGGATATAACCCATTGAACGGCTAAATGTTTCGCATTTTTGTCTTGGCATTTTATTCGCCTTCAAGTTCGTTTATTTCATCACGAATTGCCTGACGTTGTGCGTGAAGTTCCGCAATATCGTATGGAAGTTCTGCACCAGCCAAAGAACATTCGCTACACTTAATGATTTTATAGTCAGTGCTATCTAACTGTTCTTTTAATTCAGCAATATGTTCTTTTTTTATCTCTTCTTCGGGTTTTGCTGGCGCATAACCTTTTTCATACAAATCGCCATTCCATGCAGATTCGAACTCAACGATAGGCAATCCCTGTTCAAAAGCAATAACTTGATTCTGTATTATCAGTTTATGCTTTCCATCGACTTCTGCATACAATGAGCCTGCTGGTGCAGGAACAAATGGATTTTCTTTTTTCTGTATTTCTTCAATTATAGGTTCTTCTTGAACAACCAATTCTTCTTCTAAGTTTTCCATAATTTACTCCTTATGCATTTTTGAACGGAACAAATACTCCGATAAAAGCGGAATTAAAATACACTTTATACACATCGCCTACGGAAACAGGGACACATATTTGCCCCGAACCGCCATAATGATTATCTTGGTTTTGCAATACCGCAGAACCATTTATTGTTAAAATATTTGTCAGCGCATCTGCGGTTGTAAATCCAGATGCTACAACAAACCCATTGGCAGTTGCTGTATAAGCTGTGTTGTTTGTTATAGAAGTTGCATTAGCCCAATCAGGAAGCCCCATAGCATATGATTTTACAAATGCGCTTGTGGCAACTTTTGTGCTGTTGTCACTTGTTGTTGGTGTTGGTGCAATCGGTGAAGAACTAAATGTTTTTGTTCCAGCGATAGTTTGATTGCCAGAAAGTTTTACAACGTTGTTTACTAAATCCAAAAAATCATAATAATCAAGTGCGTGGAATGCTGGCTTTCTTGTAAATGATGTAATTCTTCCGTCTGCACCTGTGCTGTATGTTGCCAATACAACGTCTTGGTAAATTGTTCCATTTGGTACACGTAAAAAACCATCATCACCAAGTGTGTAATTAGTTGAATAATTGATAAAATAACCGGCATTTAATCCTGCATAATAGTTAGATACATTTATTCCCATACCTGTTCTAGTTATAACGGTAGATGTTGTTATAGATGTTGTTTTTAATGTTCCATCTATATTTCGTCCATTTGGTGTAAGCCCTTTAATATTTGGTAAAACAAATACCGTTGAACCAACATAGCCAAAACCATTAAATACTTGGTCTATCGCTGATATTTTTGTTCCGTCTGTTGATACAAGACATAATGGTAATGAATCACCACTTGTCCACGTTGAACCACCATCGCTGGTATGTTTGCATTTATTTTCTGTGGTATCATACCAGAACATATATGTATATGCTGTGGGAGCTGTTGGTCCAGAATATAACAAACTTATAGGGAATATTCCAAGATTGCCACCAGAATACCGCCACACCATGCATTCTTGGCTATCTGTTCTTGTTGTTGAAACATCAGCAGTTGTTGTCACAGTATCAAATGTTCCACTGCCGTTTGGAACATAAACCTTTGAACCTGCTTTTAATGTCAATGTTCCATTATTCAATTCCAGTTTAATATCTTGTGGAATTTCTGTTATGCAATTTGTAACGTTTGACGACCAGTTCGATATGTTCGCGCCTGCGGATGTAAGATTGTTCAAAGAAGTATTTGATTTTCCAGACAACGCAGTATCGGTTTCTGTTTTTGTATAAAGTCTATGTCCGCCAGCAGTTGAACCGTCATGAACACGCAATTCATGCGTTTGTGTGTCAACAGTTATTTCTCCTGCATAACCAGTAAACGCATTATTCTTAGCTGTAGTTCCGCGAAGTAATTGTATTCTTCTAGTCATAATAATTCCTTTTATTGTTATTATATCTAAATTTTTGTTAAAAATCAAGTCCTTATGGTAGCGTTCCACAATCAATATTGTTTAATGCGTCTGCCAATGCCGTATTATCATATGGTTCGCCAGTTATAGCACTAAATCCAACAGATGCAGTAGATGTAGTATTTATCCAAGCAGACCCATTCCACATCAGTACTTGTCCGTTTGTTGGATTTGATATATTCGTATCTTTTAATTCTGACAATATGCCCTTGTATTCACATATTTTTGTGCCATCGTGATAGAATATAGGTCTATCATCAAAGAAAGACATTGTAGAATCGGTTGTTGTCAACGCAATACCCAATCTGATATATAACTTGCCATCATTGGTATTTGGCAATGCATTAGACCACCATTGAGTTGTATCAAGGTAGAATAAACCGTCTGCACCAATAGTTCCAACAAGATAGATATAATCGCCAACCGCCCAACCTGGTGCTGTACCACAGTTTGCAGAATATGCCAAAATCACAGATGCGGCTTTGTTTTGCAATGTATTTGTTGCTATCAAAGCACCATTTGCAACCGCTGCTGTTGTATTATACCATCTTATATGGTTCAAACGGAATCCGTTTGTGTTGACATTTTTCGATGTTCCTGTTGAATAATTAGCGTTTGTTGCAGTGATTTTTTCCCAAGTTCCATCTGCTTTTTCCATCAACAAGGAATATCTTGTCACAGCGTATGTTCCTGTGCCGGCTTTATATCTTCCAGCATCAAGGGTATAATTCATTATGTATGTTGTATTAGAGTCCAAACCGTGTCCAGCAAATATCCAGTATGCACCATCAAATATCCAAAATGATGGCACATTAGCAGCCCATACAATAGAATCTGTTGATGTTGAGATTGCACCGTTGTTATAGCGCATTGGGTATGCCTCAAAATCATTTAATTTTAATGTGCTGTTAGCGACAGTTGATGTCACAGTTGGTTTAACAAGAATAACCGTTCCTTCGTCCAATGTTGTTACGCTTGGTATGGTAACTTCTTTTTGAACTGTTGCAGCGGCAGTGTCTGATACGCCAAAGAAATTAGATGTTATGTTAGATAAAGGCGCACCGTTTATACGGTTTATGCCATTTGCTTTAGCATTTAATGCTGTCGTAGCACTAACATTATCATAAATATTGCCTGCTATAGCGGAAAAAGATACCGTCTTATTACTATTGCTTTGCAGTTTCCATTCTGTGCCATCAAAGAAATACGTATCATCAAGAGCTACTTCTTTTGTTTCAACAGTCGTACTTGCAGTACCAATAACATAAGCTGTTCCATCTGGTTTATAATTAGTTGAGCCAACAGTTCCAACAATAAAATAATCACCAGTTTTATATTCGTAAGGGCTAATTGGTGGATCGCTTTCTGCTAAACCTGTTGCGCAGTTCCATAATGCTAAAAACCTACCACGACTGCCCCCCGGCTGCACATCAACCCTTTGCCATTCATAAATACTATGTGTATTCTCAACTATTCTAAAGTCTTCTTCATGACCATCTTCATAATCATCAGGGAATGGGAATGTATAAATATAACCATAACCATCTAAACAATATTCGCCACCAGTTGCTTCAACAGTAAAATCTGTAAATAAGGCATTATTGTCTGCATCGTAGCCACTGATATACCACAATTCATTTGCTTTATCTAATCTGAAAGAACCACTAACAATATCATGTGAATCAAAAGTAGGTGTTGTTAAAGCAGCAATTCTTTCAAATAATTCATATACGCTATGATTTGTATAATCAAATGCAAGTTTGCCAGTGCCAACCGGGTCAAACATTATCAATGTTTCCGTTTGTGTTTCTGCAACACATTCATAAATATAACCATGCTGATATGCACCTGTTGTTGTCCCAATATATTGATATGCTCTGCCTACCAACTCAGAAGACGCGGTAGGCAATGTTAAAACCTGTCCTATTACATTTTTAAGCTGTCTTATTCCTATTTTTTCTGTCATCCCGTACTCCTTAAAGCGTTCCACAATCAATATTTGAAGCCAAAATTTGTTCAACTAAATTAGCGTGTGCATTTAAATCTGCATTATGAGATGCCATTAAGTTAGCGTGCGAATCTAAGTCTATATTATGTGTTTCTAGACTTACAACATTAACAACCTGTCGAATTGTTCCTATCATAACAACTATAACAGCATCTTCTTCTGGCTCAAACAACAAGTTAATGTTTTCACCACTAATTGTCCAGTTCCCAGCCTTGGAAATTAACTGTCCATTCCAATATAAATCAACATTTTTATTTGTTAAATCAACTCCTGTTTCAATAACACGTTGACCCGCTTCAATATAAAATGTTAATTCTTGTGTTGTTAATCTATTTACTGCATCTAGTGCTTCTTCTGCAATTTCTTTAGCGTTGTCTGATTTTTCATTTGCGTCTTCTGAAATTTCTTTTGCGTCATCCGCAATATCTTTTGCGTCTTGTGCAATCTGTTTAGCTTCTTCCGCAATATCTTTTGCTTCTTCTGCGGAATCAGACGCATTCCACCAATTCAAACTATGCCAGTCAGTTTGTCCATTTATAGACCATTCCAAATAAGGTCTTAACTTGGCATCATGCTTCATACGGAAGAACAACCCTCCGCTCATACGAACAATATCTTGATGTACAAAATCTGTTGGAACAACAGTTCTGGCTTCATTATCCCAATACAACAAAGCATCATCGTTTGCTTCTTTTAAGAAAGCCAAGAAGACATCACGTTGCGTTTCTGTTAAGCGCAAAGTTTTGTGTTCCGTTGTAAAAGTGTTTTCTTGAATCATAGCAACAATAGAATCAAAAATCTTTTCTAATTGTTTAGCAGTATAATTCTGTAATTGTGAAGCGGTAGCGTTTTGTTGTTCTGGGGTGTCTCTAAACACGCGAACAATCGAACCTGCAGGTGGCGCAGTTAAAACTGTTCCGTTTGGTTTTGTCAATGTAACAATCGTAATATAACCAGTTGTCATATTTACTGTAAAAGTTGGCACACAACTGGTTTGATCGTCAAAATATATTATACATTTAACATTTACATCAGATAAAGCAGTAAACCCCTGCCCAAAAGCAAAAGATGTTGTAACACCATCGGCTACATAATAAGATTCAATATATGGTGCAGGTAATGACATTATACAATCCTTTCATTGTTATAAATATTATCACAAAAGCCCTTTTATTTCAAGCCATATTTTTTCTTTATCGTTTGATTTACATCCCTACGAACCTTTGTTAAGGCCTCAGATTTTTCTTCGTTCGTCATCTTTTGGTATTTTGGACTCTTAATAAGCTTTGTTGCCTGTTCGTTATACAATTTAGAATAGTCTGCTATCGCACGTTCTTTACGTTCGCCAGACAGCTTCTTCATAATATTAGAACTCTTTGATGGTTTAATGTCAGCAGGATTGCGATCTAAACGCCACGCTAACTCAAACTCTGCTTTCTTTAACTCGTCTGACTTGCCCAAGTCTTTTTCAGCAATACCATAAGTATTCGCGCCCAAACCAACAATATCTGCCACTATACCAACAATTTGTGCGGTTTTGCTTTCTGTTGGCAAAGTCAATTCTGTAAGGTTTTCAATAGAGATAGGCAACAAAGCATCCGATGCTAATCCACGCCAAGTAATTGGTTGATACATAAAGTTTTTAGCGTCTTCACCCTCTGTTATTTTTCTCCAAGAATCTATAACTAATCTTGCCGCAGGCGACAGTTTCCCTTCACCAAATGCGCCAATAACGTCAGACCAGTTCTTGTCGCGCTTTACGCCAGATATAGACACGGTCTTCCCGGTAACAGCTCTTGCCGATAACGTAAGCAACCCATTAAGCCCCGCCGATAAGTCAATACGAGTATCACCCAAAACAATCTTACCGAAGTCGCTGGTTCTCATTTCATAAGCAGAGAAGAATCTTTCCCAGAAATCGTCACCGTGTGGATCATCATCGTCCATAGCACGTAATATTCCCTTAATAGCAGGTATCAACACAGCAAACAGGGCTAATTGCGCCATGCTTGCTCTTGCTCGCATCTTATCAATCATGCCGGTTTCTTTGCCCTTAAATGCGTTTAGTGCCCACTTGCCAGCATACTTAATATTATATATCTGCGCCATGCGGCTTGTTAAATAACGAGGTGCAAACAACAAAGCATTTATAGCACGTTCTGCGTTTGGATTGTTGAACGGAAGTTTGCCACGGCCAGTTAACTCGTTTACAAACTGCCCTGCATTTTGTTCTTTCAACATACCAATGTCGCCACCAGCCATGTCTATCAAAGCATCTGTAATTTCTGCACGAGCCGTCTGTATAGCGATATTAAATCCTTTGTCAGACGCAATAAATATGTTCTTAAGCCCCGGAATCTTTGTTGTGATAGATTCTGGAAACGCTTCTTCTCGCATACCCACAGCAACACCAAGTCGCGCATAATTGCCATTTAATGCGTTCGGTCGCACCATAAGCAGTCCTTCAAGTATACGAATCTTATTTAATCTTTCTTCGTCTGTACTTGCTTTTGCAACCTCGCCCCAAGCTTTAAGACCTTCTTTCCAGCCTTTTCCTGCGGCCTTTGCTATTGTTGCGTCGCCAGACAAAAACGCTGATGTCAACTGACGACCCCAAGAAATATCGAACGACGCTTTTAATGACTTAATGTTCCCAGCAATGGTTGTTAATGCTTCCCCAACAGATGTCTCTTTCCCACGAAAAGTAAATTTTGTAAACGCTTTGCCTAACCTTTCTGCTTTGTCTGCGGCAATTTTTGCTTCATCATACACTTCTTTCATCAAAGATATTCTGACAGCCAAGTCAATTATCTTGTCGGCTTTTTCTGGATCTGATAACGCTTCTGCAAATTGTTCTCTGTTATATGTCAAAAAGTCAGGCATAGACTTTAATAATTCTTTCTTTGATGAAATAATGTTGTCATTAAATTCTTTTATCTTGTTTGCTTCTTCTTGTGTAACATAAAAGCCAAGCTTTTGTTTCACCAGACCGTTTAAGAATGGTTTATCTTTGCTTGTGTTGCCAAGCACCTTTGATAGCCCATCTATCTTTTCCAGCAATGACTTAGTTGTAGAAGTGTCTATGCCTTTCTTACCTGCGGTCTTTGCCCACTCTTTTAACTTGTCCTTCTGTTTCTTTAAGAGATAGTTTTCGTATTTGTTGTTAAAGTATTTAGCTTCTTCTTCACTGCCGAATTGTTTCGTCAAGAAGTCAACGCGCTCTTGTGTGGTCGGATATGCCTTATGCAGCCTGCTAAGGTTATAACCTTTTTCTGACAACGCCTGTTTTGCTAATTGTATGTCTTCTTTTCTAATACAAACCATATCTCTCACCTATAATTTACATTCTGTTTGGTTTTCTAATTCGTTAGTTTCTTCTTCTGATAATTCT
>JAEIGA010020628.1_pt1 | contig 10043 bp, 8 predicted proteins | sample 9270691 | NCBI WGS metagenome assembly JAEIGA01 (sample SAMN17057246, study PRJNA624740) | gut metagenome | biome: biome; isolation source: fecal sample | host: Bos grunniens | place: China: Xizang | collected 2019
AAAAATTTAAGAAAGCGGTAAATCGTATCGAAAGTCAAAGCCGACCTTGCGTGTCCTAAGTGTGCTTCTCCGTAAACGGTTGGTCCGCAAACATACATTCCGACAAACGGATCATTAAGCGGCTGAAACTCTTCTTTCTTTCTTGACAATGTATTATAAACCGAAAGTTTCTCTTTATTATCTATCATATTGTTATCTTTTTATTTGTTTTCTATTTTTATTCTTCTGACCATGATTCCTATGCAAAGGCTCGCGATAATCATCACAAGGATTACCACGTTTATTATATCGGTAAAACAAAGGCTAACCGGAAAGCTATCTATCACAAAACCATTTGAACCGATCTTGATTAATCCGAACTTCTGTTGCAAAAAACAAAACACACTTCCCAAAAGCAATCCCGAAACGCAACCGATACCACTCATAATCATACCAACCATAAAAAAAATCTTTCTTATGTTACGATTATTAGCTCCCATCGAAGAGAGTATCTTTATATCGTTTCTCTTTACCATTGCAAACAAGGACACTGCTCCCATAACGTTAAAACTTGCTATAAAGATTATAAAACTCAAGATAAGATACACGGCAAGTTTCTCTGCTTTCACTATCTTGAAATATATAGGGTCTTGCTCAAAACGATTTTTCGCAATCATATCTTTAGGCAATATGTCGATGATTTTTTCTTTGACTTTATCGACCTGTTTATCATCTTCAACTGAAACATGAATACTGCTTATCCTATCTTGCTCATATTCCAAAAGATTTTGAGCAAACGCCAATGGAACAAAAGCTACATCTGCATCCATATCGCCTGCAGTCATAAAACTACCTGAATAGACTGCTTTATCTTCATTTAAGTTTTCTTCGGGAACGAATGAAAGCGATGAATTGTTCTTCGGACTGCAAAAATGTAACATCAAATTCATTTTATCCGCTCCCTTACCTATACCAAGATTGATTGCAAGGGATAGACCCAAAACAGCATTCGGAGCAGAGGAAGAGCCCAGAGAAAATGTTCCTATCCTCATTGTCGAATCTATAGAATTGAGTTTTGTATAATCTTCTGTCGTTCCTATCATATTGACTATCGTCTGTCTGTCTGCAAAACTCATCAAAACCGTTTCGCTGACAACATTCACACAATTCTTAACTCCGACTACATTTGCTATCTTTTCCGCATCGACATCGTTCAAAGAAAAACTCTTACCTTTTTGACTTTCGATTATTATATCCGGATTGGAGAAAGCTAGCATTCGTTCTGCCACATCGGTAAAACCATTAAACACACTGAGAACAATTATCAGTGCCATCGATGCAACCCCTATGCCCACAAGCGATATAATCGAAATGATATGAACAACATTCCAATTTTTCCTTTGAAAAAAGTACCGCAGTGCAACAAATTCGGGGAACTTCATACGCCTATTCTTTGAGCAGTCTCTCTATATTGTCGCTATAATCCAAACTATCGTCTATAAAGAAACTCAGAGAAGGAATAACTCTTAGTTGATGCCTTTCCAAAGCAGCCAACTTCATTCTCAGAAGTGTTTTATTCTTATCTATCAGTTCAAAAACATCTTCGGTCTTACTGCCACCAAGAGCAAAAATACTTACATACACTTTTGCTATCGACAAATCAGCCGAAACTCTTACTCTTGTCGGGGTAATCATTGCCCCATTAAACAAATTTCTTGCCTCAGATTGAAAAATCAAACCCATATCCTTTTGTATCAATCTGGCAACTTTCTGTAATCTATTGCTATCCATATTTTGCAAAGATACGAAAAAAATATCTGAAACAAAGAAAAAGAAAAATGAAACAAAGATTCAGCCGATTGAAACAAAGATTCAGTAAACTCTTTTAAGGTTTTATCTAACCCTTATCCTTACCCCCCACAAGCCATTATCCATTTCTCCGTTTAAGCCGAAGGAACGGATAAACTCAAAGCCGAAAGAAGAAAATATGTTATCGATTCCAATTCCCACTTCATAGTATGGAGCCGTTTCTCCATATAATGCCTTACCATAAACAAACTCGTTCATTCGCCATTTTTTGAATATAGTAATCAAATCGCAGAACAATCCTCCGAAATTAAACTGTGCAAAAATTTGTGCGTACTCTTTGCGGTGGTAATATGCGTTTCCGTTTAACAAATTCATACCATAATAAGATGAAAACAATCCATAAGACTGTGTTGGGGTAAAATAGAAATAATGAGATGTGTTTCCAAATATTTTTCCTCCGCTTATTCGCATATCCAACGCCATTCGTTTTCCCAAAAACAATCTTTCGCTTGCTATAAATCCCACCTTACTGTAAGATTCTGTATTATTCAAAAGTAGATTATGTGAAAGATTTACAGATAATTCTGTTTCAAGACGAGTAAGTCTTGAATTAAGAGATGTATTTCCCGTTTTTTTTCGATTAGGTTTGAAATAAGCCTCCAATCCTAAGCTTGCATATCTGTAAGGTTTGTCAAGCGTTTCGTTGCTTTCGCCATAAGAATAATACATTTGCGAATACAAATCATTATACTCTGCAAAAGGAGAAATGCCTACACCTATCGGAAATTCGTACAAATAATTCACCCCTGCTTTTCTTCTATAGGCAAGATAATAACTTGTGTTCTTATCTAAGAAATAATACAATGCGTCATAATTTGCGAGATTCGGCATATAGCTATTATCAGAATAATACACCGTCATCATATTTGCGGGAAATGAATAGACAGATTTTGGTCTTTTTTTGAAACTATACGATAACGATGCAGCGTATTTCAGTTTTTTATCATTCGTTCCATACGCCACAAGCCAATCGAATGCGAATCGTTTGCTGAGTTCGGAATTTGATCTACCGCTTAATCTTAACCTTACGCCTTCCAACGGGTTGTAACTGACAAAATGTTCCAATGGTCCGAACTCAAGACCCCCGAAACCAACATAATTATCAGTTAAGACACCGGATACTCTGTCCTGAATAAGCAAGCTGCCGATTCTTTCCAAATCTCTTCGATTTATCGGTTCATAAGATACTTGCGAAAAAGCCGAACAACAAACCAATATCGCAAAAACAAAACCCAAAATACGTTTTCTCATACCTCAACACATATTTTTTACAGCCAAAGCCGCCGTTGAAAAAGCTATTTGCAAATTAAAGCCACCTGTGTCTCCATCAAAATCTAACACTTCCCCTGCAAAAAACAATCCTTTCACCTTTTTGGACTGCATAGTTGAACAATCAATTTGACTCAAATCAACTCCTCCTTTGGTAACTATAGCTTCATACCACCCCATGTCGCCGACAATCTCATCTCGATTATGTTTCAAATACTCCAAAATAAAATCCACATTGGTTAATCTTATCTTGCTACGGGTACATTCCTCTTTGCGTTTTTTTAACCAAAATTTGTAGTCCTCAATCAATTCTTTCGGAAGCCATGCTCTCAAAACATTTTCGATTGTTTGTCCCATTCGTTCGTTTAGGACAGAAACTATCTCACTGCGTAATTTGGCATCGCTCAATTTAGGTTTTATATCGACTGACACAAACAATCTCTCACCTTTGTAAATCCTATCGGCAATCTTTCTATTCAATCTTAAAATTGCAGGACCTGACAATCCATATTCATCCAAATAAATATCTCCGAAATCTTTTGCCACTACATCGTTGGAGCTATTTAAGATAGTAACATCAACATTCTTTACGGTGTAGTTCTGTAGCCTCGCAGGATGTGCTTTTCGAGTTCTCAGACCTACCAAAGCAGGCATTGTATCTGTGATTTTATGTCCCGACTTTGCGGCTATTCGAATCCCATCTCCATCTGAGCCTGTTGCAGGATACGATTCGCCACCACAACAAACTAATACTTTATTTGCGTAAAATCTTTCTTGATTTTGACAAATTACTCCTTTGATTCGTCCCTCGCAAATCAACAAACGTTCAACACCTTTATTGCATACAACACGAACGTTTCGAGAGTTTTCTATCCTCGAAAGAAGAGTAAAAAAAACATCTATGCTTTTACCACTTTTCGGAAATACCCTTTGGCCTCTTTCCTCCGTAAGAGGTAAGCCCCATTTTTCGAAAGTGCTGATTGTATCTTTATTGGAAAAGGATGAAAAAGCTGTTCTCAGATGTGTTTTCCCATTTGTGCAATGAGAAAGGAAGTTTTCTTTTTCGAATGTATTGGTAAGATTACACCTTCCTTTGCCTGTGATTCTCAATTTCAAACCCACCTGCCTCATTTTCTCTAAAACGAGAACGGATTTATTGCTTCCTGCCATCAAAGCAGCCGCCATCAATCCCGAAGCACCTCCACCGACAATTATAATATCGAAATGATTTTCTTTATCTTTTAGACTCATATCCGAAATTTCGTAAGTCTCTTTCGCTATTACGCCAATCTTTTTTGACTTTTACCATTAGTTCCAGAAAACATTTCTTTTCGGTAAATTCCTCTATATCCTTTCTCGCTTCTGTACCTACTCGTTTTATCAGACTGCCATTTCTGCCGATTATAATTTTTTTCTGACTTTCTCTTTCTGTGAAAATAACGGCACGAATCCTATTCATTTGTTCACTTTCTTTGAACTCTTCAACTGCAACTTCGGTAGAATAAGGTATTTCTTTGTCGTAAGTAAGCAAAATCTTTTCTCGAATAATCTCACTGACTAAAAAACGCATACTCTTATCAGTCAGCATATCCTTATCATAATATGCAGGCGATGAAGGCAAATATTGCTTTACCAAACTCATTACTCTCTCAATCCCCATCGAATGTAAAGCACTACAAGGCACTACCTCAGCTCGCGGAATCTCACTTTTCCAATGTTCGATTACTGCAGTAACCTTCTCTTGTGAAGCAAGATCTATCTTATTTATGACAACGACAACAGGAATATTGCTTTTCTTGATATTTTCGTAAATCTCCTTGTTCTTTATCTCTTCCCCCATATCAGTAACCACCAAAAAAACATCTGCATCCGACAACGCTCCTTCGACTTGTTGCAACATACATTGCTGAAGTTTGTAGTGGGGATTCAAAATTCCGGGAGTATCCGAAAAAACTATCTGAAAATCCTCTCCATTCACAACTCCCAAGATTCGATGCCTTGTTGTTTGACATTTTCGTGTGATTATACTCAACTTTTCCCCGACAAGAGCATTCATCAAAGTTGATTTGCCTACATTCGGATTACCTATGATATTTACAAAACCTGCTTTATGTTCCATCGAATAATGTATTAAATTATGCCTTCACTGATTAAATCATGTATATGAACGATACCTAAATATCTTTCTTTATCATCTACAACTACCAATTGAGTTATGTGAAATTGTTGCATGATATTGAATGCTTCCACTGCATACGCGTCAGCGTTTATGCACTTTGGAGATTTTGTCATTATGTTCTCTGCTTTTTGAGTGCGAGTATCTATAACCTCTTTATTGTTCAACATCCGTCTTAAGTCGCCATCGGTAATTATTCCCAAGACCTTATCATCTTCCGTAACAACTGCACAACCTAAACGTTTGCTTGATATTTCGATAATGCTGTCGGATATAGATGTATCTTTGTTTATGATCGGCTTTTCATTTTTAGGATAGAGATCACTCACACGAAGATAAAGACGTTTACCCAAACTACCACCGGGATGATACTTTGCAAAATCATTTGCCGTAAAGTTTCTGCAATACAACAAACAAACAGCCAAGGCATCACCCATTACAAGTTGAGCGGTTGTGCTTGAGGTAGGAGCCAAATTATTCGGACAAGCCTCCTTTTCAACAAAGCAATTGACCATTAGGTCTGCACTCTTAGCCAAATAAGAATCAGAATTACCAACCATTGCAATCAATTTATTCCCTCTTGCTTTTAGCAATGGCACAAGCACTTTTATTTCGGGTGTATTACCACTTTTAGATATACAAATCACAACATCTTCGGGCTGAATCATTCCCAAATCACCGTGTATTGCCTCTGCAGCATGCATAAATATTGAAGGAGTTCCTGTGGAGTTAAGCGTCGCAACAATCTTACTTCCTATCAACGCACTCTTTCCTATTCCACTCACAACAACTCTTCCTTTACACGAAAACAATAGTCTGATTACTTTTAGAAATTCATCATCCACATAATTCAGTAGATTTTCTATACATCTTAATTCAGTCCTAATTGTCTGTTTTGCTGTTTCTAAAATATCAAAATCGCTTTTCACTTCTATGTTTTTTGTCAAAAAAATTTGTTCACTGCAAAAAAAGTTGTACTTTTACATACTCCAAACAACATCATTTTTTGATTGGTTTGGGTGGCAAAGTTACAAATTTATATCTAAATAGGACTATATATTATTTAGCTGTTAAAACATTGTGATATTATGGTGGACATAAATTCTGAATTGAAGAAATTGTTTGGTTTTGACAAATTCAAGGGAAATCAAGAGAAGATAATAAATTCGCTCTTGCAAGGTGAGAATGTATTTGTCATAATGCCAACAGGAGGAGGCAAAAGTTTGTGTTATCAGTTACCTGCCTTGATTTCTGAGGGGACGGCAATCGTAATTTCTCCGCTTATTTCGTTAATGAAGAATCAGGTTGACTTCGTCAGAAGCGTCAGCACAGACCCATCCATCGCCCATTTTCTTAATTCTACTCTTAATAGGCATGAAATCGCTCAAGTGAGAGAAGATTTACTATCTGAAAAAACAAAGTTGCTGTACGTTGCTCCAGAATCCTTGACAAAACCGGAAAACATAGAACTTTTTCAAAGCATAAAAATAAGCTTCTACGCAATAGATGAAGCCCATTGTATTTCGGAATGGGGACATGATTTTCGCCCTGAGTACAGACGTATTCACCCTCTTATCCAGACCATCTCTGGAAACGTTCCTATCATAGCCTTGACTGCAACCGCTACTCCTAAAGTTCAACAAGACATCTTGAAGAATCTTGAGATGCAGGAAGCAAAAGTATACATCAGTTCCTTCAATCGGGCAAACCTTTATTACGAAATCCGTCCAAAACCTAAAGATGAGATGTCGTTAAACAAAGAAATCGTGCAATTCATCAATCAACATAAGAATCAGAGTGGCATAATCTATTGTTTGAGTCGCAAGAAAGTTGAAGAATTGACCGAGACTTTGGTTGTTAATGGCATAAAAGCAATGTCATATCACGCAGGTTTGGATGCGGCATCGCGAGCAAACAATCAGGATATGTTTATTAAGGAAGAGATCGATGTAATCGTTGCAACGATAGCTTTCGGAATGGGTATCGACAAGCCTGATGTGCGTTATGTCATTCACTATGATATGCCAAAGAGCCTTGAAGGTTATTACCAGGAAACAGGACGCGCCGGACGAGACGACGGAGAAGGCATCTGCCTTGCCTTTTATGCCGAAAAGGATATGGAAAAACTCGAAAAGTTCCTTACAGACAAACCTGTTGCAGAAAGAGAGGTAACACAACAACTGATAGATGAGACAATCTCTTACGCAGAAAGTTCTCAGTGCAGAAGAAAGACTCTGTTGAAATACTTCGGCGAAGACTATGATCAAGAGAATTGTGGCAACTGCGACAATTGTGTACATCCTAAACCACTTGTTGAAGCAACAGAAGCAGTCAAAGACTTTATTGAGACTGTAATCGAAACAAAAGAACAATACAAAACTGCATATATAATAAAGATATTATTAGGTGAAGCCACAGCAGAAGTCAAAACAAACGGACATCACAAATCAGAAATTTTCGGATTGGGAAAAGAATATCCCGAAACTTTTTGGAAAGCCGTTGCAAGATTGTGCATAATCAAGAATCTGTTGAAAAAGGACATAGAAAAATACGGACAATTAAAGCTTACACAAGAAGGAGCCGATTATTTGAAACGACCGTTTGCACTAAAGGTGCCTGTCGATCGCAATTTCGAGGAAGAAGAACAAGAAGAAATGCCGACACCAAGCGGAGCCAATGCAGCTTCTGACCCTGTTTTGTACAATATTCTGAGAGATATACGTCGTCAAACCGCAGAAAAAGAAGGCGGATTGCCACCTTATGTAATCTTTGAGGACCGTTCGCTTATCGATATGTGCGTCCAATACCCTATCACCGAAGAAGAATTAAAGAACATCACAGGTGTGGGCGTTCATAAGGCACAAAAATATGGCAAACCTTTCATCGAAACAATCAAAAACTACGTTGAAACAAATAACATTACACGTCCTCAAGACCTTGTTATCAAATCGGTAGTCAATAAATCAGGAATCAAAGTCTTTATCATAAAGAGTATCGACAAGAAACTTCCTCTTGAAAACATAGCTGAATCAAAAAATATGGACGTTGATGAACTCCTTACCGAAATCGAAAGCATTGTTTCCTCAGGCACTAAACTCGATTTGAGTTATTACATAGAAGAGAATATCGATCCAGAGCATCAAGAAGAGATTAATGAAGTCTTGATGGATATGGAAACAGATGACATAGACGAAGTCTTGGAAGAACTCGGTGAGGATGAATACACAAGAGAAGAAGTCAGACTTATGAGAATACAATTCCTAACAAAGTACGGACAATAACATGGAAAGAATCGCAAGTCTTGAATATCTGAACAAGCAACTCTCAAAATCACCACACAGACACAAGGTTATTATTTCTGACAGCAATACGACAGAATATTGTCTTACGCATCTTATATATAGTGTCGAAGAATTATCCAATGCACAAATAATAGAAATTGAAGCCGGTGAGGGTTCTAAGAATCTCGAAACTTACGCCTCTGTGATAGAAGCCTTACTTGAACAAGGAGCAGATAGGAACACTTTCATCATCGCTCTTGGTGGCGGAGTTGTTTGCGACCTTGCAAACTTTGTTGCAAGCACCTACAAAAGAGGAGTAAGTTGTATTCTTATCCCGACAACAACGCTTGCAATGGTAGATGCAGCCATAGGAGGAAAATGCGGACTTGATATAGGGAACGTAAAAAACCAAATCGGCACCTTTAATAAGGCAGAGACAATTTGCATAGACACAGCTTTTCTTGAAACTCTCGAAGAAAGGCATATCATAAGCGGAGTGGCTGAAATGCTGAAAACTGCTCTTGTTTCCGACAGTGAATTGGCAGAAGAAATAATGTCTCTTTCTCCTTTTGAAGTCGGCACTCGCCAAGACTTAATCAAGCGTTGCATACGTTTGAAACAATCCATAGTTCGCAAAGACAGATTCGACAAAGGCGAAAGGCAAATCTTGAATTTCGGACACACAATCGGACATGCCATAGAAAGCATCGCTTTAGAAGAAAACCGAGAAATATATCACGGAGAAGCTGTTGCAAACGGTATGTTTTATGCTTTGGAATTATCAAATCAACTTTGCCAATCCGAGAAAGAAAAAATCCAAAACTATCTAAAGAACAATTATCCCATAGAAGACATTTCCGACAAGCTACCTCAACTTATCAACTATATGAATGCTGACAAAAAAAACATAAGCGACAACTACAACTTTGTGCTTTTGGATTCTGTCGGCAAGGCTCGATACGGGCAATTGAAAACTCGCGAACAAGTAATAAAAGAGTTAGGTACCAAAAATTAGATTTTGTATTTTCTATTTCAAGAAACAATTCTCTAAATCTTGATTCCAATAAAATGATTCTTGATTTCATTTGAGCGAATCTTGATTTCGGCAAATTGTTTCTTCGTTTTATTTTTCCCCTTTCTTTATTTCGTTTTTACGATAAAAGCAGTTTCGCTTTGTTAATAATCAATTATTTTTTCGTATCTTTGCCCCGATATTTTTATTTATTAACAAACAAAAAAGAGTATGAAAAAATTACTTACTGTTGTAATGGCTTTGGCCTTTGCAATTCAGTTGTCAGCCCAAACATTGACAACTGTGGTAGGGGATAGTACTGCTACAACATCAGCAAGGGAGATCCCTGCCTTCGTTTATTACAACCATTCCTACTCTCAATCTGTTTACACTGCAAGCGAATTAGGCTTTAGCGGTGAAATCAAGGGGATAGGATATTACCACTCTTCCACACAAC
>JAEIGA010020629.1_pt1 | contig 10043 bp, 14 predicted proteins | sample 9270691 | NCBI WGS metagenome assembly JAEIGA01 (sample SAMN17057246, study PRJNA624740) | gut metagenome | biome: biome; isolation source: fecal sample | host: Bos grunniens | place: China: Xizang | collected 2019
AATTATTATGCTTTATTTGTTCTTAAAAGCATGAATTTTCACTATTTTCTAATTTAAAGAGTTTACAGTTGAAATGCACCTCTCAGTATAACATGCAACATCGTCGAATGCAACAGTCAGGCAGGAATAAAACCAAGTAAAAAGTATGCAGATTATATAATCGAATTTTGAACTGAATTCATAGAAAAAATTTTCATCAGTGGCATGGGAAATTAATAAAAAAATAAAAAAAGAGAGTTTTGAATTTAAATTCAAAACACTAAGTAATTTTTGCTGTTATCTATTTTTTAAATCTTCTAAATTGGCTAGCTCCAATTGCTACTAATACAACTAAGAGAGCTAATATAGGTTGTGCAGTTACATGACCACTTACTTCAGCTTTAACTGTTGGAGCAGGTGCTGAAGTTGCACTAGCAGGTGCATCACTGGATGAGGTACTGTTTCCACCCATAAATTGTTTAAGAATATCCATTATTTGGCTAAAGTCAAAACTGGAATTATTTCCGGTCATGTTGGAAAAGTCCATTCCTGAGAAATTCATTCCGCTCATGTTTCCAAAATTACCAAAGTCCATTCCTGTTGTATTTAATGAATTTAATAAATCTAATAATTGGCTAATATCAAATGATGATCCGCTACCAGAGTCACCTTCAGCCGCAAGAGGAGTTTCAACTTCAACAGCATCAATGCTTACTTCTTCGTTTTCACTGTCTACAGCAATTACATCTGTTTCATTAGATACATCTTCGGCGCATACTGCACTTATTGAAACTAATGAAACTAAGAGTATTGCAAACATTATCAAAGTTTTATTAATATCTAACATATTCTCACCAATTTTTAGTTTACACTTTAATACTATTTAAATGTTTTTCATTTATTTTCGCTATTTTCTCTGTTTTTAGGGTTTTGAATTAATTTTTGAGTTATTTTTTTGATGTTTAGGAAATATTATTCATTTTCAGATTGTTGTTTGTTTAATCGTGCATTTAAAATGAGTAATTATGTACAATATTGGAAATAGTATTTTTTTCATTTGTGCACTAAAAGACCAGTTAATGATATTATTAATTAAAAATAAAAAAATTTTGTTGGTTAATTCAATTTTCAGCCAGTTTTCACGGTTTACAGTATGAGAATTTTTTCCGAGTAACTTGATATTTTTCGCAGGTTTTTGATTTTTGCCAAGCGATAATTTTGGTTTTATATTTAAGGAATTATCACATGTTATTTCATCTTAAAAGCGTTAATTTTTACTATTTTATAATTTAAGGAATTTACAGTTGAAATATACCTCTTAGTTACTAACATTTACTTTTTTAACCAACATTATCCGAGCTGCTATCGGCAATGGGTTAGAACAACATCAATGGTGTGGGATGTATGGATCCTGCCGTGATTTGTAAAAATATATATTTTTTAATAAGATTACAGATAGGAATAGGCATTCCATGAAACGGTATAATACTCACACGAGTTTCTCAGAGGAACTTTTAAATCGTTAAGCAATTCCATTTCGTTGTAGTCGGGGCTAACATGGTAGGTTGTCTCGTTAATTTTTTCCATTGGAATATCTCCAAAATCAATATTGTCACTTGGATTTCCAATTGTTACGGTATAATAGTCAGGTTCTGCGCCTGCAAAGGCTACTGTTAAGCGTAGAATTATCATCAGTATTATGAGAAGATATGCCCAGAAACAATTAAACAGGAATCTTTTATTACTTAAACCGGCATTTCTATAACTGGGTTGGAGCAGTTCATTTTGTTCAAGCAAGTTTTTGTCCTTTAAAAGAGTTCCCACAGCATAATTTAAGTAATACCCATTTCTATAGACAAAATAAAGGCCTAAAATACCAACAAGCGCGGGAGTGCCGAACAGACCACCGTCAATAGCTCCGATAATCAGGCAACTGGAAAAGAAGGCAATTAGAAATGTTGTAAACCATGGGCGTTTTTGAATTGCCAGGATTGTGGTTACAAACAATACTGGAATCAATAAAATAATTAGAAAAGCAAAGCTTGGAACGTATGAATATAGACCAACGCCTGTGTTAATATCGCTTTGAATAAACGGTCCTATAATCTGGGTTAATAGTGCTCCTAAAATGGACTTTAACAAGTGTGTATGCAAAATGCTTGTAGTGCTCATTGTGCTGGACATGGATGCAAAAATAGTGTTGAGCTTAATTCCCATTTGCAGTCTGAACACGATTTCCAGAACAATTCCCAAAACCAATAAAACAGATCCCGTAATTATTGAGATTTTTAAATATTTTGTCACGTCAAGTTCTTTATCGAACAGCTGGGACAATATCAAAAACAGACCTAAAAGGCCAAAAAATATAATGTCCTTTCCTTTTGATGAACCCATTAGGAATAAATAGGTTATTGGCCTGATAAATGGATTTAACACATCAGTTAGAAAGATTACTCCAGCAAGCAATATGAATATAAATCCAACCAGGATAGTTTTATTAAGTTTCATTAACAATAATTTAATATTAATACTTTAAATAAATGATGTTTATGTTTCCAATTGAATATTTCATAGGATTAATCTTAATCGGTATTTGCGCAGGATTTGCATCCGGTCTTTTAGGTGTCGGTGGGGGATTTTTGATAGTGCCTCTGCAATATTTCCTGCTGAAATACATTGGAGTTGAGCCGGATTTAGCAATACTCATATCTCTCGGAACTAGTTTGGCAATCATTATTCCTACAGCCTTAAGCGGAGCATACAGGCATACAAGAACAATGAGCAATATCTTAAAGCCAGGAATCAGATTGGGTATTTTTGGTGTTATTGGTGGCGCATTGGGCGGTTTTGTAGCTTCAGCACTGCCTTCAAGAGTTCTTGAAATTATCTTTGGCCTTTTATTGTTGTTTATAACTGTAAATAATATTGTCAACATCAATAAAGAAAGGGAAGAGGCTAAAATTCCATTCAACTGGATTTCAATTGGAATAATCGGTTTGCTTGTGGGATTTTCATCAGGACTTCTCGGTGTTGGCGGAGGCGTATTTCTAATAGCCATTTTAACCGCACTTCTAGGCTTTTCAATGATTGAAGCTATCGGAACATCTTCAATATTCATTAGCCTGACTGCTATTGGAGGGTTTTTATCCTATATGATTAGCGGTTGGGGAGTCAGCACATTCCCATATTCAATAGGATATGTGAGCATTATCAACTTTGTTTTAATTGCATGCTTTTCCGTACCGATGGCATCGCTCGGAGCTAAAATGGCACATAGGGTTCCTCAAAAAAAGTTAAAAATAATATTTTCAGTATTGGTATTGTATATGGCATTAAAAATGTTGGGAATTTTACCGTGAGGTGATAAAAATGAGTGGAGATAGAAAAGTTGGAGAAAATTTTGATTCTGATAAAGCAGACAGTATTTTCGATAAGTTGAAAAATGTTGAAGGCAAAATAAAACCTAAACGTGAAGGCAAATTCGACAACATCAAGGATTTGATGAATGAAGCCCAATATTTGGAGGAAAAAGGCAAATTGGATGAAGCTGCCGAACTGTACAAACAGGTCATTTTCGCTTTGCCTGATTCTCAAAAGGCATACGAATCCCTTATAAACATTTATCAGAAACAAGGTGATGTTGATAAAGAAAAAGATATCTTAAAAAAAGCAATTAGTAATTGTAAGAATGATGATGAGTTTAAAAAAAGGTTAAATGAGATTGATTAACTCATTTAACTATTTGAGCCATCCCATCGCAAATGCCACTATTAAACTAGCGATAAATACTGCAATCGCAAAGTATATTATGAATCTTCCGTGTTTGCGATATAGTTCAACGTCCTTTTTGAAGAAAAAGAGTATTGATCCGTAAATCAGACCTAAAATTGGAGATAATAGTGCAATTACATATCCAATTATAGGAATAATCATATTCCCTTCACTATCCATGCCATGACCTCTTCAAGTTTTTTTTTTAATTTATTTTTTCAAAAAAAATTAAAAATAAGGAAGCGCCGCTCCTTACTTTTTGAAAAGTCCTGTAACTTTAGATATGACTCCTGTTGTGAGTATTCCAATGGCGACATTATAAATCATGTTTGCCTGGGACTCATCAACACCCAGTTTTTCAACTATCTGGGCAATAATGAAGTCTTTGTTTTTGTTTCCAGCCAAAAATGTACTTTCAAAAATACCATTGGCTGCCACGCCTTGCTCTTTTGTTATTCCGGTTTCAGAAATTAACTGACTAATAAAATCTTCTGTGTTCATGTTTATCACCTATTTCAAATACACTCCCATCCCCATTGCAGTAACCTGATAGCTTTCACCGCCAAGTCCAATCAAGGAGTATTGAATATCCAAATCAATCACGCCATTTCCACCCGCTGCTTTAATATTTTTTGTCAATTTGACTAAACATTCGTCCTTACCTATTTTAAAGGCATTTAATGTATTTAATTCTGCCTGTATGGGGTCTGAATGAACCAAATGTTTGTCTTTTTCTATGATTACAGTAGAAGCGAAGTGACCCACATTGATGACATGTTTGTAAATTGGTTTTGCCCCTGTTAAAAAAATGAAATCCAGGTCGTTAATCATTTGACTGCATTTAGCTTCATCATATTCTATAACTTTTTCAGGTTCAGGCTCATATGGCTCTTTGAGAATGTATTTATATTTAAAATATTTAATTTTACCAGATATGGACTTGGCTATCCTTTTTATACGGTTCCAGATGCGGGTAGCCAAACGTAATCCGAGGATAATCAGAATATAATTTATCAATGTTGGAAAAGCGGCCTGTAAGATTATGATTATTGTACCGAATGTTATGAAATTAAAACCTAATGTAGGATTTGTCAAGATAAAACCGTAAATTGTAGTTGCTATGAAAAGAATAAATGCACTGATTGCACCGGTGTCTTCACCGATGTACTCCTCTGCGGCTATGGTTTCGACATATCCTGCAGTTAGTGGTGCAAAGATCAGCCCGAAATTCCAGCCGTAAATTGCTATATTAAAGTGCATGAAAAACCAGTAATTCAGAGCACCGGCGAGCGTACCAGCTATTATGCATATTATAGGTTTTTTAAGCTCTTTAAGCGGCCTTCCTTTTATTTTAAACTTCATCGTCTTCACATTTAACGGCTGTACCGTAGGCAGTTACAAGAATTGTGTTTCCCATAGTGCCTCCAAGATTATCATAAGATAGTTTAAGTCCGATAATTGCATCAGCTCCTAGGCTTTCTGCCTTTTCTTCCATACTTTCAAAAGCAATGTCTCTTGCTTTTTGCAATTCCTCTTCATATTGTGATGTTCTTCCGCCCACAACATCACGGACTCCTGAAAATAAATCTTTATAGATATTTGCACCAATCAAGGATTCTCCAGTAACTAATCCTTTATATTCGACAATCTTTTTTGTAACTATTGTATTTGAGGATGTTAAAATCATTTTATCACTATTTCATAAAAGTCATTATCGCCCAAATGATTAAGAATATTGCAATTACAACATATAATATTATTTGGGATCTTTTTCTCTGATTTAATCTTGCATCCCAGACTTTTTGACAATCTGGTGAGCATACAAGTTCGTTTAATGGAATCGGAGTTCCACAAATTGGACAATGTTTATGAGGTTCTACTGCCATTATATCACTTCCTATATTTTAAAAAATTCTTTGGTATTTTTATTAACTTGATTTGCAAGTTCATCTGCATCAATTCCCATGCAGAGCGCAATTGTTTCGAGGATATGAGGTAAATATTTCGGTTCGTTTCTATTCTTTTTAGGTTTCTTATCAAAGTTTTTAGGTATTAGAAACGGAGCGTCCGTTTCAATCATCAATTTTTCGGGAGGAATCACGCTTACAGCTTCCTGCAAGTCCCTTCCCCTTTTCATGTCACATATCCAACCTGTAACCCCGATATAGCAACCCAAATCAATGTAATTTTGAGCTTCCTGTTTTGTTCCTGTAAAACAGTGCACGACTGATTTTTCAATGACGCTGTCATGCCTTTTTAAGATATTATACAAATCTTCATGTGCTTCTCTTTCATGTAAAAATAAAGGCAAACCTGTTCTTTCAGCAACTTCAATTTGGGCTTCAAACCATTTTCTTTGAAGGTCCTGCGGTGAAAAGTTTCTGTTATAGTCAAGACCGCATTCGCCTATTGCAACAACACAATCATTTTTAGATATCTTTTCAAGTTCAAACATGGTGTGTCCGTTGCATGTTTTTGCATCATGGGGATGAACGCCTGAAGTTGAAAACAGGGTTCCGGGATATTTTGATGCATATTCGGCGGCCATCTGGCTTGAATGCACATTTGTTCCGGTTATGATGAACTGATTTACACCAACCTTTTTTGCTTCCTCAATGATTTCCACTCTATCCTTTTTAAATGAGGAATGCATCAGATTTAAGCCGATATCTACAAGATTGTCCACTTAATCACCTATTTATTAATGATTCTTGTTCCTATGTTTTCTCCATTGACTGCTTTGATTAGGTTTTCAGGTTCAAAACCGTTTGTTATGACAGTTTCCAAATCGGATCTTTTAATCATCTGAACTGCAGTTGTGTCGAAGAATTCATAGGTTCCGGCCTTAACGTCCTTGCCGCTTAAAAATTCAAGCAAATCTGTGGCTGTGATTTCAGGAACAAGCTCAGCATCATCAAATTTGTTAGGGTCTTTTGTATACATTCCGTCAACTGAAGTTAAGTTTATTAGTTTGTCGGCCTGAACAAATTCAGCAAGGATTGCTGAAACTGCATCTGTACTGTGTGCAGGTTCGGTTCCACCCATAACGACTATTTTTCCGGTTGCTGAGAACTCCAACGCTTCCTGGAAATTGTGAGGCACTCTTTGATAAGCAGCATCGCCAAGTGCGGCCAACATCAGTTTTGCGTTTATTCTTGTAACTTCAATTCCAATATCGTCACATTGTGCCTCGCCGGCTCCCAAATCACGAACTACGCTGATATATTCCCTTGCAGGTTTTCCACCTCCAACAACAACGAAGAGTTCATGTTCTTTGGTTAAATCCTTTAGGATGGCACTGTACTCTTGGAATTTCTTACAATCATATTCTTTAAGTAAAATTGATCCTCCAATTGCAATTACAATTTTCATATATTCACCTTATATATAATGTATTTGTTAGATATTATTTAAATTTTAATTACATTAGAGAATATTAACCAAATATTATTAATAATCAAAATTATAATTAATTCTGATGACTTTAAAAGAACAAATCTATGTTAGAAAATCCTGCCGAAAATATCTGGATGGTGAAATGGACATGAAGCTAATCCACGAATTCATGTCGCAGGTCAAACCTTTAAAGGATGATATGCGTTACCACTATGATATTTTGACGCTTGATGAAGTCACTAATCTTGCACGTTTTTCCGCCCCGTATTATCTGGCATTATATGCGGACAAAAAGGAAAATTATATGGATATAGGGTTTATCTTTCAACAGTTATGCCTCTATCTCCAAAGCATCGGCATAGGCAGTTGCTGGGTTGGAATGGCTTCACCAAAAAAGAAAAGTTCCGATTTTGTAATCTCAATCGCTTTTGGCAAATCAGACGATTTGACCAGGTCTAGAGAAAGATTCAAAAGGAAATCTTTATCTGAAATTTCCGATGCTGAAGATGAAAGGCTGATTCCGGCTCAACTCGCTCCATCATCCATCAATTCACAGCCATGGTATTTCAAACATTCCGGTGATGGCTTTGATGTATATAAGGCAAAGCAGAATATCATAAAGCGCCAGTTTATGAAAAAATGGAATTCAATCGATGTGGGAATAGCTCTTGCACATCTGTATGTGTCCAATGAGGATACTTTCGAATTCAATTTAAAAGCTAATTTTGAAGATGTCAAAGGCCATACCTATGTTGGAAGCATCAGGATTTAAAAAAAAGAAAGGTTAGAGGATTAAGCATCCTCTGAAGTCAACTCTTTGTACACTGTACCGGCAATAACAGCACCAACGATTGGAGCTAGAATAAATACCCAAACCTGTTCAAGGGCCTGACCACCAAGGAATAGTGCAGGTGCTAAACTTCGTGCAGGATTGACTGATGTTCCAGTTAACGGAATGCCCATTATATGCACGAACGCAAGTGTCAAACCGATTACAATGCCTGCAACAGCTCCGTTTTCTACTTTTTTAGTAACTCCAAGTACAGTAAATACGAATACGAATGTTAGGATAATCTCAACAATTATGGCTCCGGTCACATCCAATCCAACGCTGGACGCTGAACCAAATCCGTTCTGACCCAACCCTGTTGCAACATATCCTCCAAGATTTGGCGCTGAATTGATAATTGCCACTAAAATGGCAATGCCTATTATTGCACCTATGCACTGGAAAGCTATGTACATGGCAAGGTCTCTTTCATCCAATCTGCCGTCAATCCACATGCCTATTGAAACGGCGGGATTGATGTGGCATCCGGAGATGTCTCCAATAACATAAGCCATAGCCACGATTGACAATCCGAATGCAAATGCAATGCCTAGTGTGCCTAATTGGGAACCCGCTATCGCTGCACTTCCGCATCCGAATAGGACAAGCACCATTGTTCCGATTAATTCTGAGATATATCTTTTCATTATTTTGCCCTCAATGTTTTATAAACGTCTTCTGAACATTCCATACAGTTTATATGCAACCAACAATACGAAAATTACTAAAACAAATGGGAATATTCTAAGTAATATTGAATCGTTTACTTTTTCGAAGTGATATTCGCTGTCAAAGCCCATATGTTTTGCATCACTGTGGTTCTGTGTTATTTTTGCAAAGTTATAGACCAGGTCATAGTAACTTATGTGGCCTCCTTCATACTCAATGGAATCAGGCGCCCTTCCATTTTCATCCATATATTTTTTAACGATTCCACCCATTTTGAAGTAGTCATAAACAGAATATGTGTCTTTTGTCAAGAATGAAACTCCAAGAGGATTTTCCGGTTCGCTATATTCTTTAGGAATGTCAATTCCGCTTCCATCTAAATAAGAGCTAATTTGGTATAGCAATTGAGGAGTTGAATATGATCCGTACGGTCCTTTCATCTCTTTATCTCCACTATTTACAAGCATTTTGCTTGCATTAGCCATTCCCGCTGGGGAAATCTTGTTTGTTTCAATCAAATCATCGCTTAATGTCTTGTTCACATCTCCGCTGTTGCTAACAATTTCCACAATCTGTTCGGCGATTCTCCTGTTCATTGCATCATTGGACCTGACTAGATTTCCATCGTTGACGTTTTCAGGGAATTCCTTTGTAGGCTGGATGTAAAAGATTCCGGCATTTCTCATGAAAGTTCCCGGGTCGTGCATTCCTGCAAGTGATTCGTTTGAATAGTTGTCATCCCATGCCCTTCTGAGGAAATTGGTATGATTGTCCAAATCATAATCGCCGGTATTAACAAAAATGATTGTCTTATTTGAGTTGGTTGTTGCCTGTGCCAGCTGAAGGTAATTTCCGGCATCAGATGCTGAAAAACAAACGCTCACGTCACTTGTTACCTGTATTGCCCTCCACCCTTCGCCAGGTGCAGGAGCTTCATTATCGACTATTACCTGTAAGTCTCCACCACTTATTTCTTCGATATAATCTTTAATCGAATTTAACATATTTAAATCAGTATCATGGTCATTAAGAGAATCTGAAGTTAAAAACACGGTTTTTGACGCACTTACATCATGTATTGCAGGTGCAATTATCAGTAATGCCATGAGTACTATCACAATTCCTTTTTTCATTTTCCTATCCCTTGATGTTAATTATATTTTAATGTATTTACTTTCTACATAAAATATTTTTTTCACATGAAGATATTAAATTTAGATTATAACGGGATATTTTTTAGTTTAAAGAAATTATATTTGTTTATAACAAAAAATTTAAATAATTTTTAGTTTAATAGATTTTTTGAGGATTTAAAGAGATTATCTTTTATTTTCAGTTAATTTTACAGCTGATTTAAAAAAGTATATTTTCCTCATCGAATTGAAAAATAACCTTGAAT
>JAEIGA010020630.1_pt1 | contig 10043 bp, 8 predicted proteins | sample 9270691 | NCBI WGS metagenome assembly JAEIGA01 (sample SAMN17057246, study PRJNA624740) | gut metagenome | biome: biome; isolation source: fecal sample | host: Bos grunniens | place: China: Xizang | collected 2019
GTTCCTGAAATCATGATTCCACTTGTAGGTGAAATTAAAGAATTAAAATATGTTAAAAACATCGTTACTGCAACTGCTGACAAAGTTATCGCAGAAGCAGGTGTTGAACTAGAATATAAAGTAGGAACAATGATCGAAATTCCTAGAGCTGCTTTAACTGCTGATGAAATCGCTAAAGAAGCAGAATTCTTCTCATTCGGTACAAATGACTTAACTCAAATGACATTTGGATTCTCAAGAGATGACGCTGGTAAATTCTTAGATTCTTACTATGATACTAAGATTTATGAAAATGATCCATTCGCTAAAGTTGACCAAGTTGGTGTTGGTAAACTTATGGATATGGCAGTAAGACTTGGTAGAGAAACAAGACCTGATATCAAACTTGGTATCTGTGGAGAACATGGTGGAGATCCATCTTCAGTTGAATTCTGTCATAAACTTGGATTAACTTATGTTTCATGTTCACCATTCCGTGTTCCAATTGCACGTTTAGCTGCTGCACACGCAAACATCAAAAATCCAAAAAACTAATTAATCAATTAAAGTCCTTATAATTTCTTATAAGGGCTTTTTTTCTATTTTTATAAATTTAAGCCGTTTTTTAGCGTTTGAGATGATTAATTACCCGTCTTATCAATTTCGAACGCTCCTAGAAAGGCTGTTAAAATGGGCTCATTTTTAGTCTTAAATTAATTTTTCTTATTACTTGCATTTTTTTGGTAATAGTGATATAATAAATGCGTTGCGAAATATGGCAACCGCACAAAAGAGGTTTTAAAGAAAAACTTAGGTTTTCACCTTAATGGCGTGTCTTAAATAATTTTAAAAGGAGGTAAGCTCATGTACGCAATTTTTGTAACAGGTGGTAAACAATACCGTGCTGAAGTAGGCAGTGAAATCTATGTTGAAAAACTTGAAGTAGAAGCTGAACAAGAAGTTGTATTTGATCAAGTATTACTAGTTGGTGATAAAGTTGGTCAACCTTATGTTGAAGGCGCAAAAGTAGTTGGTGTTGTACAAAAACACGGTAAACAAAGAAAAATTATCGTTTATAAATACAACCCTAAGAAAAATTACCATAAAAAGCAAGGACATCGTCAAGCATATACAAAAGTGGTAATTAAAGAAATCGTTCAATAATTATGACTACTGCTATTTTTAATTATCAAAATAATCAAATCAAATCTTTCCAAATAAAAGGTCATGCGAATTATGCTGAATATGGATATGACATTGTTTGTAGTGGTATAACTACAGCTGTTTTTACATCACTAGGTTTAATTCAAAAGTATCTTTCTGAAAGTGATTATGATTATCAAGAACTAGATGGTAATATTAGTTTAACACTAATTAATACTAACCAAATAGTTAACGACATAATTGAAAATCTAATAGAAGTATTAAAAAATATTGAATGTCAATACCCAAAAAATTTAAAAATCAAAATCGCCAAAGTATAGGAGGTGGCACAAATGATGAATTTTAGTTTACAGTTCTTTGCATCTAAAAAAGGTGTAGGTTCAACTAAAAACGGACGTGATTCACGCGGAAGACGTTTAGGAGCTAAATTATCTGATGGACAATTTGCCACTGCTGGTTCAATTATCTACCGTCAAAGAGGAACAAAAGTTCACCCTGGAAATAATGTTGGTAAAGGTAAAGATGACACTTTATTCTGCATGATTGACGGATATGTTAAATTTGAACATATCAGTGGAAATAAGAAACAAGTTTCTGTATATCCTGAACAATAATTAAAAGTAAACACTTCCAAAAAGGAAGTGTTTTTTAAAGTAAAAGTCATGTACCTTAGGAGGTTAAACATGTTTATAGATAGTGTAAAAATATATTTAAAAGCTGGTAATGGTGGAAATGGTATCGTTTCATGGCATCGTGAAAAGTATATCGTTAAAGGTGGTCCAGATGGAGGCCGCGGTGGAAATGGTGGAAGTATCATTTTCGTTGGTGAATCTGGTTTAACTACACTTTTAGATTTCCATTATAAAAGAAAAATTACCGCACCAAATGGACAAAATGGTATGAAATGTAACATGTATGGAGCAAAAGGTGAGGATGTTTATGTAAAAGTTCCCCTTGGCACAATTGTTACAAATCTAGATACTGGTAAAGTTATTGCTGATATTACTAAACACAATCAAGAAGTTGTAATTGCAAAAGGCGGAAGAGGTGGTCGTGGTAACTCATTCTTCGCAAACGCAAGACACACTACTCCAGATTTTTGTGAAAAAGGTGAACCAGGTGTAGAATTCAACTGTGGATTAGAACTTAAAGTACTAGCCGATGTTGGTCTAGTTGGATTCCCAAGTGTTGGTAAATCAACTTTAATTTCAGTTATTTCAGCAGCTAAACCTAAAATTGCTGATTACCACTTCACAACTTTAAATCCAAATTTAGGAGTTGTTGGTGTACCTGATGGAAGAAGCTTTATTGTTGCCGATCTTCCAGGATTAATCGAAGGTGCTCATTTAGGTCTTGGACTTGGTATCCAATTCTTAAAACACATTGAAAGAACTCGTGTAATTGTACACGTTATTGATATGAGTAGTACTGAAGGAAGAGATCCAGTAGAAGATTATAAGAAAATTAACTTAGAACTTGAAAGTTATAATCCGGATTTATTAAAACGCCCACAAATAATTGTAGCTAATAAAATGGATTTACCAGGTGCTGAAGAAAACTTAATTGAATTCAAAAAACAATTAGGACTTGAAGTAATTGCTATTTCTGCATTTACAAAAGAAAATTTAAATGAATTAATTTATAAAGTTGCTGACAAACTTGATGAAGTTAAATTAATTCCAGAACCAATTATTGAAACAGAAATTGTTGAATATAAATTCAAAGAAGAGGAAGAACCATTCACACTTGTACTTTGTGAAGATGGAGTATATAATGTTGTTGGTCCAATGATTAAGAAATTATTTGACAAAACTGACTTCAATAATGACCCAAGTATTAGACGTTTTGCAAAACAAATTAGAGACTTAGGCGTTGATGCAGCTCTTCGTGAAAAAGGTGTTCAAAACGGTGATACTGTTCGTATTTTAGATTACGAATTTGAATTTTATGATTAAAATTACTACATGGAATATTTTCCATGTAGTTTTTTCTTTTTAATTATTTAGCAAATTTTCTAAAATTGTGATATAATAGAGGAAATTTTTATAAAAGGTGATATTTATGTACGAGAATATTGATAAAAGTTTATACACACCAATGATGCGTCAATATCTAACAATTAAAGAATCTTATCCGGATGCTTTAGTATTCTTTAGATTAGGTGACTTCTATGAAATGTTTTTTAATGATGCTTTAGTTGCAAGCCGTGAACTAGAAATAGTTTTAACAAAACGTGATGCTGGGACTAATAATGAACCTGTACCTATGTGTGGTGTTCCTCATCACGCTGTCGAAACTTACATTGAAAAATTAAGTAATAAAGGTTATAAAATTGCCATTGTTGATCAAATGGAAGAAGCATCAAATAAAAAAATTGTAACTCGTGAAGTTACAAAAGTTATAACACCTGGTACAAATATCAATGAACATTATTTAACAGATAAAACAAATAACTACTTAGCATCAATTGATAAAACAGATGATGGTTTTGTTTTCGCATATTGTGATCTATCAACAGGTGATACTTTTATTACAAATTTATCAAAATATTTAGATACTTTATATAACGAAATAAACAAATTAAATATTAAAGAAATAGTTATTACATCTAATGTTCCTAAGATTGTCAAAGAATATCTAACTAGTGTTTTACATATTTTAACAACACAAACAAGTGTAGAAAAATTAGATAGTTATTTAGAGATGTTATATGATGGTGTAAGCAGTGAACTAATTCCATGTGCAAACATTTTACTTAACTATTTAATTCAAACACAAAAAAGAACACTAATTCATTTAAAGAAATTCCAAGAATACTCAATCAATGAATTTTTAAAACTTGATTATAATACTGTTCGTAATTTAGAATTACTAGCCCCTTTAAGAAACAATGATTCAAGAAAATCTTTGTTTGGAATTTTAGATGGCTGTAATACAGCTATGGGTAGTAGATTTTTAAAACGATCTATTTTATATCCTTTAACTAATCAAAAACAAATTGATGAAAGACACAATATTGTTGAACAATTACTTAAAAATTACTTATTACTTCCAGATCTTAAAAATTCATTAATGGAAATTTATGACCTTGAAAGAATTGTTGGTAGAATTAGTTATGGTACATTATCACCAAAAGACCTTTTACAATTAAATCGTTCACTTATTCAATTACCAATTATCAAAAAACTTTTAAAGAAAATGAAAGGACAAAATTTAGTTTCTTTAAGTGATTCAATTGAAACTTATGAACAATTAACTGACTTAATTACTAATAGTATTAGTGAAGATGCTCCATACTTATTAAGAGATGGTGGATTCATTAAACCAGGTTTTTCTGAAGAACTTGATAATGTAAAAAATATCAATAAAACAAATAAAGTATTTTTAACTAATCTTGAAACAAGAGAACGTGAAAGAACAGGTATTAAAAACTTAAAAGTTGGATATAACCGTGTCTTTGGATATTATATTGAAGTAACAAAAGCCAACTTATCACTTGTAAAAGATGAATATGGTTATATTAGAAAACAAACAACATCTAATTCAGAAAGATTTATTACTGAAGAATTAAAAGAACGTGAAACATTAATTTTAAGAAGTGAAGAACGTGCTTTACAATTAGAACTTGAAATTTTTGATAATATTCGTAACACTTGTAAAGAATATTGTCATAAGATTCAAAAGATGGCTTTAATAATTAGTGAAATTGATATGTTATTAAGCTTCGCAAATAAAGCTAAAGAATATAATTACGTAAAACCAACATTTAATATGTATGGTGATGTTGAAATAGTCGAAGGAAGACATCCTGTAATCGAAGCTACATCTAGTCAAATATTTGTACCAAACGATTTAACAATGTTTAATAATGACTTAATAATGTTAATTACTGGTCCAAATATGGGTGGTAAAAGTACCTTTATGAGACAAACTGCCTTAATTAGCATAATGGCACAAATTGGATCATTTGTTCCTTGTACAAGTGCTAATCTTCCTTTATATGATCAAATATTTACAAGAATTGGTGCAACTGATGATATTTCAGCTGGAGAATCAACATTCATGGTTGAAATGAATGAAGTTAATTATGCATTACAAAACGCAACATATAATAGTTTAATTTTATTTGATGAAGTAGGCCGTGGAACAGCAACATTTGATGGTATGGCTTTAGCTCAATCAATCATTGAATACTTACATAATCATACTTGTTGTAAGACTTTATTCTCAACACACTACCATGAACTAACAAGTTTAGAAGAAAGTTTACCAAATCTTAAAAACTTACATGTTGATGCTATTAGTGAAAATAACACTATTATCTTTATGCATAAAGTTAAAGTTGGTCCAACTGACCAAAGTTATGGTATTAATGTTGCATCGCTTGCTAAAATACCAGAAGAAGTAATCTTAAGAGCAAGTGACATTTTAGAAAAGCTTTCTAGTGGAAGTAAAATTGATTCTAAAACATTATCAATTGATAATTACCAAAAACCAATAATTATTGATAAACGTAATCCAATTGAAACAAGTGTTATTGAAGAAATTAAAAACAAAAATATCGACGATTTAAAACCACTAGAAGCCCTATTATACCTTTCTAGTTTAAAAGAAAAGTTAGGTGAAGAATAATGAAAAAAATAATTGAACTTTCAGAAAATTTATCTAATTTAATAGCTGCTGGTGAAGTTGTCGAAAGACCAATGAATGTAGTAAAAGAACTAGTTGAAAATAGTATTGATGCTAATGCTAAAAACATTAAAGTTGATCTTACAGATTGTGGAATAGTAAATATTACTGTTTTAGATGATGGAGAAGGTATTAATAAAATTCAAATGCCAAATGCATTAAAACGTCATGCAACAAGCAAAATTCAATCTGAAGAAGATTTATTTAGAATATCATCACTTGGATTTAGAGGTGAAGCATTACCATCAATTGCAAGTGTTTCAGATTTTAGAATTACTTCTAATGATGGTGAAACAAATTATTATTTAGCTTATAAAGCTGGTAAAAAAATATCAGAAGGTAATGCTAATCTACCAAAAGGAACACAAATTGAAGTACGAAATTTATTTTTCAATACACCAGCTAGATACAAACATTTAGGTAGTAGTTATCAAGAACTATCTGCAATTACTGATTATATTTATAAAGTAGCCATTTCTAATCCCAATATTAGTTTTACTTTAATAAATAATCAAAAAGTATTATTTAAATCAAGTGGAAATGGTGATTTATTAGAAGTTATTAGTGAAGCTTATGGTACAAATGTTGGAAAGAAAATGATATCATTTGAAGCTTCAAACAACTTATATAAAATAGAAGGTTATACAACTAATAATGAAGTGTTTAGAAGTAATCGTAATGCTTTAATAGTTTTAGTAAATTCAAGAATTATTAAAAATCTAAATATTTTATATGCAATTACTGATGCTTATCAAACTATCTTACCAGTTGGTAAACACCCAATCACTGTCCTAAATATTCGTTGTGATTATGATTTAATCGATGTAAATGTTCATCCAGCTAAACTAGAAATTCGTTTTACTGATGAAGAAGAACTTCGTAAATTGATTACAAAAACAATTAAGAGTTCTTTACAACAATCAGAACTTTTAAAATTTACAAAAAGTGAAACCCTTCCTAGAGAAGATGAAACGTATATTTACCCACATTTTGAAAACTCAAACGCTCAGAAACAGCTTTTTGAAGAGTCAAGTTTTGAAATTAAAAATAACGCCGAAAATTTCAACAATATTGAAGAAACTTTAAACATAGTAGAAAATTCTACTGATGATGAAAACGATGATTTTGATTGGTTAAATGACTTTGAAGAATCAACACCTAAAGAAAGTATTGAAACATCAAATGAAACATTTGAAGATACTGATTTTGTTCAACCAAAACTTATTGAAGATGACTCAAGAAAATTTTTCCAAGAACTTACTTACATTGGTCAATATCATGAAACTTATTTATTATTAGAAGATGATATGAATTTATATTTAATAGATCAGCATGCTGCGATGGAACGTGTTATGTATGAAAAGATTTCAAATGCTTTTAAAGAAACTACTCGTTCAACTTATGATCTATTAATTCCAATTACACTTGATTACTCAAAAAATGAAATTGATACATTATTAAACTTACAAAAAGACATTAATAAATTAGGTATCGAATTTGAAGAATTTGGTAAAAATGCAATTGTTGTGAGAACTATTCCAACATGGATCCCACAAAACTTAGAAGTTGAATTTTTAAGTGATATATTTAATCATTATATGAGTTCAATGTTTATTGATAAAGCTAAAATGTATGATAGTCTTGCTAAAAGTTTAAGTTGTAAAAAATCAATCAAAGCTCATATGAAAATTACTAATAATGAAGTAAAAACATTATTAAATGACTTAGATAATTGTATTATGCCATATACTTGTCCACATGGAAGACCGACATTAATTAAATTTACGAAGTATGAAATTGAAAAATTATTTAAAAGGGTTAACGCATAATGAAAAAAGTAATTATTATTACTGGTCCAACAGCTGTTGGTAAAACTAAGTTATCTATTGAAGTAGCAAAATACTTTAATATGCCCCTTATTAATGGTGATGCTTATCAAATCTATAAACACTTAAGTATCTTAACTGCAAAACCAACTATTTTTGAAATGGAAAATGTTCATCATTATCTAATGGATGAACTAGATCCAATGAATAGTTTTTCAATTTATGATTATCAAAAATTAGTAAGAAATTTAATCGAAAAAATTGATTTACCAATTATTGTTGGTGGTAGTGGCTTATACATTGATAGTGTCATTTATGATTATCGTTTTAGTGATAACAATAGTTATAAATTTAATGATGAAGGTTTATCAAACGAAGAACTACACGAAATATTGACTAAACTTGATGAAGAAAATGCGGCTAAAATCCATCCAAATAATCGTAAACGAGTTATTCGTGCCATTGAACTTGCAAAAACCCAAAATAGCGCCGAAAGAAGCCAAAATCACAATCTTGTGTATGAACCACTAATAATTTGCTTATCACTTGAACGTGACGTATTATACGAAAGAATTAATAAGCGTGTTCTTGAAATGATTAATAATGGATTAATCGAAGAAGTACAAAATGATCGAAATAAAATTGGTTTCCAAGCTTCTAAAGCAATCGGTTTTAATGATGTTTGTAATTATTTAGATGGCGTAATTTCTAAAGAAGAAATGATTGATAATATTCAAAAAGCATCAAGACATTATGCTAAACGTCAACTTACATGGTATCGTAATCATCCAAATACCTTAATGATTGATGTCAATCTTGACAATTACGAAGAAACAATTAAAAATGCTATAAACAAAATAAATGAATTTTTAAAATAATGACTTATTTAAAAAACACTATTTTAAGTTAACTCCTTAAATTAAAAAGGAGTTAACTTTTTATTTTATCTTGCTCTTTCATTTTTAGTATCTTTTTTTATTTATTTAAATATAATTTATTGGTGATTAAATGCGAAAAAAATTAATAATATTTATATGGTTAATTTTATATATTATTTTATTAACTTTAATTGTTATCTATAAAACCCATAATGATACATTACTTGTCTTATCAAATTTAAATAGTAAATCAACCATTGTATATGATATAAATAATGACAAAATTCTTTACGAAGAAAATATTCATCAAAAAATGTTACCAGCGAGTCTTACTAAAGTATTAACTGCTTTAACTGTCTATAATAATATTGATTTAAATAAAACAGTTTTAATCGATGAAAGAATCTTAAAAGCAGTAGGTTCTAGAATGTATCTAGAAGTAGGTGATGTAATTACTGTTAAAGAATTACTTTATGGTTTAATATTACAAAGTGGTAATGATGCTGCACTAGCACTACAATATGCATATTCAGATAATCCCTTAGATTTTATTTATAAGATGAACGAAGAAGTATCAAAACTTAATTTAAAAAACTCTTTATTTAATAACAGTAGTGGATTAGATGAAGATAATTTTAATTATACTACAACATATGATCTAGCTGTAATCACTAAAGAAGCTATAAAATATCCTTTTTTAAAAGAACTATTTGGAACCAAACATTATCAAGTTAAATTAGATAATAAAACTTTAACTTTTAGACATAAACATAAATTAGTTGTTACAAATCCCAATTTCATTGGTGGTAAAACTGGATTTACTAAAAAAGCAGGTAGAACCTTAGTTAGTATTTATCGCGCAAACAACACTGAATTAATTATTGTTACTTTTAATGATCCAAATGATTGGAAAACCCACACTTATTTAGGTAATAAATTTAGTTAAAAATATTTACAAATTTATATTCATTTGATATAATGAAGTCACATTTTAGGAGTTAGTTATGACATTAAACATTACATCTGGTGAATATTTTAACAATTATATAAAAAACAAATACAATGGAAAATTTATTCCTTTTAATGAATCAATGATTACTGGTCAAAGTATTTCAAAGATATTAACTGACGAATTTATTGAAGTAAGAGCAAATCATCATAATGTTTCAACTATAGAATACAAAAACAAACTATATAACTTAAATAATCCTGATTATATCAAATCATTTAATGAAATTAACTTATGGTTTGGATTAGATACATTTTGTCAGATAAACATGTTAACTTTACTTGCTTACTTAGATCAAATCAATTATAGCGGTTTAGTATATTTTATTGGAATTGATGATTATACTAATGAAATAATAAAAGAAAAAGAACTAGTTCAAATCAATAATTTCAGTTTAGTTTACAATTCAGTTATAATAAACAAAAATACAACCAAAACATTATTTTCAAATATTAATAAAGCAATTGAAGAATATTTACAACTAGCAAATGGAACTGA
>JAEIGA010020631.1_pt1 | contig 10043 bp, 7 predicted proteins | sample 9270691 | NCBI WGS metagenome assembly JAEIGA01 (sample SAMN17057246, study PRJNA624740) | gut metagenome | biome: biome; isolation source: fecal sample | host: Bos grunniens | place: China: Xizang | collected 2019
AAGGTACTTACCGTCTTCGTCAATTGTTTCGTATGACTTCTTAACTGCATCAAGTGCTGAATCAGTTGTAATGCCTTCACGGTTAACCATTGCGTTGTAAGCCATACCAACTCTGTCCCACATATTGTCACGGTCCATAGCATAAAATCTACCCATAACAGTAGCGATTTTACCTACACCGATTTCAGCAAGCTTATCCTCAAGCTCCTTAACAAAGTCAACACCTGAGCTTGGTGGAACGTCACGACCGTCAAGAAGAGCGTGAACGAATACCTTATCAAGTCCGTTTTTCTTTGCAAGCTCAACAAGAGCATAAAGATGTGTGTTATGGCTGTGAACACCACCGTCTGAAAGGAGACCGATTAAGTGAAGTGCAGAATTGTTCTTTTTACAATTCTCAATAGCAGCCATAAATGTTTCGTTTTCAAAGAAATCACCGTCCATAATTGACTTTGTGATTCTTGTTAATTCCTGATATACAACACGACCTGCACCGATATTTGTGTGACCTACCTCAGAGTTACCCATCTGACCGTCAGGAAGACCAACATCCATACCTGATGCACCGATGTATGTCATTGGATTATTTTTAAAAATTTCGTCGAGTCTTGGTGTTTTAGCAGCAGTAATTGCATTGCCATAATCACTAGGATTAAAACCAAAACCGTCCATAATACATAAAACTACAGGTTTTTTCATTTAATTCACCTTATATAATTATTTTGAAGCAGCAGCAACAATCTTAGCAAAATCTGCAGCCTTGAGTGAAGCACCACCGATAAGACCACCGTCAACATTTACCTTTGAAACGAGTTCATCAGCGTTAGCAGCGTTCATTGAACCACCGTACTGAATTGTAACTGTTTCAGCAACGTCAGCACCGTAAGCTTCAGCAATAGCAGCACGAACATAGCCGTTGCCTTCATCAGCCTGGTCAGCAGTAGCAGTAACGCCTGTACCGATAGCCCAAACTGGTTCATAAGCGATAACAACATCCTTAAGCTGTTCAGCAGTTACGTTTGTAAGAGCCATCTTTGTCTGGAACTTAAGAAGAGTTTCTGTGTAACCGAGTTCTCTCTGTTCAAGTGTTTCACCAACACAGATAATTGGCTTAAGACCTGCATTAAGAGCAGCAAGTGAACGAAGGTTTACAGTCTGGTCTGTTTCACCGAAGTACTGTCTTCTTTCACTGTGACCAACTACAACGTATTCAACGCCAAGTTCCTTAAGCATTTCAGCTGAGATTTCACCTGTGTATGCACCTGAAGACTTGAAGTGAACGTTTTCAGCACCAATTTTGATGTTTGAACCTGCAGCAGCCTCAAGAGCAGCAGGAATGTCAACGAAAGGAACGCAAAGTACAACTTCACAATCAGCGTCAGCCACAACAGGAATCATTTCCTCAATAAGAGCCTTTGCTTCAGCAGGTGTTTTATTCATTTTCCAGTTACCTGCAATAACTGCTTTACGAAGATTTTTATTCATAATTATATACTCCTTATAACAAATTTTAGGAGGACTTAAGTTAGTCCTCCATATAAATTTTTAATTATTTCTCGTTAAGTGCTGCGATACCAGGAAGAACTTTACCCTCGAGATATTCAAGAGAAGCACCGCCACCTGTTGAAATATGTGACATCTTGTCAGCGAAGCCAAGCTTCTGAATTGCAGCAGCAGAGTCACCACCACCGATGATAGAGATAGCGTCGCTGTCAGCAATAGCAGTTGCTACTGCAACTGTACCTGATGCAAATGCTTCCCATTCAGAAACACCCATAGGACCGTTCCAGATTACTGTACCCGCATCCTTAACAGCATCAGCAAAGATAGCCTGTGTCTTAGGACCGATATCAAGACCCATCCAACCGTCAGGAATCTTATCAGAATCAACAACCATAGCTTCTGTGTCAGGAGCATATTCCTTACCAACCTTGTTGTCAACAGGAATAAGGAACTTAACACCCTTTTCTTCAGCCTTCTTCATCATTTCAGCAGCAAGTTCAACCTTGTCAGCTTCAAGAAGTGATGTACCGATATTGTAGCCTAAAGACTTCATAAATGTGTAAGCCATACCACCACCGATGATAAGTGTATCGCACTTGTCAATAAGGTTTGTGATAACGCCGATTTTGTCAGAAACCTTAGCACCACCAAGGATAGCTACGAGAGGTCTCTTTGGATTTTCAAGAGCGCCACCGATGAATTCGATTTCCTTCTGAATGAGGTAACCGCAAGCTGCAGGAAGGTGTTCAGCAACACCAGCAGTTGAAGAGTGAGCTCTGTGAGCTGAACCGAAAGCATCATTTACATAAAGCTCTGCAAGGTCAGCAAACTTCTTTGAAAGTTCTGGGTCGTTCTTTGTTTCGCCCTTTTCATAACGAACGTTTTCAAGAAGAAGAACTTCGCCATCCTTAAGGTCAGCAGCAAGTGCCTGAGCACTTTCACCAACAACGTCCTTTGCCATCTTAACTTCCTGACCGAGGAGTTCAGCAAGTCTTGCAGCAACAGGAGCAAGTGAGAATTCAGGAACAACTTCACCCTTAGGACGACCAAGGTGTGAACAAAGAATTACCTTTGCACCGTTTTCGATAAGATATTTGATTGTTGGCAATGAAGCAACAATTCTCTTGTCACTTGTAATAACGCCATTTTCCATTTTTACGTTGAAGTCACAACGAACAAGTACTTTTTTACCTGCTACCTGTAAATCTTCAACAGTCTTTTTGTTTAATGCACTGCTCATTTTTAATAACATCCTTTCAAAAGATATAATTTATAAAATTACCAACAAATATTTTATAATATTTCTTGAGATTTTTCAAGTGTTATAAATATATTTGTTAAAAGTTTATCATTTTATCCATTATAAAGTGCTAAAATTGAATTTGTTTTGTCTATAATCATATTTTTTAACTCTTTAGGAGACTTGACTTTAATCTTATCACCGTATTGCATAATCCAGGCAACAAGACCGTCAGTTACAGCAACATCAATTTTAGAGATAAAATGCTCTTCATCATAAGGCCTCATTGAAACCTTTTCACCAAACTGGTCAATGAAATGCTCAATCATAGAATTGTGACAAATCATTTCAACAGGCTTAATGTCCCCTGAAAACATGGATAGGTGCTTATTACTGTAATCGGCAATATCGAAAAATGTCTGATACGGTGAAACCTCAGAGAAGTGTCGTGAATAAGTGTCAAGCACCTTAACACTCTTGAGTCGGTCAATACGAAGATGAATAAGATTATCGTATTTACTGTAGTTACCAACGAGATAATAGTGGTCATCAGACCAGATTAATGCGTATGGATTGATAATCATAGTCTTTTCTTCATATCGTGCAGTTTTACCATCAACGATTTTTCGTTTTCTGTAAATTACCTCAACCTGTTTTCGAGAACTAATTGCAGAGCTTAAAATATCAATTACAATAAACAAATTTTCATTTGCACACTTGTTTCTGTTATCAATATAAACCTGTTTTTCAATTCTTTTATACTGATATTCACTTGCGAAAGAAGAAAACTTTTTAATGAGTGACTTTGTCTTTTTAGCAGATATAAAATCAGCGGATTGGACTGCATCAATCAAAAGTCGTAATTCAGCGGGTTCAAAATAATACGGTGTCATAAAATATCCACGAGGAGATTGTGATTTTATAATTTCATAACCGTATTCATTAAGACAATCAATACAATCGTAAATTGTCTTTCTTTCGCAATCAATTCCGTAATCCTTACGAAGATAATCCATAATCTGTGTTGCAGACATAGGATGCTCTTCGTCGGATTTTTTAGAGAGAATATCAATTATATAAAGTAATCTTAATTTTTGTACTGATGGAGTTTTCATAATTATAATGTAAGCTTTTTATTGATTTCAATAACAACATCCTCATGAAGCTTAACGTGTTCACGGTCATAAGTAAGAATACCGTTAACCTCATTTTCAACGTCACTTACCTGAGTATAAACTGTTGCTGAAAGCCCACGCTTAACAAGTGGAATAACCTGAGTTTCATGGAGGAATTTATATGCCTTTGTAAGAGAGTCCTTTGAGCGGAACATCATATAACCGAAGCTCTTTGACTCATCCCAAGTATGACCACGGTCAATATGGCTGTATCCACCGTATTCTGTAATCGCAAAAATACGACCGTCATTTCTGCGAGGATTAATAGGAACAACATATCTGTGCATACTGTTAAGGTCACCTGCACCTTGGTCGTGCCAACCACTTGCATGGTCAACAATACGTGATGGGTCAAATTTCTTAACTTCATTTGAAATTCTTACAGAGTCAAACTGTCCCCAACCTTCGTTAAATGGAACCCAACATGAAATACAAGTGTGATTATATAACTGATTAAGCATTTCGTTAAGCTCACGCTCAAACTCATCTCTCCAGAGCTTTTCACCACGCTTGAATGCCTTGTATTTATTGTCCTTAACGTGAATAGCAAAGAATGGAGTTACACCTGCAAGGAACTGACCGATAAATTCGCCACCACTAACCATATCCTGCCATACAAGCATACCGAGTCTGTCACAGTGATAATACCAACGGTCAAGCTCAACCTTGATGTGTTTACGAAGCATATTGAAGCCAAGACGCTTCATTGTTTCAATATCGTAAATAATTGCTTCATCAGTTGGAGGGGTCATACCACCGTCTGACCAATAACCCTGGTCAAGAAGACCCTTTTGGAAATATGGCTTGTTATTAAGTAAGAATCTTGGATAGCCCTTTTCATCCTTACCCATTGAGAATTTACGCATACCGATGTAGCTCTTAACAGTATCTACAACGTTACCATCCTTAATGAGTTCAACCTTAAGGTCATAAAGGAATGGATTTTCAGGTGACCAAAGCTTAACGTCGTCAAACTTAATGGTATCATCCATTGAAATTGTATTTTCTGAAACTACGCTTTCACCGTCAAAAACAGTTACCTTAACCTGACAATCATTATCAGTTGCAAAAGTCTTGAATGAAAGTTCATTATTGTCAATATCAGGAGTCATATGAAGCTTCTGAATATGGCAAGGATTAACAGCCTCAAGCCATACACTCTGCCAGATACCTGATGTAGCAACATACCAGAAGCCATGAGTTTTATTAACCTGCTTACCTCTCTGCTGCCAACCATTTTCAGTTGGGTCATAAACACTTACAACAAGCTCGTTTTCGCCATCCTTGAGAAGACGTGTGATGTCGATTGAGAATGTTGCATAACCGCCTCTGTGAGACCCTGCAAGTTCATTGTTAACGTAAACGTTACATTCCCAGTCAACTGCTGCAAAGTTAATTAAAACGTTTTTACCCTTCATATTTTCTGGAAGAGAAAATTTCTTTCTGTACCAGAGCTTCTGGTCAGGCTTTAATGGTTTTTCAACACCTGAAAGCATACATTCAACTGCATAAGGAACAATAATTTCACCTTGGAAATTATCAACCCATTCAACTGATTTATCAACGATAGCGTAATCGTAAACGCCATTCATTGACATCCAGTCAGTTCTTTCCATCTGTGGACGAGGATATTCTGGCAACGGATTGTTTCTGTCAATCTTGTCTGTCCAACGAGTTTTCATAAATCCCATTTTATTACCTCCAAATAAATCAAAGCCTATTAAGGCATAATATCACATATATTTTAATACATAATTATAGATTTGTCTATTGAATTTTGAAAAAAACTTTGATATAATTGCAAAGCAAGTTAAATGTGTGTCAGTGTCACACGGAATCTATATGTTTTAACTTAATATGCGGGTATGGTGGAATTGGCAGTTTTGTGCCGAGCGCATCCTGTGGATGAAAAAGCGAAGGCACAAAAGACGCAGCGGTCGAAAAGCGAGTGCGGTCAGCACGAGTCTTCGGGCACCGCAAGTGTCACACGGAATCTATATGTTTTAACTTAATATGCGGGTATGGTGGAATTGGCAGACACGCAAGATTTAGGATCTTGTGCCGAGAGGTGTACAGGTTCGACCCCTGCTACCCGCACCAAAAATCGGCAAACTTTTGTTGAAGTTTGCCGATTTTTACTTATTACTTCTTCACTATTCACTTTTTATTATTCATCAATATGACGGCGGGTGCGTAGGGACAGATATCCTTGTCTGTCCGTTCTAAAGTATACTATTAGACTGATGCGGGCGATTCGTGAAACGCCCCTACAATTCATAATCCCAATAATTTATAATTTAAATATAAAAAGCAGGCGTGGAAGCCTGCCACTACGCGTAGCGAATATAACTAAAAATTATAATTTGAATATGCAATGTATAAATCTTGAAATGATAAATATTTGATGATATAATGTTTATAACTTATTTGAAAGGTTATTTTTATGAAAGATAAGACTTCTTTAGTTTTTACCGGCGATATTGGTTTTGACCGATATATGTATGGTAAATGGGATGATGAAAATTTAATATCACAAGAAATTTTGGATTTTCTTCACAGTGCTGACCACGTTATTGTGAATGTTGAGGGTCCTGTGGCAGAGGCTGAAACTAATACTACTCAGAGTGGTGTTCAACAGTTATTACACACTATTGACCCGAAGGCTGTTAAGGTGCTTAACAACATGAAGGCCGATATTTGGAATATCTGTAATAATCATATTATGGATGCAGGTCCTTACGGTATTGAAAGCACTTTGAAAATTGCAAAGGAAAATAATGTTCAGACTCTTGGTGCAGGAATGGACGTTAACGAAGCGAGAAAGCCTGTTATTTTAGATGAAGCAGGTGGAATCGGTATGATTGGCGTTGGTTATCAGCGTGCTTGTCGTAAGGCTGATGTTGATAAGCCCGGTTGTTATAGCTGGAGTGACCTTGAGGAAATCCAAAAATCAATTAATGAGATTAAAAGTAAATGTCGTTGGTGTATTGTTGTAGCACACGCAGGTGAAGAATTTACTCCACTACCCTCTCCATATACTCGAGAAAGATACCATAAGTATTTGGAAATGGGTGCTGATATTGTTGTGTCACATCATCCACACGTGCCAATGAATTATGAAACTGTCGGTGATAAAATCATTTTCTATTCACTTGGTAATTTTATTTTCGATACTGATTATCAACGCTCACAGTTTAATACTGACAACGGTTTGATTATAAAGCTTAATTTTACTGAAAATGAGTTCAGTTTTGAGCCGATGGGACTTAAAATCGTCCGCGGTGAGGAAAAAATTGTAAAAGATGATTTACCACGAATATTCGTTGATGTTCAGGAGGATGAATATAAGCTTCTGTCTCCCCTTTCTGCTAAAATGCATATTGAAGCAACAAAAAGGCAGATGACATACTTGAAGCCTGATGAATTCAAGGGTGCAAGTGAAGAAAAATGGAAGGAGCATTTTTCAGAACAACTCAGAACAGGTCGAGTGCCCGGTGAAACTCTTGATTTCTTTATTCTTTGTCCTTTGGCTCAGAAAGCTGATGAGGGTAAATGGAAGGAAAGCAAATTAGAGGACATAAAGAATTATATTTTAGAGCAAATGTAATTGTATTTTTGGTCTTGATAATATTTAAATAATGGTATATAATTATTAAAAATTACGAATCGAGGAAATTAGAATGAAAAAGTTTTTAGCGTTAATTTTAGCACTTACAATTATGTGCTTCTCATTTGTTGCTTGTAGTGACAATAAGGGAGAAACACCTGATTCACAGGAAACAACTGAAGAAAAAATGCCTGAATCAATTGAATTGACTATGGAAAATTTTGATACATACTTTGAATTTATTGAGGAATCATTCTTCACAAAGGATAAGAACGGAAATTTGACACAGTTACGTTTCAGACATTACTATAAGCTCAAGCCTGAATATAATATCAACTTGGAAGAATCAACTGTACTTCTTAAGTATGACTATTCTGCAGTAACAAAGAAGGTTGATATTGATTTTGATGCTCAGAAATTTACTCTTGGTGAGGATACTGAAGAAAAAGATTATTATAAGGCTATTCCAATTACAAAAATCAGCCAGCTTACATATAAGGATAATGCGATTTTACTCTTACAGCCAACACACGCTAAGAAGGGTGACAAAACAGTTGAATACTTTGATGACTTTAAATTAGTAAGCGTTGAAGGTACTCTTCATTTTGCTGAATCTGATGCAGACCACTCAGCTGAAGACCATACTCACTAAAAATAATGAGCAGACTTTTTACGGTCTGCTCTTTTTTTATTTAATTAACTTTTTAAGATATTTTGAAGCACGAATTAATTTGAAGATTTTACCTGATAAGAAAGTTTCAAGGATTTTTGTCATCTCCTCTTCAGATAACTCCTTATTATTTCTTGCATAATAAAGCATAAAGTGAGTTAATGCACCTGACAAGAGAACTACGTGATATGAAAAGTCAGCCTGGTACTCAAAATCCGGAATAAACTTGTTAAGGAAATGAGTAATGGATTTGAATATTTCATCAGAAACAAGATTTCCCATATTGTTTTTAACAATTGCATTAACAATTCTTGGATTTTCCTTAACAACGCTTACAAAAGCAGAGATTGCTTCATTTGAGCTTGGGATTTCCTTTAATGAGCTTAATTTATCTGAATACATACTTCTTAATAAGTATCTGAATAGCTCATCCTTTGAGTCGAAGTAATTGTAAAAAGTCTGTCTTGATAAATCAGCTTTTTTACATATATCCATAATAGAAATTTCTTCATAAGGCTTTTCTTCCATTAATTCGATAAGCGTTTCTGTAAGCCATCGTTGTGATTTAATTGCTGTTGGATTACTTCCGTTATACATTGACAAACCTCCAAAAATGTACAAGTTTTTGACATTATGTTGACTTTGAAATAAAAGTTTGTTAAACTTTTTAAGTATTACAAATGTCAAATTTATTATGTAACTCCCCTGTTATAAATAAAAAGGAGAATAATTATGGCAAAAAAACACAGAAATGCAGGAAATGCAAATATACCTGATTATAAAACTCTTAAAGAAATTGTTGTTACAGGTGTTGAAAAGGGTCAGGATAAAAGACAGTATGTTTTCCTTGACAAAGATAAAAATGAATGTGAAAGAACATTTAACCAGACTTGGAGTGAAATTGCTGCACTCGGTACATTCTTTTATGTAAATGGTCTTAACGGTAAAAAGAAAATCGCAATCATTGCTGAAAACAGCTTTGAATGGATGATAGCTTATTACGCTACAATCTGCGGTTGTAATATTACTGTTCCTATGGATGCAAAGCTTCCTTATGATGACCTTGCTGACCAGCTTATCCGTTGCGGTTGTGATGCATTAGTTCATTCTGCAAAGTTTAACAAGGCAGTTGAAGAATTTAAGGCAAATCCTCAGATGCCTCAGATGCAGTATTTTTGTTTAGAAGATTATAACAGTTTTCTTAAAATTGGTCAAGAAGCAATTGATAATGGGAATAAAGATTTCATTGATGCAGAAGTTTTACCTGACGACCTTGCATGTATTGCTTATACATCTGGTACAACTGCAAAGAGTAAGGGTGTTATGCTTACACATTATAACATTGCTTCAAACTGTACGTCATCAACACGTGCTCTTAATGGAAGACATGCTATCGGATTTTTGCCATTGAATCATACTTACGCTTGGGTTAGTGCTCTTTTTGCATCATATCTCCTTTCACAGTGGGGTTATCTTTGTGACGGTATTAAGAATATTCAGGGTGATATGAAAAAGTACCATCCTTATAATATCTGCGGTGTTCCACTTGTTGTTAATACAATTTATAACAGAATCTGGAAAACTGCAAGAAAGACAGGCAGAGAGGATATTCTTAAAAAAGGTATTAAAATCAGCAATACTCTTATGAAGTTCGGTATTGACAGACGTGCAAAGATTTTCAAGACAATTATTGATAATCTCGGCGGTAACCTTAATATGATTGTCTGTGGTGCAGCTAACCTTGACCCTAAGGTTGAAAAAGGTATGCACGATTTCGGTATTGACATTTACAATGGTTACGGACTTACTGAATGCTCCCCTGCTGTTACTTGTAACAGACCTGGTAAA
>JAEIGA010020632.1_pt1 | contig 10042 bp, 11 predicted proteins | sample 9270691 | NCBI WGS metagenome assembly JAEIGA01 (sample SAMN17057246, study PRJNA624740) | gut metagenome | biome: biome; isolation source: fecal sample | host: Bos grunniens | place: China: Xizang | collected 2019
CCAGAGGGTTATACCTACAACCCAGAGCGTAACAAACCATGGGGTACTAACCATGCTATATTGATGGCCAAAGACCTTATCCATGAGCCATTTATGGTTATCAATGCTGATGACTTCTATGGCAAAGAGTCTTTTGAGGTGATGGCTAAGTTCCTCAACGAGGTAGCTGATAAGCAAGGCAAATACTGTATGGCTGGTTACCGCGTAGGCAACACGTTGAGCGAGCATGGTAGTGTGAGTCGTGGTGTGTGCAGCACCGATGCCAACAATTTCTTAACCGATGTAGTGGAGCGTACTTCTATCGAGAACAAAGATGGTCATGTTTGCTACAAGGATGAGAACGGTGCAGATGTTGAGATCGCATTTGATACCCCAGTTAGTATGAATATGTGGGGCTTCACACCAGAATATTTCGCCTATGCAGAAGAAGCGTTTAAGGCGTTCTTGGAGAAGAGCGGTCAAGAGTTGAAGACTGAGTTCTATATCCCAACATTGGTTAATGACCTTATCGTTTCGGGTCAAGCTACTTGTGAGGTGTTGGATACTCCTGCTAAATGGTTTGGTGTTACCTATGCTGACGACCGCGAGATGGTAGTAAGCAAGATCCAAGCATTGGTGGATGCAGGCGTTTATCCAAGCCCATTGTTCTAAATCGGCAAAGAGTAAAATAGTAAATAGTCAAATCGTACATTTAAATGTCTCGTATTCTTGTAACAGGTGGCACTGGCTATATAGGTTCGCACACGGTTGTCGAACTCATGCAGCAGGGCTATGAGGTAGTGATTGTAGATAACTTGAGCAACTCCAACCGTGATGTGTTGGACGGAATAGCTGCCATAGTGGGCCAACAACCTGCTTTTGAGCAAGTGGACTGCAATGACTCGGCTGCTATGCGCGATGTCATGGATCGTTATCCTGACATCGAGGCAGTGATTCATTTCGCTGCAAGTAAGGCGGTAGGTGAGTCGGTGGAGCAACCGCTCATGTATTATCGCAACAACCTCATGTCGCTTGTTACCGTATTGGAGCAGATGAAGGCGCATGATATACGCCATATCGTTTTCTCCAGCTCTTGTACGGTCTATGGTCAGCCATCTGCAGAGCACCTGCCTGTGGATGAGACTGCGCCTATACAAGTGGCATTGTCGCCATACGGCAATACGAAGCAGATTAACGAAGAGATTATTCGCGATGAGGCGCATGCCAATGCTGCGTTGCATGCTACTATCCTGCGCTATTTCAATCCCATTGGTGCACACCCATCGGCAATGATTGGTGAGTTGCCTAATGGCGTACCTAATAACCTATTGCCTTTTGTGACCCAAACGGCTGCGGGCTTGCGCCAGCAACTCAAAGTGTATGGCAATGACTACAATACACCTGATGGTTCGTGTATCCGTGATTATATCTATGTGGTTGACCTTGCGAAAGCGCATGTCAAAGCGGTTGAGCGTATGCTTAGTGGCGAAGCTGCTGAGCAGGTAGAGGTGTTTAACCTTGGTACAGGACGCGGACTCAGTGTGTTGGAGATAGTGAACACATTCATGCAGGTAACAGGTGTGGACATACCTTACGAGATTGTAGGGCGCCGCGAGGGTGATATAGAGCAAGTGTGGGCTAAACCAGACAAGGCAAATAATATCTTGGGTTGGAAAGCGGACACACCTATCGCCGATGTGCTACTCAGCGCATGGAACTGGGAGAAGAAACTCCGAGGCATAGAGTAAAGATTGGAGTCTGGACACCGGAGTCCGGAAACCAAATCCAATAAAAAAGAGGTCGCAAATATTTGCGACCTCTTATTATTATTGAAAGAAAGTGAAATGCACACTACCGTATGTTCGTTGCTCCACAAAATGGGGATGCTGGTAGAAGTCATGCGCCTTGGAATGTTCCAATACGAAATAGCCACCGTCCTTTAGTATTCCTTGTTCAAAAATCAAATCGGGAATAGTAGGCAAGGCTTCCAAATCATATGGAGGGTCTGCGTATATGAAATCATACTGTACATGACAGGCCTTAATAAACTTGAATACATCGCCACGAATCAAGTGTAAGTTCTTTACACCCAATTGTTTGCAGCAGGAAATGATGAAGTTTTGTTGTGTGTGCGCCATTTCCACAGCGGTCACTTCGCGTGCACCGCGTGACACAAACTCCAGTCCGATGCCACCCGTACCAGCAAACAGATCTAACATATCTACCCCCTCATAATCCATACGATTGGTGAGAAGGTTGAACAGACTCTCTTTGGCAAAGTCCGTAGTAGGTCGTGCTGTGATATTTTTAGGGGGCATCAACCGACGCCCCCTAAACATTCCAGAAATAATTCTCATTATATTCTTATAGCCTTATAGCCTTATAGCCTAATCGCCTATAACCTATAGCCAATAGCCGATAGGCAATCGCCTAAATATTACTCCCAGTTACCAGCGTTGTTGTTAGGAGCATCTACAGAACCTACCTTCAAACCAGGATAGTGCTCAAGTTTCTCCTCTTTGTCAATGAGGTTAACGCGCTCTTGGTTGTTGAGGTCATGGAGATAGGTGTTGTAGTGTGCACGAATCTCGAAGATAGGCACCTTGATACCTTGTGAAGTAGTGTACTCGTTGTTGGTCTCTACCTCAAATTTTACGTTGTCGGTATAAGGGATATAGATGATCTCGCCGATATTCTCCTCAGTATATTGACCTTTGTACAAGGACTGAATCATGTTGGTGAGGATGGTATCGCGGCGGAAGCTTTGCAAACCAGCAGCTTTTACTTCGCGGTCGTTCTCCCAAACATAGTTGTAGAGTTGAATGAGACTATCAGGACCTTGGAAGTTCATTTTGCGTTGTGCTTTGATGCGAGCACGCTCCAAAATTTTACTTGCTTTAAACTCGGTCATACCGTCTTCCAACTGTTTCTCGCTCAAAGAACCTTCTTTCAAAACTTCTTTCTTTGGAGCAGTCTTCAAATAGTCAATCAACGAATCCAAATCAGCGGTAAAGTAACCTTTGTCCAAACGGAATTGAGCCTCGGCGGTACGCAGGCTGATGAGGTTAGCGATAACTTTGGTTTCGCGCACTGCGCGCTCCTCTTCAAATTGAATAGGAGTTACAACACTTTTCACGCAAATAAATGCCATGAAAATAACACCAATGACAAGCAAGGTGCGGATGATAATTTTTGTAGCGTTCATATTAGTTTTGTTTAAATTTACAGGTTAATAGATTTTATTTCACAAATCCGCTGCAAAGTTACTAATTCTTTTTGATATATGCAAATATTTTTGTGTGTTTTATCTTTTTTCTTGCGTATGTACATTTTTTTTTGTATCTTTGCACCCGAAATAATAACGTGGGGACTATGTCGAACGAAAATAGTAATCAAGTTTTATACAAAATCCTGACCGAAAGGCTTGAGCAACTTCGATTGATGGATAAGGAGGGTGATTCCGATCGTCGCCGCCATGTGGCGCGCGAAACGAAGGAACTGCATGCTCCTTTGGCGCACCGTTTAGGTCTGTATGCCATCAAAACAGAAATGGAGGATTTATCGCTCAAATTTCTCGACTATAAGACATATAAATATATCGCGCACGCGTTAAACGAGAAAAAAGCGCAGCGCGATGCTTATATTGCTGCTTTTATTACGCCATTGGAGACCAAACTGAGAGAAGCAGGTTTTCAATTCACTATCAAAGGACGCCCCAAATCCATTCACAGCATCTACAATAAGATGCAGGCTCAGCGTTGTGATGTGGATCGTATCTATGACCTTTTCGCTATTCGTATTATCCTTGATTCGCCTTTAGAGCGCGAGAAATCCGATTGCTGGCAGGTCTATTCGCTCATCACGGATATGTATAAGCCCAATCCCAAACGTCTGCGTGATTGGCTTAGCGTACCGAAGGAGAATGGCTACGAGAGTCTGCATACCACTGTCCTCGGTCCTGAAGAGAAATGGGTAGAGGTGCAAATTCGTACGCGCCGTATGGATGAAGTGGCTGAAAAGGGTGTAGCAGCCCATTGGGCATACAAGGGAGTAGATGGCAATAAACTGAATACGGATAACCAGAGTGTATATGTCTTTACCCCTACTGGTGACCTCAAACGTTTACCTGCAGGAGCAACAGTCTTAGATTTCGCATTCTCTATTCATAGTGATGTGGGCTGTCGTTGTATGGGTGGACGTATTCGCAACCAAAACGTGAGTATTAGACAGAAATTGCAAAATGGTGATCAGGTGGAGATTATGACAGCACCCAACCAAAAGCCTTCTGCCGATTGGCTGAATGTGGTGGTGTCGCACCGCGCGAAAAATAAGATTCGTCAAGCACTCAAGGAAGTGGAATATCGCAATGCTGCGGAGGGACGCGAATTATTGGAACGCCGTTTTAAGAACTGGAAGATAGACTATGCCGAAGGCGACATCTCGCGATTGGCACTCAAATTGGGTTACAAAGTGACCAATGACCTATATCAGTCTATCGCTTTGGGCAAGGAGGATATCCTGCGCCTCAAGGATGTTTTTCTGACGATGGATGCACCTAATCCTGATTTTCAACGTTCAGAGCATGTATATGTGCCTCAAAATCAAGAAGCTTTGGCACTTGAGGTGGATATCAATGTCAAGAGCGTGGACTATAACTTAGCGAAATGTTGCAACCCACAACCAGGTGACCCAATCTTTGGTTTTATCAGTATCTTCAAAGGCATTCGCATTCACCGATTTGATTGCCCGAATGCCGACAATATGCGCGAAAACTACCCCTATCGAATGCTTCCTGCTCGCTGGGCTAAAAAGAATAAATAGCTATTCGCACCACACAATAACCATACAATAACCACACAATAACCATACAATTCGTTACCCATTTAGAACCCCGACAAAACCCATTTGAATAACTATCCTTCCATATTACTCAGCAAAGCAGTAGATCAGTTTGCATCGCTGCCTGGCATTGGTCGTAAGACTGCTCTGCGACTGGTGTTGCACCTCTTGCGCCAATCCGAAAAAGATGTAGAGGCATTTACTTCAGCCCTTACGTCGCTCAAGCAGGATGTGCATTATTGCCGTATTTGCCACACAGTGTCTGACCAAGAGGTATGCCCAATATGTCAATCTCATTCGCGTGATAAACACACAGTTTGTGTAGTAGAGAATGTGCAGGATGTGATGTCGATTGAGAATACGGGGCAGTATCATGGATTGTATCACGTGTTGGGTGGTGTCATCTCGCCTATGGATGGGGTAGGTCCGTCTGATCTGGAGATTGATTCGTTGGTAGCACGTATCGAACCCGAGCAGATTAAGGAGGTGATATTGGCTCTGCCTACCACGATGGAAGGTGATACAACCAATTTCTATATCTATCGCCGTTTGCAAAATACAACGCTACACCATTCTACACCACTCAGAATATCCCAAATAGCGCGTGGTGTGGCGATAGGCAACGAACTGGAATATACCGACGAGATTACTCTCGGGCGTTCAATCATAAATCGAATAGAATTTAAAATGTAATATGGAACAAAAAATCATTCGCACACTCAATGTGTATTATTATGGTATCATGGCTTTGACGCTCTTGGCAGGTACCTTGGCGTATTTCCTTATCATGAAGGATTATGTACAACCTATTGATTCGCTTTCTGCGTTGGGGCAAGCAATACAATACATCGTTATTTTCGATGCGTTGGTTACTATTCCTTTGGGTTTGTATCTGTGCAAGAAACAATGTACCAAACTGAGCCAATTGGATAACGAGGAGGAGAAAAAGCTGGGCTACAAGAAGGCAGCAAGTCTGCGCATCGTGTTGGTTAGCAATACTATGGTATTTGCTATAGCTGCTTTTTACCTGATGGGGGCATACCAATCCATGTTGTGGGTAGCAGCCGTGTCTGCTATCGGTTGGTATTTCACCAAACCTTCTGAACGCAAGATGGAACTCGAACTACAACCCAAAGACCCAACCCAAGAGCAATACTAAGCAATACAACCCAACACAATACTAAACAATTCTATACAACTCTATACAACCCTATACAATACTAAACAACCCTATACAACACGATTATGACTATCGCAGTAGATTTTGACGGAACTATCGTCACCCATGAGTATCCCAATATTGGCAAACCCATCCCATTTGCTATTGAAACGCTCAAGAAATTGCAGCAGGAAGGCCATCATCAACTCATTCTCTGGACATGTCGCGAGGGTGAGTTGCTCCAAGAGGCTATTGATTATTGTGCATCTAAAGGTTTGGAATTTTATTCGGTAAACAGTAATTTTCCAGAGGAGAATGCAGATATTGTCCGTGCCCGTAAGTTGGAGGCGGAACTATTTATTGATGACCGTAATTTGGGTGGAATACCTGATTGGGGTGTTATTTATCAGATGGTGATGAGTGGTAATTGCCATCGCCCAGCACCTGCAGGCAACATCGTGGAGGAACCGAAGCAAAAGAAAGGTCTGTTTGGACTTTTTGGCTAAAAATGAATATTAATTATTAACTATTCATTGATTTTCTGCCATAGGATGGCATCATCTTCGAGTGTCCAGGCGCACAGTACAGAGGAGGGCTGATAGCCCTCTTTTTGGTATATAGCGGAGCAGGCTACGTTTTTAACAGCAATAATAGCATATAGCATTCGGAGTTTCAAGTAGCCGAAGGCATATTCTTCCAGCAACTTAACGGCTTGCGTACCAATGCCTTTGCCTCGTGCGTGTGGAGCAATATACATGCCGATGGCCGCTTTGCGGTTACGAGCATCAAAGTCAAATAGGTCAATGCAGCCCATGGTTACACCTTCATCATCTATCATCAAACGCAATTGTCCGTCACGATAAATATCGCCTGTTGTAGAGGCGATATATTCGCGCAAGTCAGCCTGTGATAATGGGTTATGTGTGTCAGAATCGGCCCACATACGCGCATCGTTCTCCCATTGATAGAGATAGGGGAGGTCAGTTGGCTCTATTTTGCGCAGGCGTAGCATGGCGATGAGATGTTTATTGGTTGTTGAGTAGTTGGCGATAGTGCTCCACTACAGTAGCAAACGTGTCTTTGTATTGTGCTGGGATAGGTTCTGCGGGAGGGGATTGCATCTTCAGCGGGTCAATAGGACTGCCGTTCTTCCATACGCGGAAGTCCAAGTGTGGACCTGTACTTGAGCCCGAACTGCCCACATAACCAATCACTTCGCCTTGTTTGACATGTTTGCCCACTGCTAAACCTTTGGCGTATTTCGACAGGTGCAGATAGGCTGTCGTATAGGTAGAGTTGTGTTTGATTTTTACCGTGTGGCCACCGCCACCTTTGTACTCTTTCATTGTTACCACACCGTCGCCAATACTCACTACTGGAGTACCCATTGGCGCTGCATAATCTACGCCTGTGTGTGGGCGAACTACTTTATAAATAGGGTGTTTGCGGGCATAGGTAAAGCCAGAGGAAATGCGTTTGTAGTTGAGTGGCGCTTTTAAGAAAGCTTTGCGTAGGCTATTGCCCTCAGCATCAAAATAGTTGTGTATGGCTCCATCTTCAAACCAGATGGCTTCTTGCCAACGTTTGCCATGATAGAAGTCTGCTGCATAAATCCTGCCTATGCCAATACGCACGCTATCCACATATTGCTCGTCGTAGTATACGCGGATAGAATCGCCTTTCTGCAAGCCGAAGAAGTCTATCGTCCATGCGTATATATCGCTGAGTTCCAAAGCCAATTCTGTGGGTAATCCGTTGCCTGCCATGGCGTTCCAAAGGCTGCTTTCAATGACCACTTCTGCTGCACGTTCGCGATGGATGACGGGCTTTTCGAAACGCTCTACATGCATGCTATCCGTTAGGTGCAATACCACTGCCTCGCGGATATTGGGCTGATATACATAGTAGCAAAGTTGTTCTACGCCCGTAGTATCGGCTTGAAACAGCGCGTAATAGGTTTTGCCAGGACGGATAGTACGTACATCAAATTCCGAACGTGGCATGAGTGTGATGCCAGTGATTTGTTTGCGTGTCGCGCCCAATCGATTCATGATGCCGCCCAATGTCTCGCCGTCTTTCACGATGCAAGTATCAATACGGAACGAATCAACGGGTAGTCCCCATTCGTAACGAACAACAGGCTCTGGGGCTTGTTGTTCCTTTTGGCTATCCTGAGTTTTTGCGCATGATGCAAAAACTATAGCCAATATACCTAATGTGTATATATACTTTTTCAATGTCATGCGTTTTTCTGTGGATATTTGCGAGTCCACGAACCCACTTTCAACTTAATCACGCCCAGCAATGCCTCAGAGAAAATGCCACCAGACATTTTGCTGGTACCCAATACGCGGTTGATAAAGATGATAGGTACTTCCTTGATGCAGAATCCACACTTATAGGCAGTGTATTTCATTTCGATTTGGAAGGCATAGCCCTTGAATCGAATTTTGTCTAATTCTATGGTCTCTAATACTTCGCGGCGGTAGCATTTGAATCCTGCTGTGGTGTCATGAATGTCTACGCCCAATACGAAACGTACATACTTGCTGGCGAAATACGACATGAGTACGCGTCCCATAGGCCAGTTCACTACATTCACACCGCTGACATAGCGACTACCGATAGCCACATCTGCACCTTGGTTGGCGCAGGCATCGTACAACTTCAGTAGGTCGTCTGGGTTGTGTGAGAAGTCGGCGTCCATCTCAAAGATATAGTCGTATTTATGCTCAATAGCCCACTTAAAACCAGTGATATACGCTGTTCCGAGTCCTAATTTGCCAGCACGCTCAATGATGTGCAAACGTCCGTTATAGGTGGTTTGCATCAGGTCTTTAACGATGGTGGCAGTGCCATCTGGCGAACCGTCGTCAATAATCAACACATGGAAACTTAATGGCAGATTCATCACAGCAGTGATGATAGCTGCTACATTTTCCTTCTCATTATAGGTTGGGATGATGACTAATTTATTATCCATAGTTGTTATTTTTGTGTAATTATTTGATTGTTAAGGATATATAATGGACTTGTTGTGAGTCGTGCCAATGGTGTTATAAACAAATCTTCGCCAGGCATAATGCCCTCCTCCAGCAGAATATCTTTGATTGTATCCATAGCCACGTTGGGGTCATTGTTCTCGTGGCTCAGGTGGCAGAGGAAGGCGTTGCGCATGTCTACATGCCAATTCTTGGCCAATAGTCTTCCGCAAGTGACATTGCTCTGGTGTCCGCGAGGTGATAGGATTCGCTCTTTCAGATAGGTTGGGTAGGGACCATTCAGCAGTAGTTGCTCATCATGATTGGCTTCGATAATCACATGGTTGGCGGTTGCCAAATAACTCTCCATAGTGGCGTTAGGTTGTCCGCAGTCGGTAGCAATGACTACGCGTTGTCCCAAGAAATCAATCACATAGCCTACGCATTCTGTAGAGTCGTGTGAAATGCCGAAAGTATTGATACGCATTCCATTGAGTTCCCATTCCACGCCTTTCTCAAAGTAACGCTGCGAGGTGCGCAGTTTCTCGCGCACGCCGTAGTTGCGGTCAATACCATCATGGATAGCGCGGGTGGAGTAGATAGGCAGATGCACACGTTCGCCCAATGTGCCTACGGCACGAATATGATCGGCATGGTCGTGGGTGATGAGTACGCCCATGATGTTGCCATAATCCAAACCCATCTCACGCAGGTTCTTTTGGATGGTGCGTGCGGAGATGCCAGCATCAATCAGGATACCCCATTTGTGTGTACCCAAGAAATAGCAGTTGCCACTGCTTCCGCTGGCAAAACTTCTGAATATGAGTTGGTTATCTGTCATTTTTGCACCTGTTTTATGTATTTGTGTCTACACTCTTTCCCAAATTACATCAATTAGCCCGCAAAGGTACAAAAAAAAACGCAAATATCCAAATAAAATCGATTTTTATGCTGAAAAAAGTGTTTTTGTTCTGTTTTATCTTAGTACCGCCATCATCGGGGTGGTAACGATGTGGTAACGATAGATCTAAGGTGCCCATCATCCGCTTATCCACCGCTTATCCACCGCTTATCCACCCGATAA
>JAEIGA010020633.1_pt1 | contig 10042 bp, 10 predicted proteins | sample 9270691 | NCBI WGS metagenome assembly JAEIGA01 (sample SAMN17057246, study PRJNA624740) | gut metagenome | biome: biome; isolation source: fecal sample | host: Bos grunniens | place: China: Xizang | collected 2019
AGGAGAATATTAAAAATGGCACATATTAACGACAATTTTCAAAAGCTTCCGGGAAGCTATCTTTTTACGGAGATAGGAAGACGCGTGAATGCTTATTCTGCGGCACATCCCGAAAAATCTATTATAAGACTGGGTATAGGTGACGTTACACTTCCTTTGCCCAAAAGTGTTATTGAGGCAATGCACAAGGCAGTTGACGAGATGGCGGTTAAAGAAACTTTCAGAGGATATGGTCCCGAGCAGGGCTATGCGTTCTTGAGAGAGGCAATTGCCGACAATGATTACAAGGCCCGGGGCGCAAATATTGAGCCCGATGAAATTTTTGTAAGTGACGGTGCAAAGAGCGATTGCAGCAATATCGGAGATATTTTCGGTATTGATAATAAAGTGGCGGTGTGCGACCCTGTTTATCCTGTATACGTTGACTCAAATGCAATGGCAGGAAGAGCCGGCGATTACGTGGCAGAGCTTGGCCGCTGGAGCAATCTTATTTATATGCCTTGTACAAGCGATAACGGCTTTGTGCCTGAGCTTCCTGCGGCAAAGAACGAGAAGGGTGAGCGCATTGCGCCGGATATGATATATCTTTGCTATCCGAATAATCCTATGGGTATGGGTATCACCCGTGAGGAACTTAAGAAATGGGTGGACTATGCTATTGAAAATGAGTCCGTAATTCTTTATGATGCGGCTTATGAGGCATACATTACCGAGGACCTTCCTCACACTATTTATGAAGTGGCAGGGGCTGAAAAGTGCGCTATCGAGTTCAGAAGTTTTTCTAAAAACGCAGGATTTACCGGTACAAGATGCGGTTTTGCAGTAGTGCCCAAGGCTCTTAAAGTGAGAAACGGCGCAGGGGAGCTCGTTTCACTGAACGGACTCTGGTCAAGACGCCAATCCACGAAGATGAACGGTGTTCCTTACATTGTGCAGAGGGGCGCAGAGGCGGTTTATTCAGAAGAAGGAAAAAAAGAGACCAAGGCTCTCGTTGATTATTATCTTGAGAACGCGGGAATTATCAGAGAAGGACTTGTTAAGGCGGGATATACCGTTTACGGCGGTGTCAATGCTCCTTACGTGTGGCTGAAAGTGCCTGAGGGAATGACCTCCTGGGAGTTCTTTGATATGCTTCTTGATAAGGCAGGCGTTGTGGGTACTCCCGGCAGCGGTTTCGGACCTTGCGGAGAGGGGTATTTCAGACTTACAGGCTTTGGCAGCCGCGAAAATACCGTTAAGGCCATTGAGCGAATAAAAGCTCTTAACGTCTGAGTATAGTAAAAGGAGCAATAAAATGATATACGAGTATAAAACAAGAGGCGTTTGTTCAAGGAAAATTGAAATTGACGCAGAAAACGGGGTAATTAACAGCGTGAGATTCTTCGGTGGTTGCAACGGAAATCTTCAGGGGATATCAAAACTTGTGGAAGGTCAGAAAATTGAGGACGTAATCAAAAAACTTGAGGGCATTGATTGCAATATGAAGGGGACTTCTTGTCCGGACCAGCTGGCGATGGCGCTTAAGGACCTCGTCTGAAATTATTCGTTTTAAAAAATTTAATACCGGGAAGGGAGAACATGTACGGTGAACTTGCCGTGTCATATCTCCCTTTTACTTTTTATAAATTATATATTGAATTTACAAGGCAATAATGGTAAAATTATCATATAGTACGATTTTATCGTTTAGAAAACAAAGGAGAAGATGCGTTATATGAAGGGTGCTTTTCAGGATATTAAAAAAAGACCTGTACTGCTCATTTTTATCATGATCATCGGCGCGGTTATTTGCTTTGCCGAGCAGTTTAATTCGCTTACGCAGGAGTTTGGATCATTAAATAAATTATTTTCTACGGATTATGTGACACTTATATCTGAGGTCGCAGGCTTTATTCAATCGAAAGCTACAGACCCCGGTCTTATGACGATTTCCATAGTCATTGCGATCGTAGCGGCTATAGCATTGGCGGCTATCTGCGGTGTGCTTTTTTCCGGATTTGCATATACAAATTACATAACGGTTCTTGATCGTGTCCATGGAAATATCAGACAGGGAAAGAAGACTTCCCAGATTTTTGCAGAAGGTATAAATAAGCGCTTCGGAAAGATGACCGCATTCTTTATATTCTTTATTCTGGGAACGGTTGCGGTTACAGGACTTTCTGCTTTTTCCGTGATGCCCTCTGCATTGGCGGTGAAGAACGTTATTGAAGGTGATACCGGAGCCATATTCAGTATGATATTGATGCTGGCAGTTACAGTGATAATTCTGTTTTTTGCCATAGTATTTTTTGCAATGTACGTTTCGTTCCTTATGCCCAGCATTATCGCATTCAAAAAGGGATCTGTTAAAGTTGCTCTTCGGATGGTTAACGGTTATTGCTGGTATCTGATTCCCCGTACTGTGGGCTTCCTGATATATATGATCGTAGTGTCCTTTGTGATGCTGGCGTTTAATTTCGGAAGCGCTTCTACGGTAGGTGCGTTGACTGTGTTCCTTGCAAATTGGTTGCTTAAGTCAATAGGCCTTTTTGTGTATACTCAGTATGTGTTTTCTACGTATATTGCTATGAAGGACGATATGTTCGAGGAATAATATGTTTTTGCCATTTTGCTTTGCACAGAGGCGGCATTTCGGGCATAATTTAGTTATTGAAGAATTTTCTGAGCAGGTGTGTTGTTTTGAAGAAACTTGTTATTAACGGCGGGAGACCGCTTAAAGGCGATATAATGATCAGTGGCAGCAAGAACGCAGCAGTTGGAATACTGCCTGCTGTTTTACTTGCCGGAGGTCCCTGTACCATCGAAAATGTACCGGAAGTCTCCGATATAAGGATTCTTCTTGAGGTTCTTGAATTGTTAGGTGCGAAATGTGAGCAGAACGGAGACGTGGTTACCATAGATCCTACGGGAGTAGAGTCTTCCGTGGCGCTCGATGATAAAATCCGTAAATTAAGGGGTTCTTCCTACCTTATCGGCGCACTTCTGGGAAGATTCGGACGGGCTGAGGTTGCTCTTCCCGGTGGATGTAATTTTGGACACAGGCCCATTGACCAGCATCTTAAAGGCTTTAAGGCTTTAGGCGCGGAGATTACAGATGACTACGGAAAAGTCGTAGCTTATGCTCCTGACGGGCTTCACGGCGCTAATATTTATATGGATGTGGTTTCTGTAGGAGCCACCATAAATCTTATGCTTGCGGCATGCAAAGCAGAGGGGCTTACTGTTCTTGAAAACTGTGCAATGGAACCCCACGTGGTTGACGTTGCAAACTTCCTGAATACAATTGGTGCGAATATAAAAGGCGCAGGAACGAACGTTATTAAGATAAAAGGTGTGCCTACCCTTGGATGTGCAAAGATATACTCCGTAATTCCTGATCAGATAGAAGCTGGTACGTTTATGATTGCGGCGGCAGCCACAAAAGGCGACGTTACCGTGAGAAATATTATTCCGAAGCATCAGGAAGCTCTTACAGCGAAACTTGAGGAAATGAATGTGGGTATTACCGAGGGTCCGGACTGGATCAGAGTGTACCATAAAGGCGATCTTTTGCCCGCTAATGTAAAGACTTTGCCGTATCCCGGATTTCCTACTGATCTGCAGCCTCAGATTGTGACACTTTTGTGTCTCGCAGAGGGTGACAGCATTGTTACAGAGGCGGTCTGGTCCTCCAGATTTCAATATATAAGCGAGCTTTGCAGAATGGGTGCTGATATAAGAGTTGCTGATAAATCTGCTATGATAAGCGGCGGCAGACCTTTTAAAGGCGCATCTGTGAGATGTCCTGACCTCAGAGCAGGTGCGGCGTACGTTATTGCGGCGTTGGCTGCAGAGGGACAATCGAATCTGTATGAGATAAAATATATTGACAGAGGATATCACCTTATTGAGGAAAAGTTGAGAGCAGTAGGCGCGGATATATCCCGTGAAGAGGCTCCGGAAGAGAGTTTGTAATACGATAAATATTAAGATATGTTGAAATTTTGCAGTTTGTTCAGCGGCAGCAGCGGAAATTGCATTTTTGTCGGGAACGAAGAAACGAATATACTGATAGACGCAGGAGTAAGCGGAAAGAAGATAGAGAAAGCCCTTAATGAGATTGGAGAAAGCGGCGCTTCCCTGTCAGCTATTCTGGTTACCCATGAGCATCAAGACCATATTAACGGTGTGGGCATTTTGTCCCGCCGTTTTAAAATACCCGTATATGCCAACGAAAAGACCTGGGAGGCTATTGACCGGGAAAAACTTTTGGGGAAAATGCCTGCGGAAAATAAAAGGGTTGTTTCAGCAGGGGACACTGTAAGCGTAGGGTCAATGCGTATAAAGTCTTGCAGAATATCCCACGATGCGGCAGACCCTGTTTGTTATACTATAAGCTCTGAAGGACACAAGGTCGGAATTGCCACGGACATGGGTTTTGTAAGCGATGAAATAAAGTCTCTTCTTAAAGGTTGCGAATTAGCCCTTGTAGAGGCGAATCACGACGTTGAGATGTTGAAGGCAGGAAAGTATCCATACCAATTGAAAAGACGAATTTTAAGCGATTCAGGGCATCTTTCCAATGAATCTGCGGCTGATCTTGTGGCAATGCTTGCAAAATATGGCACCAAACGCTTTGTCTTAGGCCATCTGAGCGAAGAAAACAATTATCCGAAGCTTGCATACGAGGCGGTAAACTCAGTTCTGAAAATAAAAGGCTTTGACACTGAGAAGGATATTTTTCTGAGGGTGGCAGAACGTGACCGTCCCGGGGACGTTATATTGCTTTAAAGGGAGAAAATATGCTAAAGATAACAATTCTTGCGGTAGGCAAAATAAAAGAAAAATATATGCGTGATGCCATTGACGAATATGTGAAGCGTATGTCAAAGAATTATAAAGTTAATTTCATCGAGGCCCAGGAACTGGACTCTGTGGAAAAGGAAGGAAGCGAGCTTCTTAGGCTTCTCCCTGACAATGCGTTTCCTGTGGCTCTTGACCTTGGCGGCAAGATGATAAGCTCTACGGACCTTGCAGATTTTATTGCCGACAATACCTCTATGGGTGTGTCGCATTTTGTATTTATTATCGGTGGGTCTGACGGACTTGACAGACGGCTTGTATCAAAAGCAAAACTGAGTATATGTCTTTCTAAAATGACCTTTACGCATCAGATGGCAAGGCTTATACTCTGCGAACAACTTTACAGAGCAATGAAAATAAATAACGGTGAAAAATACCATAAATGATATCCGGATAACTGTGTCGGGAGGTTTTTGACGTGAACAAGAAGAATTTTATAATCCTGGCTGCTGTCTTAGGTGTGCTTCTTGCAGGCATTGTTGTGATGCTTTTTGCATTGGGCGCTGCTGAAAAAGGTCCTACGGGAAATACCGCCACCGAGCCGCCTTATCCTGTAGGGGAGACGCCTCTTCCCGAGGGTAGTTACTTTGACGATTTTATGTGTATTACCGTCAATATGGGAGAGAATCCTGAAACGGAGAAAAACTTCTGTTGGCAGACTTTTGCGAAAAAAGAGAGCGGCACACTCCAATATGCTGTCTGCAAGGTTGAACCTTCTTCAAACGGCATTACCGCAGAGGAGTTTGAAAAACTTGATATTAAGGAGAAAACAGCAGTTTCCGAAAGTGATATGCTTATGATCCCTGCAGATGGTCAGTACGAATTAAGAGGTCCTGATCTTACATCCAGGGCCGGATATATTCATAGGGTACACCTTACAGGCCTTACGGCGGCAACGTCGTATTATTACCGTGTAGGCGACGGAAAAGGGAACTGGAGCTCTGTGGCATCATTTAAAACTGCCGCAGAAAACAAGTCAGAATTTTCTTTCCTTTACGTGACTGATTCACAAGGCTTTACAGAGAGCGATTTTTCATTCTGGGGAAGGCTTATAAACACAGCGGCAACAGCCCACGAGGATTTTGATTTCATATTGAATCTGGGAGATGCTGTAGAAGACGGAAAAAATCAATATCATTGGCAAATGTTTTTTGATGCGGCAAGGAATGTTATCAGAAACAATACTTTTGTGAGCGTTGCCGGAAATCAGGACAAGAAAAATACTATGACCCATTTTACTTTCGGTGCGGAAGATAACAGAACCGCCCTTGTATCGGGATATTACTCTTTTGACTACGGAAACGTGCATTTTACTGTGCTGAATACAGGCGACGGCGACAAGGACCTTGATAAGACCCAGTTGAAATGGCTGGAGGATGACCTTGAAAGGGCAGAGGGAAAGGAAAAGATTTTGCTTATCCATAAGGCGCCATATTCTGATGCCAACCATTGCAATGATGCTGAGATAGTCGCTATCAGGAAACAAATTTTGCCTATATGCGACACTTACGGAGTTTCTGTCGTTATTCAGGGGCATGACCACTACTTTATAAGGTCAACGCCTGTATACGATAATGCTCCTGCAAAATACACCACGGAAGTGGTTAACGTTGACGGCGAGAGAACAATTCTCTATAAGCTTATCGAGGGGAAAGGCACGATGTATTTTATGAACGGATCTGCCGGTGTAAAACAACACAGCGGACAGATTGGCAGCAATGAAATCATATATTCCGACAAATCATCTCTGATGAATGGTCCTACGTATTCTTATTGCACCGTTGACAGCGAAAAAATCGTTTTTAAAACCTACAAGGTTGATGATGAAGGGGACCGTTCCCTGGTGGACTCCTGGGGTGTCTGCTTTAACTAAATAAACCCATTACGTCGTATAAGTTATCCTCTGAATACTCAATTTCAGAGGAAAAAAGCCTTGCAATCTCGCTTTGCTCATGAAAAGAAAATTCACCCGTATTCTTGAATTTTGCGGTGCCAAGACCTCTTATCAGCAATACTGCAAAAGCAGTAAAGGCTGCTCTCTCTGAAACGTAAACCGGCTCGGGAGCCAAAGCAAAATATCTGTACGTGAAATATACCGCCAGCTGTTCATATTCAGTTCGGCGGTTTTTCATATAAAGGTCAAAATCGCAGAAATCTTCTTTAGTTGCGCTTCCGCAAAAGTCAATAAATTCGTTAAGCCGGACAGTCCATTCTTCGTCAAGTCTTTCAAGCCCTGAAAGAAACTTTGCATACCTGCAGAGGTTTTCTTGTATGCTTTCCACAGAAAAATCGCAGTCAGCTTCAATGAGCATTTTATCAAGTCTTTCAGATAGACTAAGTGTTCTGTCTTGTAAAATTTCAATAACCCTGTCACGAAGCAGTAAAATCGGGTCGTCAACGTCGCTTTCAACCGGCTGGTCATATTCATCAACCAGTCGTGCCGGTTCTTTCTTACTCAAAATAAGCGTTGTCGCTGCTTCACAGCAAAGTCCCAGCCCTGTTTCCGTTCTGTTTTCATACCCGTTAACGAACCGGGGATGAGCGGCGCAGATATTACAAAGTGCATTTTCGCCCAAAGTAATTATTATTTCGCATAAATTATCTTTATTGAGAAAAGGACAACGCTCTTTTTCTCCTAAAATAAAATGCGGCGGAGCATCGTCATTTTTCGGGGCAATGCATTCCTTTAGTTTTTCGCCGAAAGGCCCTTCCAAAGACGCATAGGCTGCGGCAGCATTATCGTCAATATCGATCTCCCAACCGATACAGCAATTATGCCGGCACAGCCCCTTTATACATTCAAATTCTTTATAATAATCAGGAAAAATATATTTCATTATTGCTTTTTTATTGCCTCAAAGGCTTCATTTGCAACATCAATGGTCTCTTTGATATCTTCTTCATTCATTGCCGCATTGATAAAATGATTGTGGTGATTTGTGAAGAAAACACCTCTCTTCACACACTCTGCAATCCAGGCCTGATGAATAATAAGCGAGTCATCGTCTGCAAGGCGAAGATAGGGAAGAGCCAATGCTCCTGTTACCCGAAGGTCAAAACCATGCTTTTTCGCAGTCTCAATAAGACCATCTTTAAGCAGTTGACCTTTTTTGTTGAGGTCATCATTAATGTTAATGCGTTTCATCTTTTCAATACAGGCAATGCCTGCTGCAAAGGGAACTGCAGAGAGCCAATAACTTCCCGTGTAGGACATGCTTGAAATAGTGTTTTTAAGAAAATCCTTGCCGCAAAGTGCGGAAACATTGTAGCCGTTGGCAAGCGCCTTGCAGAAACATATAAGGTCTGCTTCAAAGCCAAAATAATGGTCTGAGCCGTGAATGTCAAGGCGGAAGCCTGCTCTTACGTCGTCGATTATCAGAACCGTGCCGTTATCGGTGCAAAGTTTTCGTACCTTTTGCCAGAAGCCCTCCAAAGGCATTTCATTATCGGCAAAATTACCGTGCATATAAGGCTGGCCTATAACTGCCGCAATTTCGCCTTTGTTATCGTTAAAAACTTCTTCCAATGCCTCAATGTCGTTCCAGTCAATGTAGATATTATTGGCAACGTCTTCGGGGATAATGCCTGCGTAATCAATCTTCTGGGTCCAGGGGGCAATTCCGTGGTAATATCCTTTAAAGAAAACAATTTTCTTTCGTCTCGTATAAGCACGGGAGGCCATCACAGCCATAGTGGTTACGTCATTGCCGTTTTTTGCAAAGAAGGCCCAGTCTGCTGACTTTACGGTGTCCACCAGAAGCTCTGCAAAGTCAATCATCACTGTGGAGGGTGATGTGGTGCAATCGCCTTTCTCTCTTTGCTTTGCCGCCGCTTCTTCAATTTCCGGGTCGTTGTAGCCTAAAATGTTCGGGCCGTAAGCGCACATATAGTCAATAAAACGGTTTCCGTCCACGTCCCAGAAATAAGTGCCCTGTGCTTTTTGTGAAAAAAGAGGGAAGGCCTCTACAGGAATAAAGCAGCCCTCTGCAGGTCCTAAATGTCCGTAGACTCCTGAGGGTATAACTTTTGCCGCACGAATAAATGCTTCACGGCTTTTTGGATATTCATTAATCTTTCTCATGATTTTTTAACTCTCCTTTGCTTTCACATTATGCAAGGTAAAGCGCAACGCGGTCAAGAATTCGGTTTACGTTGTCCATCTGGGATACCATTCCGCCAACTCGCACATCGCCTGTTCCAATGGCCGCCACTGCATTGATCTTTCCATCAAACAGGTCTCTTGCCACATTAATATCGGCAAAACTCATATACGACCGATAATCCTCGCAAGGTCCGTGAACGGCTGTCAATTTATGATTTTCCGCAATAACGGTGGCTGATGGTCCGCCGTCAATTTTAATAAGCATTTTTCCGTCAGCAATATAACCTGCGCTGGCACGACTTACCGGATCATTATTGCCAAGCTGGGCAACAGCACCTGCAATAACGTAAAGCATCAATTCTGTACTTGTCCTGAAAAAGGCGTCGTCTTTAAGATCCTCTTCTGTAGCTCTGAGATACTTTGTAAGAATATCTGTAAGAGGCATAAATTTCTTCAATAGAAAACCTACGTGCACAAGTCCTTTGGAAGGAATAGGTGTAACGGTGCCGTCTATCATACCATTAAATTTCTCGGGTGATGAGAAGGGCAATTTTATTTTCGGGGCAACAAGTCCCTCTTTGTACTCGCAAGCACCGTCTTTAAAAATCAAAGTGCCTGAAGGGCCACCTTTAACGTCAAAGCCAACGGACATATTGACGCCGTCAATCAGTTTTTTTGCCTTCTCGTCAAGAAGGCAGAGCTTTGGTATAACGCCTAATATCCCGTGAAGGTTTACATAGGAAAGCGCAGTTTTGTCAATCATAATAATATCCTTTCGTCACAGCAACAACTGCCTCAATTAATCACTACAATATTTATACCAAATTTTTGCAATCCACGCAAGGGGCAACTAGTCATATTGACAGGGTATGATATTATGAAATAAAGGAGTTGATTTTAATGGCAATAAGGCTTAATGAGGATAAAGAAATTGTAAAGACTATAAAAGAGGGCTTAAAGAAAAAAGGCGGCTACTGTCCGTGCCGCCTTGGAAAAAAAGAAGAATACAAATGTATGTGTGAAGAATTTAAAGCACAAATTGCAGACCCCGAGTTTGAGGGGTATTGCCATTGTTTGCTTTATTATAAATCAAAG
>JAEIGA010020634.1_pt1 | contig 10042 bp, 7 predicted proteins | sample 9270691 | NCBI WGS metagenome assembly JAEIGA01 (sample SAMN17057246, study PRJNA624740) | gut metagenome | biome: biome; isolation source: fecal sample | host: Bos grunniens | place: China: Xizang | collected 2019
AACATAACAAAGGCAGGTGCCTGCTGTTAATGCAACGGGATATATAAATTTTTTTGATTTATTTTTTGTTGTTAGTAATGAAATTGTTATGAGGCAGGGGATATATCCGATTATGTATCCTCCCGTAATGCCTGCAAGCTGCTGAAATCCGCCCGTAAAACCCGAAAAAACGGGAAGACCGAAAGCTCCCAATAATATGTATATCAATAATGCGGGCAGGGCTATACCGATATTAACGGTGCTTGCAACTATATAAACTGCAAATGTTGCAAGAGAAATCGGAATGGCACCAAGCGGAATTGAAAAAGGAGCAATAACGCAAATGAATGCCGAAAGCAACGCACAAAGCGTAAGTTTCTGAAATTTCATGTTTTAAACCTTCATAAAATTAGTTTACAATTAATACATTTATTTTTAGCACTGTGTCTATAAATCTTTTATATAATAATCGCAGCGATAAATTATCAGTCAGATTAATATATAAATTCATCAGAAAGGGTGAAGACATTGGTTAAAAATAAGCAATCCTGTGTAATAGCTTGTGTAACACCGCAGGATTCCGGCGCACGGCTTATTGAAGCGGGTGCACGGATAGCTGAAAAGGAAAATAAAGCACTTGTTGTATTAAGTATATTTAAAGAAAAAAACGGATTGAACGCAAACGAAGGCGGAACGCTTGAAACACTTTATGAGGTAGCAGGAAAATATAATGCAAGAATGAATGTTTATTTTAATGACAGCCCCGCTATTGTTGCGGCAATTGTTGCAAAGAAAGAGAATGCTTCTGTTTTTATAACCGGATTTCCCGAGGAAGGGAGCAGCGGTTTTATAGCAAGAGTTCATGAATTGATTCCTGAAGTGCCGATAACCATGGTTGATAAAAATTCTAACGAATACAAAATAATTCCGTTTTCTGAAGAAGATCCGGAAGAGGTAAAACTTATGGCATTAAAATCAGTTAAGTGAAATCCTGCTTGAAAACATTCTGTTAACTGCATTGCGAAGCGATGAATGTTCCTCGCCTGAAAGGGCGGGGTTTTTTTTGAGCAGATTTTCTGCGGCTGAATGAGCCTCTCTTATAACTTCGCCGTCCTTCATCATGTTTGCGATTTTCATTTCAGGCAGACCGTGTTGTCTTGAACCGAAAAAGTCGCCCGGACCTCGGAGCTTTAAATCCTCGTCCGCAATCTTAAAGCCGTCTGTTGTTGAGGCAAGGACATTGAGCCTTTCGTTGTTTTCGGAATCGGAAATCATAATGCATGATGATTTGTGAGAGCCTCTGCCTATTCTTCCTCTTAACTGATGAAGCTGCGAAAGACCGAATCTTTCAGCATTTTCAATAACCATTATAACGGCATTTGGCACATCTATTCCAACCTCGATAACCGTTGTTGAAACAAGAAGACGGGTTTCGCCTTTGGCAAAAGAATCCATAACAGCTTTTTTGTCAGCGGCTTTCATTTTGCCGTGTAAAAGACCGAGTTTAAACCCTTTGAAAAATCCGTCTGAAAGATTTTTATAAAGCTCGTTTGCGGCGGTGAGTTCGCTTATTTCACCTTCTTCAACCAGGGGACAGACTATGTATCCCTGCAAACCGTCGCAGAGATGTTTTTTGATGTATCCGTAAGCTCTTTCGCGAAGCTCGGAGTTGACAAGAAAGGTTTCGATTTTTTGTCTGCCTTTTGGCATTTCATCAAGAATGCTCAGGTCTAGGTCACCGTATATAATCAGAGCGAGCGTTCTCGGAATAGGTGTTGCTGACATAACAAGAACATGGGGATTATTTCCTTTAGAGCTTAAAGTTCCTCTTTGGTTAACTCCGAAACGGTGTTGCTCGTCGGTTATGGCAAGACCGAGATTTTTGAACTCAACATCCTTCTGAAGCAGAGCGTGAGTACCGATAATAAGCTGAGTTTCACCGTTTGCAAGTGAATGTTTGATTCTTTTTTTCTCATTTGCAGGCGTTGAGCCTGTAAGCAGAGCGATGTTTATATCTGTTTTTTCAAAGAACTTAACCATTGTTTTGTAGTGCTGCATGGCAAGAACTTCCGTAGGAGCCATAAGAGCGCTTTGAAAACCGTTTTTAACGCAGTTATATATCAGTGCAGCACCGACAGCGGTTTTGCCTGAACCGACATCTCCCTGAAGCAGTCTGTTCATGGGAACGGATTCGGACATATCGCCGAATGCCGCATCAACAGCTCTTTTTTGTGCACCTGTGAGTTCAAAAGGGAGAAGCGAATAAAACTCTTCCGTATAATTTTTATTCATGCAGACCGCAGTGCTCTTTTTTGCTTTGTTTCTTAGTCTGAGAAGACCAAGCTCAAGGAAAAACAGCTCTTCAAAAATAAGCCTTCTGCGGGCTTCTGAAAGCATATCTTCGCTTTCAGGCATATGAATGTTTCTCAATGCCTTGCCAAGCTCCATGAGGCAGTATGCATCTCTTATATCAGCGGGGATAGGGTCGCTGATTTCTTCGCATACCGAAAAAGCCTGCTTGACAAGCTTTTCTGTTGCCTTTGAATTAAGACCTGCAGTCTGGGGATATATTGCGCGGATTTTGTTTCCGCTTTCCGCTTCAACAAATTCAGGCGAATTCATTGCACGATAATAGCCCTTGCCTGTTATTTTGCCGAAAAAGAGGTATTCTTTTCCTTGCTCAATTCTTTCTGCGGCATATTTATTGTTAAAAAATGTGAGATCAAGAAGAGATTCACCGTCTGTAATTTCTGTTTTATAAAGAGTCATGCCTTTGCGTATTTTGTGTTCACGGCAATCCATAGCGGCGAAAGCTTTTATGCAAACAACTTCATCGTTCGGAGCATCTTTTATGGATGTTATTTTGCTCCAATCTTCATATGCACGGGGGAAAAAAGTCAGCAAATCATAAAGGGTAAAGATTCCGAGCTTGCCAAGTAACGCTGCTCTTTTTTCTCCTACCCCTTTAAGATATTTGATGTTTGCATTTAGCTCCATAGATTATTCCACCAGAATTAAAAAATAGTAAACAGGCTGACCGCCTTCGATTATATTTATTTCAATGTTTTCATCTGCATTTTTTATTAGCCTTGCAACCTTTTCGGCGGCAATGGTATTCGTGTCTTTGCCCCAAAAAAGAGTTGCTTTATTCCTTCTGAACTTTCGGCTAAGGTGCATTATAACATTTACGGCACTTGTGCATATATCTTCGTTAATGCATATTATTTCATTTCCCGAAATACCGATTATCTGCCCCGGTGATAAAGTCTGATTTCCGCAGCAGGTTTGTTTTGCGCTGTAAGTAACGGCACCGCTTGCACATCGGTTAACTGCATTTTCAAGAGTGACTTTGTTTTTCTCAAAAGATAAATTTGGGTTAAATCCTTTTAAAGCTGCAATTCCTTCGGCAATGTTGCGTGACGGTATGATAACAACATTTTTATCTGTCATTTTTACCGCTTGGTTTGCCGCCATTATATTATTCTTGTTGTTTGTGAGAATGATAATATTTTGCCCGGGGCAGGCGGTTATTGAATTCAGAATGTCACCTGTGCTTGCATTGAAGGCTTCCTTGCATTCCAAAGCGTAAACCGAATCAAATTTATCAAAATAATCTTTAATGCCGCCGTTACATATTTCTATTAAAAAGCAAGCATCGGATTCGGATTTGCTTTTCGCCTGCAATCTCATATTATCAATTTTGATTGAGCTTAACTCACCGTATTCAAGACCTTTGCCGATTGCAAGGTCGGGCGAGTTGGTGTGCACATGAACTTTAACTGTGTTTTTTGTTTCTGCGGCAACCGAACAGTCGCCGATATCCGCAAGAAACCTTCGCAGCTTTGAAATATCGCATTTTTCGTTTTGTTCAATAAGAAACTCTGTGCAATAGCCGTATTTTATTTCGTCAATAAAAACTTTTTTATCAGTAATTTCGGGAGAAGAAGCTGTTGAGTTTATTCCCAACATACCCTCCAAAATATAAACAAGACCCTGACCGCCTGCATCAACAACCGAATGCTTTTTTAAAACGGGAAGAAGATTCGGAGTTGATTTAAGGGCGGTTTTTGCGCCGCTTATTGCAGCTTTCATAACATCTTTACAGTTCATGTTTTTTTCAGCAGCATCAGAACCTTTTGAAGCTGCTATTCTTATAACCGTAAGCATGGTGCCTTCGGTAGGTTTTTCAACTGCGGCATAGGCTTCATCGCAACCTGCTTCAAGTGCTTTTGCAAGAGATTTGGCATCTATATAATCAAGACCTTCAACGCTCTGTGCAAAGCCTTTGAATATGAGTGCAAAGATAACTCCCGAATTTCCCCGCGCACCTTTCAGGAGGGCACCGGCGGCTTTATCTGCCATAGCTCCTGCGCCTGCTTTTGAAATCTCGCTTATTTCCTTTACACAGGCATCAAGAGTTAATGAAAGATTTGTTCCCGTGTCTCCGTCAGGAACAGGATAAACATTTAAATTATCAACATCTTTTTTGTGTGCGGATATGTTGATTGATGCGTTGATTAATGCTGCTTTTAAATTTTCAGATGTTATCATATAATATACCTCCGATTAATCATCAGGTATATTATGAGATTTTTTTCTCCGAAAAATTCATTTTATTTGAAGCTCCAATTTTCAATATCAGCAAAAACATCCCCGTCACAGCAGCCGTAGCAATTCTGAAGTGAGTTAGCGTATGAAACAGCGGCATTTCTGAAGCAAAGAGGAAGAAACGGGGGATTTTCATTGAATGTATTTATGAAGTCCATAAGCTCACATCCGCCGTTCATAAGCTGTAAATAACGCTTGGCGGCAGAGCTGTCTGTGTTAATTCCGTAGTTTACCGCACCTTCCGCTGAAAATAGGGGGTTAAGATTCATGTTGTGAGAAAGGCGGACTTCTCCTATATACAGATCATATGAGCCGATAGTGACGGCTTCCGTATAATATTCGGTTGTATATTTTTTAAGGTTAACTTTAAATCCGAGGTCTTTAAGATATTCTTCAATAAAAAGTCCTGCTTCGAGCTTGAACTGATTATCTGCATTAACAAGAATGGAAATTTCTGCAGATGTAATGTCAACTCCCGATTCTGCAATAAGCTCTGAAGCTTTGGTAATATTTTTTTGAATTATAAGGTCTTTTGATGAGAGTGCATACCAATCGGGATTAAACGGAGCATATGCAGCCCTTGCGTGACCCTGAAAAGCTGTTGAAGTTATTTCTGTACGGTCAACGGCAAGGTTAATCGCTTGGCGGATTTTAGGGTCGGAAAGAATTGGCGATGATTGGTTGAAACCAAGAAAAACCATATTATTAATGCCCATTTCAATTGTTTTGGCATTTATTCTTGAATAAGTCCCGTTACTCAAATCATTATAGTTGAAAGCGGTATTTCCTATCTCAACGCTGCTTTCAAGAGATTCGGAAGACCTTACGGGAACGAGCATTATTGTTTTTATTGAAGGGTTGAATTTAGCTTTTTTTGCATTAACAATCAGATAGAGTGATTCGCCTGATTTTTCGATTTTATATCTGCCCGAGCCTATGGGAGAATCCTTGGGTGAGGATGCTTTGACAATAGGGAAGGTAAGGCAGCTCAATGCATAGGGATCCGGTGTTTTGAGGTTGAAAACAACCATATTTGAAGCTGATATATTTGCACCTGAAAAGTTATCGAGTCTTGCAGAATATGATGCAGAGAATTTGGCGGAATCAAATGAGCTTATAACATCATTGGCGGTAACTTTAGTTCCGTCGCTGAAGTAAACATCATCAAGGGTAACGTTAACTGTTGTTCCGCTGACTATTGAACTTTCAGCGATAACGGGAATGGGTTTATAGCTTTTATCGAGAGAGTAAAGTCCGTCATATATCAAACCGAGAATCTGAAGATTTGCGGTTGTTTTGCAGGTGAAGGGATTCAGAGTGTCAGCTTTTGTATAAGCAAAATTCAGAATACCTTCAGTCTGTGTGAAAACAGGGGAGTCTGAATTTTTTTCGGGAGTATTTATAACTTTCTCGTCACAGCCCGCAAAGAAAGTTGCAATAAGTGATATTATCAATATTATTGCTAATGATTTTTTCATTCGCTTCAATCCTTATCAATTAAATCTGTAATTATTTTTCCTGCCATAATAAGCCCTGCGGCTCCGGGGACAAAGGGAAGACTTCCGGGCGTTTGCCGTTTCCCGCTTTCTTCGTTGGTTGAAGCAGGCTTTATCGGCTCTTCGGGAGACCAGACAACATTTAATTTTTTGACATTTCTTTTTTTCAGTTCTCTTCTCATAACGCGACATAGAGGGCACCCGCTTGTTTTTGAAATATCAGAAATTCTGAAAAGAGAAGGGTCAAATTTGTTTCCTGTTCCCATGCAGGAAATAACAGGAATTCCGAATTGCTGTGCTTTTTCTGCAAGATCGATTTTAGCGCTCACAGTGTCAATGGCATCTGCAATATAGTCATAATCTGAAAGTGAAAATTCATCCGAGTTTTCGGGCAGATAAAACTTCTGAATTGTATTAACCTTACATTCGGGATTAATGTCATTTATTCTTGCTTTAATAACCTGAGTTTTGGGCATTCCCAGAGTTGAGTGAAGCGCACAAAGCTGGCGGTTAAGATTTGTGAATGCTACGGTGTCGCTGTCAACTATTGTTAATTCGCCGACACCTGCTCTTGCCAATGCTTCAGCTGTGTAAGAACCTACTCCGCCCAGACCGAAAAGGATAACTTTGCATTCGGAAAGGGTTTTTGAGGAGTTTTCACCGAGCAACATTTCCGATCTCAAAAACTGCGAGTCAGACAAATCCGACACCTCCAGATTATAATATTCCTTATATATAATACAACAAAACAATTTTTATTGCAAACCATATTTTAAAATTGTTGTTACATTTTTATTAACAAAAAATATTGACTGCTTGTGAGTTGCTGCAGTGTATAATTTGTTTAATTAACTGAAGATAAATAAAATTTAATTATTCCCTTGTTAAAAAAATCTATTTATGATATAATTGCAGAGATACAGAAATAAGGAGAATGAAAATATATGAAACTCGGCATTGTCGGACTTCCTAATGTTGGAAAAAGTACACTTTTTAACGCAATAACCAATGCGGGAGCTCAGTCTGCAAACTATGCGTTCTGCACAATTGAACCCAATGTAGGTGTTGTTGCAGTTCCCGATGAAAGACTTGATAAACTTGCAGAATTATATAATCCTGTTAAAATAACACCTGCATTCATTGAGTTTGTTGATATTGCAGGTCTTGTAAGAGGCGCATCAAAGGGTGAGGGTCTTGGTAATAAGTTCCTTTCGCATATCCGTGAGGTTGATGCGGTAATCCATGTTGTTCGTTGCTTTGAGGATGATGATATTGTTCATGTTGATGCAACTATCAATCCTGAAAGAGATATCGAAACCATCAACCTTGAGCTTATTCTTTCCGATATGGAAATGGTTGAAAGAAGAATTGACAGAGTAACAAAAGCTCTCAAGGGCGATAAAACTCTTGCTTCGGAGCTTGAGTTCCTTAAAAGACTTCTCGAAACACTTGAAAGCAACATTCCTGCGAGAAATATGGAATGTGACGAAAATGAAAAGGCATGGCTTTCAGAGGTTGCTCTTCTCACAGCGAAGCCCGTTATCTATGCTTGCAACATGAGTGAAAATGATTTTGCAGGCGGACTTGATAATAACAGTCATTATAAAAAGGTTTGCGAAATTGCGGCAGGAGAGGGCAGCGAAGTTCTTCCCATCTGCGCAGAGCTTGAAGCACAGATTGCTTCGCTCGATAAGGAAGAAAAAGAAATGTTCCTTGAAGAGCTTGGTGTTGAAACAGGCGGTCTTGATTTGCTTGTTAAAAAGAGCTATGCACTTCTCGGTCTTATTTCATATCTTACCGCAGGTCAGCCTGAAGTCAGAGCTTGGACAATAACCAACGGAACAAAAGCTCCCCAGGCGGCAGGTAAAATCCACAGCGATTTTGAAAGAGGCTTTATCCGTGCAGAGGTTATTGCTTATGATGACCTCATAACTCTCGGTTCAGTTGCAGCTGCAAAAGAAAAGGGTCTTATGAGAAGCGAAGGCAAAGAATATGTTATGAAAGACGGAGATGTAGTTCTTTTCCGCTTTAATGTTTAATATCGGCTCCCTGTGTTATAACAAACATAGGGAGTGATTTTTTTTGAGGAAAAGAGCATTGGTGGTTTTTTCATTTATTCTGTTTTCTTTTATAATTGTCGGCATAAGAACCGCAGATTTAATGATTTCAGTTGAATATGCAAATGAAAGTGCTTCAGGAAAAAGAATAGATATTGCATCAATCAGAGGAACGGTTTATGACTGCAATATGGAGCTTTTAACGAATTCGGAACATCAGATATATACCGCATCAAAACCCACATTAAAGGCTCTTGAAGCGGTTGAAAATTACACAGTCTCTGAATCGATTGAAGCGATAAAGGAAAGAATGGAAAAAATGAATCCAATCGTTATAAGAACCAAGGATTTTATAACCGACTGCAGTGATGTTCTGTCATTTTCTGTTCCGTCAAGATATGCATCTGATTCTCTTTTATGTCACATAATCGGCTATACCGATTCTTCAGGAAAAGGAGTGAGCGGTATAGAAAAATATTATGATAAACTTTTATCAGACTCAACGAAAGAAGTGTATGCAAGATTTTTAACCGATGCAAACGGAAGGGTTCTTATCGGAGAAAAAATTGAAGCTTCCGATTCGTCAGCTCCAAAAGGCGGAGTGGTTCTGACTATTGATAAAAATATTCAGAAAATTACCGAGAACGCACTTGATGAATCCGGAACAGAATGTGCCGCGGCTGTTGTGATTGAAATTAAAAACGGAGCTGTAAGAGCTTGTGTTTCAAGACCCTTATTTAATCAGAATGATATTTCGGAAAGTCTTAATGACCCGAATTATTCTTTATTAAACCGTGCTTTTATGCCTTACAGCGTCGGTTCGGTATTTAAACCCGTTGTTGCAGCTGCGGCTCTTGAAAACGGTATAAACGAGAATTTTGAATATGAATGCAAAGGAAACGTAACGCTTAACGGAGTTACATTTAATTGTCATAAAAAAGACGGTCACGGTGTTCTTGATATGCAGGGGGCTTTGGCACATTCCTGCAACACTTATTTTATTGAACTTGCACAGATAACAGGCGCTGAAAATATTATTTCGACTGCAAAGAATTTCGCCTTTGGTACTGAAATAAAATTAGATGATCAAATTTTTTCGAAGTCAGGAAACCTGCCGAAAAAAAGTGAGATTGATTCAAAAGCCGCGCTTGCCAATCTGTCGTTCGGTCAGGGAGCTTTAACTGCAACGCCGATTCAGATTTGCTCAATGATAGCTACAATAGCAAATAAAGGTATGCTTGTTAATCCGTATCTTGTTGAAGGGGTTGTGTCTGCTGATGGCACATATATCGGAAAAAAGCATTATTCGGAAAATAAACAGATTATTTCTGAAGCAAGTGCGGAAAAGGTTCAGAAATTTTTGTTAAGTGTTGTGGAATACGGAAGCGGAAAAAGGGCCGGAAGTAATATTATTAATTCTGCAGGAAAAACAGCAACAGCCCAGACGGGAAAATTTAAAGGCGAAGAAGAAATTTATAATGCTTGGTTTGCAGGATATTTTCCCGCTGATAACCCCAAATACTCAGTTGTTATATTAAAAGAGGACGGTGGGGAAGGGGCAATCAGCTGCGCTCCTGTATTCAAAAAAATAGCTGAGGAAATTGCTTTATCGGAACAATAAAAAAATTTAAAAAATTTTTCAAAAAATGCTTGACAATTGAAAAACTCTTTGTTATAATAGCAAACGTTCCGAGCGAACAGAAACGATATGCGAGAGTGGCGGAATCGGCAGACGCGCACGTTTGAGGGGCGTGTGGTAATCCCGTACGGGTTCAAGTCCCGTCTCTCGCACCAGCAAAAAAGGATTCCTTCAACGGAATCCTTTTTTCATATAATTTTATATTTGCGGATATGGCGGAATTGGCAGACGCGCTAGATTCAGGTTCTAGTGAATGCAAGTTC
>JAEIGA010020636.1_pt1 | contig 10042 bp, 4 predicted proteins | sample 9270691 | NCBI WGS metagenome assembly JAEIGA01 (sample SAMN17057246, study PRJNA624740) | gut metagenome | biome: biome; isolation source: fecal sample | host: Bos grunniens | place: China: Xizang | collected 2019
ACTGCTTGCGGAGTCCCTCGATGTAAGGTGCTCCCTGTGCATAGATGACATTAGACTCATCCTGTCTGCCCTCGCCCCATCCGTCGAGGATCATAAGTAGTACTTTCTTGTCCATAATATCTTGTTGTTTATATTTTTCAATTTTTGCGCCGCAAATATACGATTTTCTATTTACATTTGTAATAAAGATGTCTCGACTACGCTCGACAAGACAATTCTTTTGTCATATTGACTGAATGAAGTGTTTCAATTGTCATATCGACTGAACGAAGTGAATGGAGATATCTATTAAATAGGATATTTATGGCAAGAAAGAATTCTCGCGGCAGAGGACGCGGAAAAAAGGAAAGGAAGGTTTTCCCACAGTTAACTGGTAAGGTTCAGATGACTCGCGAGGGCTATGCGTTCATCATAATCGAAGGAGATGATGAAGATGTTTTTGTGAAGGCATCAAAGACCAGAGGCGCGTTGAATGGCGATATTGTGCGCGTTTCGGTCACACGAGAAAAGACAGACCGCCAGCGTCGTGAGGGAGAAGTTATCGAAATCATAGAAAGATCTCCAAGACCGTTCATCGGTATTTTGCATATAGTAGGAAATCAGGCGTGGGTGCTTATGCAGAGCAGATTCATGCCATACGACATCACTATTCCATTCACCGAATCAGATAGAGAGCGCTACCGCAGACACAAGGTCCGCAGCCAGTCTGCAGCTGAGCCTAAAGACGAGACCGGATACCTCAAGCCGCTTGGCGACGACATGTTCGCCATTCATCATGTCTACGAACTAGGCGAGGACGGCTATGGAAAGCAGGAACTCAAGGCCCGTTCGGGAATGAAGGTGGCTGCAGTAGTGGAAGATTGGCCACGTCATGAGATGTCGCCTCGCGGACGAATCGTCGATGTGCTCGGAGAGCCGGGCGAGAACGACACCGAGATGCATGCTATCCTTGCGGAATATGCCCTTCCATACAAGTTCGAATCAGACGTAGCGAATGCTGCAGACAGGATTCCGGATGAGATCACAGACGAAGACCGCAAGGGCCGTCGCGACTTCAGGGACGTCCTTACATTCACCATCGATCCGGCTGATGCAAAGGACTTTGACGACGCCCTTTCATTCAAGGCGCTTGAGAATGGAAACTACGAGATCGGAGTGCATATCGCCGACGTAACGCATTACGTCCGTCCGGGAGACGTCGTGGACAAGGAGGCGCAGGAGCGCGGAACTTCCGTATATCTGGTCGACAGGACAGTGCCTATGCTTCCGGAAAAGCTCTGCAACAAGGTCTGCTCTCTCCGTCCGAACGAAGAAAAGCTCACATTCTCTGCCGTCTTTGAAATGACGCCGCTTGGCCGCATAGTAAACCAGTGGTTCGGCAAGACTGTAATCTACTCTGATTTCAGATTTGCCTACGAAGAAGCGCAGATCATCATTGAAAATCCGAAGGCTGCCCACGAAGGAGTACCTTCGGAGATTGTTTCGGCCGTCCTGACAATGCACGGCCTCGCTTCAAAGCTACGCAAGAAGAGATTCGCTGCCGGCGCGATCAACTTCGACCGTCCTGAGATGAAGGTCGAGGTGGACGAAAAGGGCCGTCCTGTCAATGTCTATCAGAAGATTACGAAAGAATCCAACTGGCTGATCGAAGAGTTCATGCTTCTTGCAAACCGGACTGTTGCCGAGTTCGTGGCGACAGGCTGCAAGGGTGTAGGTGAAGCTCCGGCTAAAGGTGCGCGCAGGCAGGCAAAGACATTCGTATATCGAGTGCATGATGAGCCTAACCAGGAGAAAATTCAGAATCTTCGTAATTTCATCGGAAATTTCGGATATAGAATGGGGCCCACTGGCAATGGAAAGGAGATTTCCAAGGAACTGAACAACCTCTTCGTAGCTGCAAAGGATACACCGGAATACAATGCAATCGAACTTCTTTCGTTGAGAACGATGGCAAAGGCTCGTTATGACACGGAAAACCTTGGCCACTACGGACTTGCATTCAAATACTACACTCACTTCACATCTCCGATCCGCCGTTATCCGGATATGCTCGTGCACAGACTCCTTGCTCAGTACCTTGAAGGAGCGCCTTCTGCCAGACAGGATATATATGACAAGCTCTGCAAGCATGCTTCCGAGCGTGAAATTGTCGCTGCCGAGGCAGAAAGAGCCAGCATAAAGTACAAACTTGTCGAATTTATGCAGGATAAGGTGGGATATGTCTTCGGAGGACATGTTTCCGGCCTTACAGAGTGGGGAATGTATGTTGAGATAGAGCCTTCGATGATTGAGGGAATGGTACCGTTGCGTGATATCAGAAGCGATTTCTTCGAGTTTGATCAGGATCATTACCGTCTTGTCGGCAAGCGAACCGGCATTGTCTATAATCTTGGAGACCCTGTGCGCATACGCGTCAAGAAAACTAATCTTGAACAGAAACTGCTTGATTATGAGTTACTTGAGGCTGATGTCGAAGATAAGATGTATGACAGGATAGATTATGAACATGGTCGTGGTACGTCTTTTGTCAAGGGAGTCGACGGATCATTTGATAATGTGACCGTGGGAATCAATAAGGCGGCCCGTAAGGAGAAGGTTCGTAAGGCAATACAGGAGTCTAAGAGGAAGTCCCGCAGGGCGTCTGCAAAAAAATCCGGAAAAAAAGGTTGAGTTGTATATATATAATAATAGGTATAGGCCATATTTGGTACTTCCTGAAATGTGCTTCTGCTCGCAATAAATCAAAGATTTTTAATTTTATTTGTTGTAAAATAGAAAAATATGCGTTACCTTTGTGCATTACTAATGTTCTGTGGTGTCGTGTCTAAACTCGAGAAAGGGCTCGTTTCCACATGAATGTTGTGCAGAAAATAATATTTTAAACCAAGTAACTTATGAAGATTTTACGATTGATGGTCGTTGCAGTGCTCCTCGTATTTGCGGGTGGCGTTGCGTCTGCTCAGCAGAGCAAATCTGACGAGACGCTTGAATTCAGACCTCATTGGAGCATTGGTGTGCAGGGTGGTGCAGCCTATACTCTTGGAGAAGCTAAGTTTGGCAAGTTGATCTCTCCTGCTGCCGCTTTGAACTTCCAGTGGCAGTTCCATCACGCATTCGGCCTTCGCCTCGGACTCGGTGGATGGCAGGGCAAGGGTGCTGTTGTATTCCCAGAGGAACACATCTATCCTTTTAGATTTGGTCAGCTCAATGCTGATGTCCTCATGGATCTCACCAGTCTTATCGGTGGATTCGATCACAAGAGGTTGTGCAGTGCATACGTATTTGCGGGTGTTGGTGCAGCGTATGGCTTCGATAACAAGGATGCGGCCTCTTATCAGTCTTATCTCGAAAACTATTGGGAGCAGGGTTTCTTCGTTCCAGGTCGTTTAGGACTGGGCGTTGATTTTCGTCTTAGTGACGTTGTAACTCTTGGTCTCGAGGGAAATACAAATTTCTACAGTGATAAGTTTAACTCTAAGCTTGAGAAGACATCTCCGCTTGACTGGCAGTTTAACCTTCTTGCTGGCTTGAAGTTCAACCTTGGTAAGAACACAAGACCGTCTAAGGCATATGCTGAGAAGGTAGCTGCAGAAGAGGCAGCAGCGGCGGCAGCAGCGGCAGCGGCAGCAGCAGCGGCAGCTGAGGCAGCACGTATCGCAGCTGAGAAGGCAGCAGCTGAGAAGGCAGCAGCTGAGAAGGCTGAGGCTGAGCGTATCGCAGCTGAGAAGGCAGCAGCCGAGAAGGCAGCAGCTGAGCGTGCAGCGATTGCAGCTGAGAACTCAAAGGATATCACATTCGTTATCGGTTCATCATACATCAGAAAGTCTGAGGATGCTAAGCTTGTTTCTCTCGCTGAGTGGCTTAAGGCTAACCCTGATTTCTCAGTTGTAGTTGTTGGTTACGCTGACAAGGAGACTGGTTCATCAAAGGGCAACCTCGCACTTTCTCAGAAACGTGCTTCTGCAGTTGCAGCAAGACTTGTTAAGCTTGGTGTAGACGAGGGCAGAGTTTCTACTGACTTCAAGGGAGACACTGTTCAGCCTTACGAGGTTAACGATCAGAACCGTGTGGTTGTTTGTACTGTTGAATAATTATATCAGACATAATCATTATTAACTAATTTTTTAACTTTTATGAAATCGTATTTATCAAAACTCGGCGTTCTGCTCTTCGGAGCAATGTTCGCTGTGGCGGCATGTCAGGACTATGACGAAGACATCCGCAAGGTAAACGATAAGCTCGACGGTGCTACTGCAGAGCTTACCGAGATTACCGAAGAGCTTGACGCTGCGATTGCTGATCTTGAGGCTAAGCATGATGCTGACCTTAAAAAGGTAAATGAAGACCTCCAGAAGGCTTCTGCTGCTGCTGAGGCTGCTATTACTGCTCTCGACGCAGCATACAAGTCAGCTGATGCAGCTCTTAAGAACGAGCTCATGGGCGAGGACGCTAAGCTTCAGCAGCAGATTAAAGCTGCTGTAGATCAGGCTACAACTGCTCTTACTGCTCTTGAAACTGCTTACAAGGCTGCGGATGCTGAGCTTGCTAAGGCATACAAGGCTGCTGATGATGCTGTTAAGACAGAGGTTCTTGCTTACGTTGATGGCAAGGTCGCTGCTCTTCAGAAGAGTGTAGACGCTCTCGCTGCTGCTGACAAGGCTCTCGAGGAAGCTTACAAGGCTGCTGATGCTAAAGTTCTCGCAGATGCAAAGGCTGACGCTGCTGCAGAGCTTCTTAAAGTAAAGACTGACCTTGAGACTGCTGACAAGACTCTTGAGGCTTCTATCAATAAGCTCGGTGAGAGACTTACTGCTGCTGAGGAGGATATCGTTGCTCTCCAGGAGGAACTTGCTGCTGCTAAGGAGGAACTCGAGGAGGCTATCAAGGCTGAGGCTGAGGCTCGTGAAGACGCAGACAAAGCACTTGAGGCTAGAGTTACTGAGGCATATGAGGCTGCTATAAAGGTTCTTGCTGAGAGGCATGACAAAGAAATTGAGCTTGTAAATGCTGCTATCGCTGCTAACCTTGAAGCTATCCAGGCAGAGGCTGGTCTTCGTGAGGCTGCTGATGCTGAGCTCAAGGCTGCTTATGAGGCTGCTGATGCCGCTGAGAAGAAGGCACGTGAGGAGGCTGATGCAGCTCTTGATCAGGATATCAAGGATGAGACTGCAGCTCGCGCTAAAGCTCTTGAGGCTCTCAAGGCTGATCTTGAGACTAAGATCAACGCTAACGCTGATGCTATCGTAGAGCTTAAGAAAGTTGATGAACAGCTTAAGAAGGATATCGAGTACGTAGATAATAAGGTTCAGACTCTCGAGAAGACTCTTAAGGAATTCTACGCTACTAAGGAGGATCTCACAACTGAGAAGATGCGTCTTAACGAGCTTTATCAGCATGTAACTGATATTAAGCATGATGTTGCCAACGAGTTCCAGGGAGTTCTTGCAACAATTGAGACTCTCAACAAGAAGCTTCAGGGTCTTGAGGTTGACGTAGAGGCTCTCATGGGTCGCGTAAAGAGCATTGTATTTGCTCCAGACTACACTCGCAATGTTGCATTTGTAGAGTTCGCTGTAGTTCTTCCATCTGCTGGTAATGCACCAGTTCAGCCGGAGGCTATGATTCTTCCTAAGCTCTCTCTTATCCGCTATAAGGTTGATGCTGCTAACGCTGCTGAAGTAGCTGAAGATCTTGCTCTTGCATGGACTGCTAAGAAAGATATCTTTACATATACTCTTGAGTCTGTAGCTACTACTCGTGCTGCTGTTAAGAATGATGAAGAACTCGTTATTCACAAGGTAGAAGCAGAGGGTGAGTACCTTTATGTTTGGGTAACTGCAGAGAACTTCAATGAGTGTTTCTATACTGGCAGACCTACTAATAATGAGCCAGTTAACTCGTATGCTGCATCACTCCGTTTCTCTGATGGTAACAATGACTATGCAACTGCATATGTTGTTCTTGCACCTATCGATGAGCCGATGGAACTTGAAGTTAAGATTGCCACAGTACAGGATGGTGATGAGCGCCTTGATTCTTATTATGGTGAGGAATCCCACACTCTTGGTGTAAACGAGACTGATACGACTATAGTCATCCTCCCTAATTCAAGAGGTGTTCTTGCAAGCGGCGGTCTTGCATTGACTGATGATCAGCTTGACGAGTTCCCTACAGTAGAGATTGAATTCGAGGAAAAGCGCGAATACACTGATAATGAAGTTCCTGCTAATCCTGATTCTATGATTAGTGATGAGTCATTTATCTTCACAGGTGAGGGTAAGACTGAAACTGCTAAGCTTGCTGAAGCACTCACTAAGGCAAGTGTAGGTGAGATTCTTACAATTACGCACACTTATACATTCGGTCCTTCAGTTGCTACAGCTGTTACATCTGTAAGACTTACTGCTGAACGTCGTTTCATTACTGTGTACGCTCAGTATCCAGAGGGTGAGACAGCAGTTCCTTGGACTCTCCAGAGAGCTCTTGATCTCCGCGCTGACGATACTACACCTTACGGCAAGCCTCTTACTACTGTTGGAAAGTATGATTTCCCTTATCCACTTGACTATGTACTTGCCGAAGCAACTGGTAAGACTGTAACAAAGAAAACTCTTCTTAACAATAGAATTGTAAACGACAAGAATCTCTTCAAGATGAAGAATATGGAGGCCGCTCAGGTTGACATCGTTCTTGCGGGTTATGAGTTCCCAGAAGCTGAGGCTGATACTAACGTTTACAAGGCAATTTGGACATCTGAGACAGAGGAACTCTATGTTGAGGTAACTGTTGAGTGCAAGCTTGCTCCACGTCCTGCAACTGTAGTTGTTGAACGTGATGTTGAAGTTGAACTTGTTCCAGGAAAGACTTACTTCGATGGCTCAGACGCTATCGTAGAGGCTGCATATGATGAACTTACTGAGGAGTATGCTGGCTTCAATGAGACTAACAGTGAGAAGCCAAACACTGTATTACTCGCTGCTCTCAATGATGCTGCTAACATCTGCAAAAACACTCCTAACTATCTTAATGCCATTAGCTTCGTAGTCGCTGAGGATGATACTGATGAATCATTCATCCGTCTCCATAAGAATCCTTATTTGGCTAAGAATTTCGAGCTCAAGCGTACTATTGAGACATGGTTCGGCGTTGACTTCGAGTTCATAGTTAATGTAGATCCACAGCTCCCTGAGAACTATCTCATCGCTTCTGAGGATTACATGAAGAAGTCAAATGTTGAGGGTGGTCTTGACTATGTTGAGGTATTCGGTAAGATCAACTCAGAGGGTGTTTATACTATCGACCTCGCTGACCTTGGTAAGTACCTTGGTGTAACAGTCGGTGATGGCAAAGACAAGACTCGTGCTCTTGAGCATAACCTTGATGTTAAGTTCGAGATCCTCAACAACACTGATGTAATTCTTTCTGATGATGAAGTTGAAGTAGCTCCTGAGGCAGAACCAGTTGCTGAGAAGTCTGGTATTCTCCGCTTCGGTCAGCTTGCAAACGATGAGGCTATTGTTGACTGGAATAACTATGAGGGTACAGTTGTTAATGTTAAGGCATCACTCATCGCTGAGGATGAATATACAGTTGACACTAAGGAGTTCCAGCTTGTGACTAAGGATCCTCTTGCATTTGAGTTTGGTGACACTATCAAGGTAACACGTGTTCCTGGTCTCTCAGCAAACGCTAAGATTTACCAGAACCTTAAACTTACAAGTGCAGTTGAGCCATCAGTTGAGAACCTTATCGACAATAGCGCACCTAGCTTGAAGGAAATCTTTGCAACTTCACACGCTGACGTGACTTATGGTATCGTACCAACTGCTACATTCGGTGGAGTATTCGTTGACAAGGAGATGATGACTCCATACTCAACTCAGAAGTATTCTTATGATATGGCTAACGGTACTGTAACTCTCCATGCTGATGATGGACAGCTCCTTTACCCACTTTATGCTAAGGTAAATCTTGGATTTAAACACAATATCCATGGTGAGGAAACAGTTGCTAAGGAGATTGTTATTGTATTCGAGCCAAGTGAGGCTGCAAAGGTAATGATGAATAAGTTCACTAACGGTGGTGAGATCAGACTTGAGGATGATCTTCTCCTTACTCAGCCGCTCGTTATTGACAACCCTAATGCTGTAGTAACTCTTGACCTCGGTGGCAAGACTATCCAGAACATCTCTAAGGAGCTCGGTTCTGAGCAGTACGCACTCCGTGTTAAGCAGGGTACTCTCATCATCAAGGGTGACGGTACAGTAGACGGCGGAAGCGGATGCCTGTACAACATCGCACTCCGCGTTGACGGTTCAGCAGTAGCATATATCGAGGGTGGTCACTTCAAGGTAGGTGCTGACCAGGATGGCGATCAGAACCACTGTATCTACGCAGCTGACGGTGGTAAGGTATTCATCTCAGGCGGTAAGTTCCAGAGTGCTCCTAAGAAGGGTACTGTTCCAGCAGAGTATACAACTCTTAACCTCAAGGATAACACAGGTGCATCTATCGAGGTAACAGGTGGAGAGTTTGTAAACTTCAACCCAGGATCGATTACTTTTGAGCCAGGTGTGACAAGCTTTGTGAAGGCTGGTTACAAGTCAGCTCTTAAGCAGTACTCAACTACTGACTACATTGTTGTTGCTGAGTAATCACAACGCATTATAAAAAAGACTCCCGTGCCCTTATGGACACGGGAGTTTTTATTTAGCATCAAGTATTATATTACTTAACGTTCTTAGGGAAGGTTACAGTAACTGCAGCCTCACGGTATCCCCAAGTGTACTCGATTACGAATACGATATCAATGTTGATATCCTCAACGATACCCAATCAGATGTCTGCAGTATTCAATGAAATTACTTTTTGAAGAATGTTCTCTGTCATGGAATCCGTATTCCCGATTCTGGATCTGGATGATGTACCTTGACTTGATGGCATTTGCCAACTGAAGTTGTTGTTTGTTCCACTCTTTATCTTCTTTTGACAGTTCAGGGTGCAGGTAAAGATTGAGAAATTTATATTCTCTTTTTCTTCCTTTCATATAGAAATCAAGGTAGATGGATTCTTACCGGTTCTTTAAATTCAGTCATTTTCATAACGCATAAGTATCAAATAGGTAACAAAAGTTTATTATATTCGCAGTATATTAAATATCTAAAACTTTATATTATGGGAAAAATTAAGTATTTACTGATTGCTGTACTTTCTGTGTTCTTGCTTTCAGGTTGTGGATTTACATCAAATCTTACTACAAATGTAAATGAGAATCAGACAACAGTTGTTCTCTCAAAGGCTAACTATCACATTGTGAAGACAGTTAATGCTAAGGTTTCTTCTTCTTATGTATTTGGTATTGGAGGACTTAGCAAGAGAGCGCTTAGAAACAATGCTGTAGCTGAACTTACAAAGAACGCTTCTTTGGCTGGATCACAGGCTCTTATAAATGTAACAGTCAAGTCTTCTGCAAAGTTCGTCTTCTTCTTTACACAGGTGACTTACTATGCTGAGGGAACTGTCATCGAATTTGATGAGTAATTAACTCCGGTCAGATACAAAAAGACTCAGCTTGATCTGCTGAGTCTTTTTTTGTCCTTGGCGCCTCAGTTGATACTGAGACCCCGCTTCTGTACCCGGAGCCACGCCCGATCTATGAGGTGCTGTCATCCCATTCTGCAAGAAAGGCCTTTGCCGGCAATATGTACAAAAATGTCAAGGACCCTAACCTGGTCTGTGCCCTTACAGGTCACAAAGAGGGCAGCAAGTCCTTCGCCCGCTACCGCAAGATTGACGAGGAAACCAACCGCCAGACTATGTCGTATTTGGAGTAGGAGTCGGGTAAATATGAATTAGATGTTAATATAACGCAAAGTGGTATGTGCAAATTTTACACATACCACTTTTGCTGTTTACTGACAGTTTCCAAAATGGAAAGAGTCGTTATTTCATTAAATCTATAATATCTTTAGGAGTGATGACAATAGCTGTGTCAGATTGATTAGAAACGTTTTTTGCAAAAATTACTGGCACAACCTCCTTG
>JAEIGA010020637.1_pt1 | contig 10042 bp, 6 predicted proteins | sample 9270691 | NCBI WGS metagenome assembly JAEIGA01 (sample SAMN17057246, study PRJNA624740) | gut metagenome | biome: biome; isolation source: fecal sample | host: Bos grunniens | place: China: Xizang | collected 2019
ATCTTATTCAAATCATCAAAGTGAATTGAAATATAGTCATCAGGGCTTGGTATCGTTGGGTTATCATCATAATCAAACACTCGGACAACACCCTTCTTTTCATAAACGGCCATTACAGCATCGTTAATGCGCTGATTGACCTCAAAATCACTATCTTCCTCATAATCATACTTCAACGACACAAATCGACCTTCTCCGAAACAATTCATCTTGGATAGTTGCTCATTATCATTGGTATAGTATGTCAAATCTGTATTTTCAGTGGTAGTCTTTTTAAGGAACTCCAAAAACTCCTCTGCATCAACCTTATCCGGCAAATGATATACAAACGAGTAGAAATAGACCGGATTATTCATATTCAACGAGTGTGCAATCTCTTGTTCATAGGAGTACTTGGTGGTAATGACATCCATATTATTAGGCAATCGTTTTACCACTGCAAGTACCGGCATCGGGATATCTGTCTGACCTGCATCAGAGACTTTTACTCCAAATTCAGCAGCTTCGTAATCACAGTACAAACGTCGATAGATAAATTGCGGTATAGTCTTTTTATATCCCAATTTACCAACCAAAGCATCATACGTAATAATCACACCGAATGAGTTATTATCCAGTTTTTCATTCTCAATACAACATCCGTCAACCACATTATCCTCATCCAGAATAGCCTGCACCAACGGAGTTTTTATATCTGCGTAGTAACGACCCTTGAGATTTCGAGAATCGGATGAGCTTGTTGCAAATAGCGGATAGCGAGATTTATCCGTCTGAAATCCTCTAAAATGATATTGAGCCTTAGCACTCTCTTGATTAAGGAAATACTCAAAGCCCGTAATATCCTCCTCTCCAAAATTATTTTCGATATCCACCCAATTGATAAATGGATCATTCATCTTATAATCCAGGTAATCCAAACTCGCATTACTGAATGCAATTGCCAAAAAAGTTGCAAACAAAACGCTACACAGCAGCCAAAGATTGCTGTAGTGCTTGCCAAGAACGACTTTACCCTCTCGTTTAACAAAGAGTCGGAAATAGTCATTATATATTATATCCTTCAGTTTCATACTTTTATTCATTAACTCTTAAGATAACGCTCGAACTCTTCTGGTGCATACCGCTCTACTCCATTTGACCACTCGCCATTGCTCTGGGGAGTAAATACACACAATTCATCAATAACTCCGCAATACGCTATTTCATCTCCAATACAAGCATCTTGGTTTATTGTCTTGCGAATCTTTATTATAACATCTCCGAACATCTCAGCCAAACGCATATCATGCGACACGATAATAGCAGAGCTATTTGGCTTCTTAACGAGTTTATCGGACAATATAGTCATCACTTTTACGGCATTATCTCCATCAAGATTTCCGGTAGGTTCATCGCCAAAAAGAACTGTAAAATCCGGCAAGATCGCACGGGCAAAAGCCAGTCGCTGCTGCTGACCGCCAGACAACTCCTGTGTCATACGTTCTTGATTAATATGCTCCAGTCCCAGATCTCGTAAAACCTCGCGAGCGCGTTCAAATGACTCTTTTTGAGAATAGCCCTGCAACATACGTGTAAGTGCAATATTCTCATATGCCGAAAAATTACGCATAAGATTAGTACTCTGGAATATGAAACTAAAGTGTTTCAGACGGAAATACGACAAAGCCTCATCGTCTTGAGACCACAACTGCGCCATATCTACACAATTTGCATCATCTTCATAAAACAATGCTTTTGTTTCAGGCGATACAACCATTGTGTTATTCATCATACCAAGTGTCTCAAGAATTGTACTTTTGCCAATACCAGACTCTCCAACAATAAAAACTCGTTTGCCTCTAGGAATAGCCAATCGCCTAATATCAAGTACAATTTTAGGAGCTTTATTAGTACAATCTTTATCGTAAGAACAACGCAAGTTCTCTATTTCAAACAATAAACTCATAACTCAACAATGCAATTACGGCAATTTATCAATCGGAATCCAATAATATTTAGCACCATTAAAATCTTTGACATACTTGTAATTAGTTGATGCAATTCGTTCTAGATTCTCGTATTTACGTTTAAAATTATTCAAAATCGATCTATACTTAGCCTGTGGAACAGACTGCTCATCTGAGAGTTGCTCCAAAGTATATTCATTCAAGGCCTTTGTTGACTCATTTAAGCCTCCAACCATCGCCGAGATATCTGCATTACCCATCTGAGCCATCTGAGCTGGAGTCATACCTGGAGCGAGACTGCGTACCAAAGCCTTCATAGCCTCAATATAGTGTTCACGCTCGGTATATTTACCCTCATTTGCAACCTGATAAACCTTTTCCAATCGCTGTAGGAGAGTGGTCAACTCTTCAGCAGATATAAAAATTACAGGTTTGCAATAATTTCTGCCATGCTCATCCTTTTTGGGAGTATAACCCATAAAGTTCACAACTTGACCTTCTGCAATCAGTTTCTTCCAATCGGCACCAAGTCGCTCCTGAATAAACGCTTCGTCAACATTGATAAGTCCCGGCTGAGGATTTCCTACCACGAAACCTTTATTACCAGCATTCGCAATAACTGACATCTGGTTCTTGATGGTGGTTACAGCCTTACCAATTTCACTCTGCATAAGGTCAGCCAATCTCTCCGGAGCCATTACACCCTCATTAACACCAGGTTCTTGACAACGATAACTTCCAAAAAAGAATTGATCCGACACATTGCCCGCAGAGTAATCAAATCCGTCTGGTAACGGCTTTGCATTTACCTTAGCAGCTGCATTCAGTCTCTTATATTGCTGAGTCAGACACTCTCGCACCATAGTCAGCATCTGAATATTAAATGCATCGTAAGCTGCAGTTTGCGTATTCTTTACCTGGAAACCCATCAAACTGATCTTCTTATCAACCAGCTTCTTGACAATCTCCTCTTGAGTCGGACATTTAGTATCGTCCTTGTGGTTACCACAGTCTCCGATAACCAACATCATATTATTCTCGCCATCACGGAATCTCAATGTATCGAGGGCTTTGTTAATACCATAATACAGAGCCTCCTCAGGCGACAAGTCTGCACGAGCTGAACGAATACCATAAAAGCCTTCGCCTTGATCCAGAAACTTATTGACATAATCAAGATCTCTCTTTGCATTCTTGAATGGACAAATTTCAACCAATCCGCCATCCTGCTCATCCTCATAGTCGCGATAAATCACCGCTCCAACTCGGATATCAAAATCTTTAGCCAATGTTGCACAACTTGCAGCAATTGCCTCTTTTACTTTAGGATAGTATGGCTCCATCGATTTGGTACCATCAATAACTAAAGCCAGATTGATTCTCTGCATCTTCTCCAACACCTTCATCTTTCTCTCGTCTGCTTCAATGCGCTTTGACTTTGCCGAAGGGTTACCGCCATTGGCCGCAAAAGTGGAGATATTATATATATCCTTGCTCGTACCATCGAGAATAGGATATCTCAACTCCTTTCCATCCACACGATAAAAATACTCAGGAGCATAATATGCATCACACTTCTTCTTCTCAAAGGGTACATCTGCCACAGATTCGCCACCAGCCTTAAGTTTATCGTTCTTATAAATCTCAATCTTAATGTTATTTCCTGCAAAGTGCATCACATCATCAGGCTCCCATGTGGGCTCTGCGCAAGAGCGCTGGCTCCATGGCACATATGAAAGACTTGGCACCCAACACTCAAGTACGTCATTGGTATACGTACCCTCCATCTTACTCTGTTTTGCCAACAGAGCCATACCATTTTCGTACTTCATAATAAAATAGAAGTTCATATCGGCAGTAAGTCGTCCCTTATAGCTCTTGGTCTCCGGGTTACGATATCCGATACCGATATTGCTATCAGTATTGGAATTAACCTCATCAAGATTGACGCACAGCAACGCCTTATTGTAGATACCACTATCACTTGCCAAACAAGAGTGCCACAGCAATAACTTACTCATAGGAACCCAACCTTTACATACCGCCGACGAAGAGACAGTCGGATACTCCACACCATACTGCGTTTCTGCATATACAAGAGCAAACTGTCCAGAGATCTTTGCAATTCGCAGTTCCTCTCCAAATTTCAGAGTGGAATATTTGGCTGCACTCGTTGAAGGAGCTTGATATGTTACGTTTCCCTCACGATCACTAAACACATTCCAATACCTTTCCAATTTGTTGCTTTGACCGAAATCTGCGGATTTCATGAACTTATTCATATCCGACTCTTTGAGCAACACCTGGTTGAGCTGACGAGGCAGACCCACCTCACACTTGGTTAACTTCTTTGGTATCTGGGCATTTACAGCCACAGCAATAAGTGTAAAAAATAGCGTTAATACTTTCTTACTCATATCTATATAACTTTTTTAATATTTCAAACTAATATGGCAATGGCATAAACTCTATCGAACGACAAATCTCCTTTCGACCAAAAGGCATTTTTATATCATATTTTATTGCATCACTCTTCTCTCCGTAATAGAAATCAAGCGACATATATTTATCTCTTATCATCTGTCCCATATCCATCACAAAAAAGAGTTTTGCTATCACACTCTCATTATTATGCAGTTTCCAAAATGTCGAATTAATGTAATAAATCCAATCAACATTTTTATACACTCTACGACCATCATCGGTTAAGATATCATTTTCATTAAATTCTTGAACAATACGCTCAAGATCGGTCATCGGTGAAACCTCGTGAAAACGACTATTTTGCAGAGAGTATATAATACGATCAAAATCCTTACGATTATCATCAGGAAGATTGACTCTCACCACAATTGGGTTGTCTCCATTGGTCAGATAAAATATGGTTGCACGCATATCAGGATAGTTAATCGTATCCTTAAACAGCTCTTTCAAGCGAGCTACCAATGTTTGAGTATCAGTATTCACGTCGTGTGATATATACACAAACGTCAACGTCTGATTAGATCTATCCTGGGCGACAACAGGCATTGCCGCAAATAGACAAAATAATATGATCAAAAACCTCTTCATCGTCACTCTGCAATTTGAATCTTAAAATAGACTATTCGGTTATACTTATCATATTTAGGAGTTTCGGATACTGTCATTGTCCTTCCTAACGCACTACACACGACTCTTAATCGCTCAATTGTAGTCGGCTTCTCACCATCGGCAATACCCTCACAATCAAACTTTACCTTATCCATATCAAAATGAAAATAGAAATACTTATCCACATTGACTGCATTCAATTGTTGAGTAAGTTCCTCTTTGCTCCATTTTGCAATTTTATCAAATCCTTTTTGGAGAATACCAGCACTTTCGCCACTCACCGTATTTCGTACGCAGATGTAATAAGCGCCCCCATCTACCGGAGGAATATTCCCAAACACAGCCTTGCCGTTTTTGAAAGTTGTTTTAGCTACATAATCGGTAGATGCTTCTGATAATTTCACCAAGCATTCCAACTCTGCATCAGTCTCAACTTCAGCAGTAACAGTCAGTGGCAATCCCAACTTCTTATAATTTTTCGTACTTCTGTTTCCTACAAAAGCTTTGACATTTTTAGGCATACCACTAACCTGTGCTACTTCCACAACCGTTGTTGCAACACTATCAACCACAATAGAATCTCTCATTGGCTCTTGAATAGCAGGTACATTATCGGTATTCGCTGCAATATTTCCATTTTCCGGTGGTAATACGGGTTTCGAGTGCGTTTGATATGAGATATTCTGATCATTCATCTTATCTCCATTCAACACTTTCAATACCGGATCATACACCTTTGTAGGCATAAAATAGCCCAACGCCATAAATCCCACGAATGAGACCACCAAACCTATAATCTTAAACGTCTTTTTCATCGTAACTAAAATTTGAATATTAAACCAGCATCCAACCAAATGGCTCGATGACGGAACGACACGCAATCCATAAACGATCTTGTTGCGACATCTTTTTCGCTATTTCCCGAATATACCAACGGATAGTTACTTGTACCATCAAACAATACATTTCCTTCAGATGAATGGATCTCGGTAATACCATACTCAAATCCGACCTTTGTTGAGAAATAAATACGTCGCTTATAAAGATTAAAGTTGAATCCGAATGTTGCGAGTGCGCTCACAGAGTATCCGCTATACCCATTGAACAACTGATGTGGTGCATAATTATAATCACTATTAAACAAGAAGCTATCATATACACCATCAATCGTAATCTTTTGGTTATCCGTAGTCCTATTACCCGCCAAATGGTAAGAATAGTCTGTTTTCATATTGATGTACATCTTTGCACCGACACTCCATGTAAGAGATAATACATTTGCCAAGCGATGGTCAAATCCGAAATACACAGGAACTACAAGATCTGTATAGTTTATCTGCTCCTTCGCAGATGTGATATTGTACTTATGTGTTATCGTATTCGGTCTTGTGTCATTCTCGTTAAATCCGTTATTGTTATTAGGTTTCTTATATGTATACGTAGTATAATTGTATATCATATCCTTTTCTTGGGATATTGAAATTTCGCTATTTTGCATTGCTGCACCCATATAAAATCCCATTTGAGTAGAATGTCCCATTGAGAATGTGATACCCAAATCCAAACCATATTCATACGCTTTAGATTTTGATCTAATATTCTTATCATACGGTATCGTAGATTCCCAAAAGAGTCGTTTGCTCTTACCATATATATCATACGCACCTGTTAAAGCATAAGCAAAACGCAATTTAGCACGCCATGGAGTTTTATTGTACTTAAGTTTTATATAATTATAACTCTTTGTCGTGGCCAAAGTATCATATTTAATATGGATATTATCATTCCAAGGCATAATATCAATAGGTCTTGCATAAGCCTGCTTGAACTCATTGAACTGCAATGGAGTTGTTCTCTTTAATGACGCTTTATCACTTACTGTATTCGTCATAAAATCGCCAATCTTAAGTTTGTTATCATTTTCAGATGAGTACTGAATAACCATAAACTGTTGTGGCAGATGTTTCCTATCAGACTCTATATTGCCGTCAATAGCAGCCACATAGCACCTCTGGGCGTCCTCATCATAAACAAAGTCCATCGTAATATGATAATCATTGTTGTAGTACTCTTCTGATGAAAACCACACATCATTCTCATCCATATAGTTCAACTTCTTGAAGAAAGACACCGTCATATGCCATCCATCATTTCTTTGCTGAAGCTTTCCTCTGCTCAGACTCTTAATATCAACCTCAACCAAGTTCTTTTTAGACAATAAATCGATGTATTCAAGAACTTCTATTTTTCCATCCTCTGAATGATAATCCATTAAGTCGCAATAGATTCTAGCTTTAGGCGACTTGAATAGGTTGATGAAATTGTATTTAGAGCCATCATCTCTGACTGTTGCTGATAACTCATAAACTTCTACCGCATTAATCACGTCCGCATAGATTCTTCGTTTCTCTCTATTGGACAGAGGCTTTGCAGAGATCGTCAATGGAACAACAACACTCAACAGCAATACCAACAATACTCGTTTCATAAAAAACTTTATCAAATTAAAAATTTCACAAGTGTACCCACCGCAAAACCTGCAATTGCCATCACAACGAACCACCACCAACTGATATCTTTGGAATCGATCTCTTCAGATTTAATAGCTGCTGTTGCATTCATTTCCTCTTTCGAATCTGCACCCGTCACTCTGTTTGTTAATTTTACAGTGGACTTTATTGAAGATGATTTAGAGCTCTTCTTGTCACTCTTCTTATCATCTTTTTCCGGCGCAGGTACCTCCTCGGAAGCCTCCTCTTCTGGAGCATAATTCCACGTAATGGTAGGAGTTTTTCCTGCAAGGAATTCCGATGCATAATCTGCAATCTGTTTTGCAGAGGGACGATGCCACGTCTCCTTCGCCAGGCACGATGTAAAAAGGACCTTGATTTCGGGAGAGTATTCCTCAGGCATATCAGGAATTTCAGCACCTTGTTTCTGCAAACTACCTCCTAATCCGCAGAATGGCAGATCGCCATACACCAACTCATAAATAGTTACACCCAGAGACCAGATATCACTCGCCTTAACAGCCTGATATTGCTTACTAAAACGTTCAGGGCCCATATAAGCAACAGCTCCACTTGTAGAGTTGAGATTTGCACTTTTACGAAGCGTATTCTTCAACTGCTTACTGATACCAAAATCGCTAATTACAAAATCACCAGACTTAAGCATCAATATATTATCCGGTTTGATATCCTGATGAATAATAGGAGGTCTTTGGCTATGAAGATAATCCAAACCCGATGCGACATCCCTGATAAAACGCCAGATATCTTGTTCGGTCATATTACCTGCTAATTTAGAGACCGAGCCATCAGGACAGAATGGCATAACCAAATATGGTTTATTGTCATCTTTCCCGACACCCAAGTAATTAGCATGTAACAGGTTTGTATGATTCAGATTAAACGAAAGTTGGAACTCTTTCTTAAAATCATCCAAACCCTGCTGATCTACAGAAATGTATATCTTTACCGCGACTTGCAGGTCTGTTGCGATATCCTTGGCTAGCCAAACCTCACCAAAACTGCCGCTACCCAAAAATCGTTCAAACTGGTAACGTTCATCAAATAAAAGGCCCTCTGTATATTGCATATCAATAGCTCTATTTTACTTTATTAATCAAACTCTTAACTGATTGAAATTTGTTTAATAAATAGTCATACACTTCTTTGATAAAACTGCGTTCCTTGGAATCAACATTCGATTCAACCGTCTCAGGCTCACTCTCTACTTTATCATCTTTCGCATCTGTTGAATCTTCCTTATTTTCATCCATCAGTTTTTCATCACTCTCTATTCCTTCGCTTTGATCAGAGATATCAGAAACAATCTGTCTTTCTACGTCTAATTCTTCTGCAATAATACCTTCCGACTTCTCTTGAACTGCAGAAATCGGTTTCTCCAATGCTGTACCCAAGCTATCCTCTAAAAATGTTTCTTCGACAGCAATATCACAAGACTCTTCGTGGCATTCTTTACCTGATACGGAAGTCTCAGACTGCTCAGTAGCAACTTTTTCAACGGACTTATTTGATAAATAGCGAACTCCAAGCAATGCCAAAACAAGCAACAAAACGACAACTGTAAATATTATCTTCGTTTGCTTGCCCGTAATCGCAATTTTCTTTTTAGGTTTCTTGAAGTCATTATGCGTATTCATATCTATATGACTGGACTCATCATCTTTGACGGAAACCATCTCGAACATTACCACTGTCACATTATCGTGACCTCCGGCTTCAAGAGCCGCTGTGATCAAATCAGATTTACGTTGTTCAATGCTATCAGTCTGTTGATTAAGCACATCCAACATCTCCTCATCTCTACACAAGCCACACAAACCGTCGCTACACAAGAATACCAAATCTCCTTCAAAAAGAGTTCTGGAGGTATAATCCGGCAAGGCCTTTACCGAAGAATCACCTAAGCTACGTGTGATGATATTGCTGTTGGGGTGATCAAAAGCAAGTTCTGGATCCAATTTCCCAGCATCAACCAACTGCTGAACATAAGAATGGTCTTTAGACAAACGAATCAATCCTGATGAAGGATTGAATAAATATGCTCTACTATCACCACACCACGCAATATGCAGTATGTTTTGTAAGACCCAACCAATCACTATGGTTGTTCCCATTCCTGCAGTTGACTTATCCTCCTTGACTTTAGCCTTAATATTACTATCAGCGGTCTCGACAGTCCTTTGTAAGAATTTTTTTATCTTAGCTGGTGAAGATATTATCTTTGATAAATTATTACCAGAGAAAGCTTCCTTGACGGAATCAATGGCTATTGCAGACGCAACCTCGCCAGCATTCATTCCGCCCATTCCATCTGCCACTACAAACAAACAACCCAACTCTCCGAGAGCAATCTCTTTGGATGTATCACTCGGAAGAAACCAATCGGTTTGAGTCAAATCTGTATTGACGATAAAATTATCTTCGTTATTGGTACGCACCAGCCCCACATTCGTTCCGCCGGTCAATCTGAAA
>JAEIGA010020638.1_pt1 | contig 10042 bp, 10 predicted proteins | sample 9270691 | NCBI WGS metagenome assembly JAEIGA01 (sample SAMN17057246, study PRJNA624740) | gut metagenome | biome: biome; isolation source: fecal sample | host: Bos grunniens | place: China: Xizang | collected 2019
AAAACATATTCTAATTTTAGAATATAAAATATGGTTTTGAATATAATTTTATTTTATTTTTTGATGATTATTATATGATGTTTTTGGAATTATTGTAGAATATTGTCGGAAATGTTGATGAAACATTTTACAAATTATTAAATGTTTTTATAAATTTATTGAACAATTATAATACATAATTATTATTTAGAATATATTTTTGGGGTTAGGTAATAATTTTATGAGTTTATTTGTTATATTTTTTTTTGAACAACGGTTGGCTTCTAAACCAACACATATAAAAATAGATTAAATATGTTATTAGACTTAATTCAAGACAAAAAGACCTTACAGATTTCATACTGGGGCGAGGGAGGTAAAACATTTATAGATACTGTAACAATCAATGATAATGATTTTTTTGAATATGTAACATCACCAATAGATAAAAAAGATGTTCTTTGTAAAAATGTTAAAAATTGGAATGGTCAAAAAGTATATAAACATCAATTGGATCCAAGAAAGGATAAATTGAATCGTTATAGACTTTATGAAATTGTAGATAGTTTACCAGAGGAACAAAAAGAAAGAATATTCTCATATAATATACCAGAACTTTTTTTTATAGATATTGAGAATAAATTACAGGATGGTAAACCAAATCCAGAAAATCCAGATAAACCCATTACAGTTATTGGTATTTGTTGTCCAAATGATACTATAATGGTGCTGTCGGGTGGATATAATCTTACAAATAAACAACAGGTAGATATACAGAAAAGAATAGATGAACATTTTTCTCAAATTAAGAGACAATTTAAATTTGTATTTAGATATTTCGATACAGAATATGATATGTTGTTTTTCTTCTTAAAGTTCCTCGTTCCAAAAATGGGTTGTATGACTGGATGGAACTTTGAGGACTATGACTGGAGGTATATTTATAATCGAGCAAAACTAATAGATATTGATCCAACTTTATCTTCACCTTGTAGAAGAATGACAGGTCAGTCAGAAAGACCAGCACATGTCGGACTTATTGACTATTTGAAAGCATATAAAAAATGGACTTGGAATACAAATGAGAATTATCGATTAGATACTATTGGTGAAAAACTTATTGGTATTAAGAAAGTACAACACGCCGAGAATCTCGACGATATGCTTAACAATGATTTTGAGAAATATGTATATTATAATGCTATTGACTGTTGTCTTGTAAAACTTATTCACGAAGCATGTAATGCGGTTACTTGTGGTTTGACAACATCTTGGCTTGGACATATTCGTGCGATGGATTGTTTCTCTACAACTTATATTCCAGAAAATCTGTTGAGAGAATCGTTTAAAGCACAGGGGAAAGTTCTTGCTATTGACCCTAATAAAAAGAAAGGTGAGAAAGGTGAGAAATATGAGGGAGCATTCGTAAAGCAACCTGTTCCAGGTTTGCATAAATATTGTACTTGTAACGATTATGCCAGTCTGTACCCATCACTAATGAGACAATTCAACATTGGTCCAGAAACTTTAATGACATTGCTTCCAGAAAACAATGAAGAGTTGAAACAAGAGTGGAGAGATAAGGGTTATATAGTATGTGCTTCTGGTGCGGTTTATCAAAAGGAAGATGGTAATTTGAAGAATATTATTACTGATCTTTACTTTAAAAGAAAAGCATATAAAAAAACATCTTTCAAATATACTCAAAATTATTATGATTTGAAAGACTTGGTTCATAATAATGCAAGTGATGAAGAAATATTAGAATACTTGGAAAAAAATGGACTCAATGAAATTGAATGATAAAATTATTTTGGATTATGTTGCTCCGAATGGAAAACTTATTCCTCAAAGGTGTATTGCAAGTGTCTTAAAGAAGAATAATTTTTATGACTATATTATTAATAGGTATAATAACAATACATTAAGTATTGAGGATAATTATTATTTGAGAGAGTGTTTATATAGAATGATTAATAATATTGAATTCCCACCAGTATGTAAAACTTGTGGTAATGCGATAAAGTTTAGTTATACCAATTATCCGACATATTGCTCTCGTTATTGCTCAAATCATGATGAGGATGTTTTGAAGAAGATTTCAGAATCTTGCTCTAAATCATTAAAGGATGCATATAAAAGGGATGGAGATAATATTAAGTTAAAACGACAAAATACATTAACTGCAAGATATGGAGAGGATATAAAATCATCTTCTCCTTTTGCTGTTAGAGAAATTCAGGAACTTTCTCAAAAAATAGTTGAAGAAAAATATGGTGTGAAGAATGTATTACAAATGGATAAGTGTAGAAAGAAAAGCATAGAAACCGCCAGAAAGAAATCTATTCAACTACAAAAAGAAAGGGGTATAGAAATAGAATATCTTGAGAATGGAAACTATCTGGTGAAGAATTGCTGTCCAATACACGGAGAATTAGAATATACACAAACAGATTTCAATAATAGATTTAAACTTGATAGATATCATGTTTCAAATCCTTGTTATTTGTGTAATCCATTTGGTTATCATATATCAGGAAAGCAAAAGAATATTTTTGATTATATAAAGTCAATATATTCGGGGGATATTATAGAAAATGATACATCCGTTCTTGATGGATTAGAAATAGATATTTATCTTCCTGAATTGAAAATAGGTTTTGAGTTCAATGGTGATTATTGGCATATGAATCCATTAATATATAGATATGATGATGAGAATTCTTCTTCTCATATAAAAGCAATTGATCAATGGGAAAAAGATAGACAGAAGATTTTATTAGCGGGTGAAAAAGGTATAAAGATATATCATATTTGGGAATATTATTTTTCTAATAATAAAGACTTACAACTTGACTTTATTTCAAATGTAGTATTGGGAAATATTGAATATGAGCATCCTTTATTGAAACTAAAGAAATCTCTTGATGAAATTGATTCAACTTATAAATTGAAAGAACATATGATTTTTGAATATGAAAATGTTAAAATTGTATATGTTGATGGGTTTTATTTTAACAAGAAATCTATTAATAGTGGTGTTTTAAACAGTTGGAGATCTGAAACAAAAAGAACTATATTTGTATATGACTATGAAATAACTGATGAAAGAAAGTTTGGGGTTATTTTATCAGATATAAAATATGCTCTTGGGAAGATAGAGAATAGGATATATGCTCGGAAATGTGTATTAAAAGAATTGAATAATAAAGATGTTAGGAAATTCTTGGAAGATAATTCTTTATTTGGATACAGATCGGCATCTATTACATTGGGTTTATATTATGAAAATGAACTTGTAATGATATATTCTTTTGGAAATAATTTTTATGGAAGAAAGAAAGATACAGAAGTTATAAGAGTATGCACAAAGAAAAATACACAAGTGATAGGTGGTAGTTCTAAATGTTTGAATTATTATATTAAGAATTATGCAAAATTGGGTGAAACTATAATTTTTTATGTAGATGCGATACACCATTCTGGTTCATCAATGAATGAGTTTGAATTTGTTAAGCATGAAAATGGATTTATGAATTATTATGTTTCTTTTGATAAATTAGGAAAAGTATTCAATAGAATTCCAAGTAGAAATAAAGAGGTAAAAAAGTTAATTGAAAAAGGAGAAGTTATAATAATTCCTACTTATGGAGTTGATGTTTATAAAAAAATTATAGAATAAATTTGTTATTTTATTTAAAACGGAAAATTGCGTATAAACAGATTATAAAAAATAAATTTTATGACAACAGAATTAAAAAATCGTATTGAAAGAATTATGTCATACTGCCAAACACAGGCGGATATTTATAACAACTATCAGTTAGGAACAAAGGTGGTAATTAACGGTATATATGGTGCTTTTGGATTCTCTGGATTCTATTTTTATAATAAGAATATTGCAGAGTCTGTAACAAAACAAGGTAAACATGCTATTTTGAATGCTGAAAATCTTATAAATAAATGGGCACAAAAGGTATGGTTAAAAGATAAAAAGACTCATAAATTGATGGGTATTCAAATTAAACCAGAATATGAAAACGTAACTATCTCATTTATAAGTCGTTACATAGATACGGATAGCATTTATTGTTCTTATGAAGATATTATCAAAACTACAGATTGGTTTGATCATCAGGTATGGAGATTGACCAAAGTAAATAAACAAAATGACCAGAAAGATTTCACATATGTTTCTAAAGGTGGATATCCAACATTGGAAGATGTAAATGAATATTTCAAGGTAGCAGATATTGATATGGAGAAATTCTCATACGAAATTGATGAGATTGAACCTGATGGTAGAGAGTTCTGTTTAACATTGAATAGGGTGTTTATGAGTGATTTTTTAAAGAAAATTCATGACGAATATGCCCAAAAGCAAGGAACTCCTAATATTCTCGATTTTGAGTTGGAAGGTTATTTGGATGCAGGTATTTGGTTAGCAAAGAAGAAATATATTAAGAATCTTACATGGGCGGAACCTAATATTTATTATGATTCTTGTACTAAGATTAAACCGACTGGTGTTGAGATTGCTCAGACATCAAGTTCACCTTGGGTGAAGAAACAATTGACAGATATGGTTAAATGGATTTTCAAACAGGAAGAATTCACTATTGACGGAATGATGGCGGAATTGAAAAAAGTTAAAAAGCAATTTATGCTACAAAGTCCAGAGATTATTTGTGTAAATAAGGGTATGAATAAGTATAGTGAGTATGTTATGAACGACACTGATGAAATTGAACTTCAACCAAAAGCAATGGTTACAATTCAGGGTGCATCTTTTTACAACCATCTATTGAATACAAATGAAAAATATAAGAAAAAATATGGTATTTTATCAGATAGTGATAAACTATGTGTTCTTTATATCAAACCTTCACCCAAATTTACATACTGGAAGAAAGAGAATATGGTGAATGTAAAAGATTATATCAAATGTCCAGATATGTATAAGTTAATTAGCAACAAGAAAGTAACAGTTCATTCTGAAGGTGTGGGGAAATCATATGATGCTTTTGTGGATATTATGAGTAAGGAGCGTGTTGAGGCATTGAGTTTTCCAGCAGGATTATTCCCTAAAGATTTGGTTATTAATAAAGGTATTGATATTGATTATGAAAGGATGTTTGATTTATTAATTCTTGGACCGATGAATCGAATTATTGAGGCTATGGGTCATCAACCAATTTGTTTGGATATGTCGTGGTCTCCAGGAATGTGGTAATTATTTTTTTTTTTTGATATTTTTTTATAAAATAGATAAAATTATAAAAATATTTGTTATTTTTAATTTAAATGAATTTTAAAAATTTAGTTTAATATGTGTAAAATAGTTTTAGAAAATGTAGCGGTAAAACGCTTTGCGAATGTGATTAAGAGATCAGCATCGCTTGATAATTTAATTTTCATTACAGTTAAAGGTAGTGAATTTGAATCAACAGCATATAACGCACAAAAGTCTGCGTTGAAAGCGGTAAGTGTAGATTGTGAAAAGTTATGTGATCGATTTGTGAATGAACTTTCCGAAGAAAATGTAAAAATTCAGTTTAGTAATGCAAATAAATTACTTTCTGTTCTTTCATTAGTTGGAACAGAAGGTGTTAAAATTACTTTTGAAATTGCTTCAAACAACTATGCAAAAAAAGTAACTGTAGAAAATAATGAGATTAATCTTACAGTTTCTTGTGCAGATTCAAATGTATTATCTTTCTTGGAAATTCCAGAAAAAGTAAGATATAATATTTTTGAAGATACATCAAATCTTTTATATAAGTTTGATATCAATGATGCTGAATTTAAATATATGAATCAATTGTTTGGACTCAATAAGGAAAGTTGTCGTATATTTTTCAATAAATTTAGAAATGAAATTTATTTATCTGAAATTGAATCTACAGATGAAAATGTTAGATTAAGTGTAAATGAAATCATCAAAGATGAGAATTTTGAAGAATTTAAGAATTTTGAAAAATTATATTGTAAAACACTTAACATATCTCAATTCGAAGATGTTGCAGGTGTTGAAAATCATCTTGTTTGTTTAAATAAACAATATTTCTTATGGGCAGATAATGATAAAAGATATACTATTGAATTCCATAATAACAGAATCAAGATTGTATCTTATGATGATGAAAGTGATATGAAAACATTTTTAGTAATGACTTATTTCCAATTTGCTTAATATAGTTATTTTTATTCTATGTTTGTGGGGTGAAATTTTTATATTTTCACTCCATTTTTATATTATTTTGTTATTATTTATTATGTTAATAAAAAACTATAAATAAATGTAATATATGAAGATTTGGTTTTTGGCGGATCTACATTTTGGATGTAGATCTGATAATGAGATATGGTTGAAAGATTATAGTGATTATTTTTATAATATATTCATACCTTTACTCAAAGAAAAATATGAAGATGGTGATATAGTATGTTGTCTTGGTGATGTATTTGATAATAGAAATTCAGTGGGTATTAATACTATCAACACTGTTATAGATATATTTGAAAAAATTGTAGATATATGTCCCGACATCAGATTGATAGTTGGAAATCATGATATATATAATAAATCGTCCAATGATGTAACTACTTTGAATGTTTTAAAATATATTAGAGGTGTGAAAATATACTATAAACCAGAAGTTGAAATTATTGGAGGCAAAGCAGTTTTATTTCACCCTTGGGTTGAAGATAAAGAAATACAATCTAAAATTTTATCTAAATTTAATGGTGATTATATTTTTGGACACCTTGATATATATGGTGTTGAATCTAACACAAAGGGAATAAAGGTGAAATCTACAAATTGTGTAGAAATATCTGAATTTAAAACAGCAGAGGTGTATGCTGGACACATTCATTTAAGACAAAATTATAAAAATATTCATTATGTAGGAAACCCATATTGTAAAGTGAGAGGTGAAGGTAATACTAAAGGTATAACCGTTTTAGATATCAAAACAGGAAAAACAGAGTTTTATGAAAATACTTTTTCACCTAAATTTTTGAGTGAAAATATATATGAAATCGTAGATGTTACCGTTGGGGAATTGAAAAAGAAATGGAAAAACAACTATATTGATTTATATGTTCTTGGAAGCGATATCACTAAATGTAATTTTGAAGATCTTCGAGAAGAAATGAAAGGGTATTATAAGGAGTTTATTATTAAAAATGAAAATGTCAATTCTGGTTTGATGGGTGATATTGGTGATGGTTACGCAAGTTCTGATTTTGAAGATGCAAAAACATCTGAAGAACATTTGAGTGATTTTATTGATCTTACAGATTGGGATCCAATATTAAAAGAAAATGTTAGAAAATTATTATTAGAAACGAGAGAAAAAATAAATTTATAAAAGATATGAGGTTTGAAGCTGTAAATAATGTTCTTATATTAAAAAAGGATATGGATGATGAGTTTGATAAATCTGATATAAAAGATATGCGACAAATACCTCCACCATATATGGGTGTTATTGATAGTGTGGGGTATAAGGATTGTGAATATAAAATTGGCGATAGAGTCGTGTTTGAAGAAATTGGAGGTGTTTTATTAAGAACAGAAATTGAAGATTATGTAGTAATAACACCAGAAATGGTAATAGGAGTTTTATAAAATGGAAGAAAATGTAAAAAATATTTGTGAAAATACAAGAAAGTTGCTTTATGAAAAATTTGGAAATATCCAATTTATCGAAGAGGGTCATGAGTATTTTATAGAAAATGAAAAATACACACCTGTATCTACTGTAATTTCTGAATATGAGCAACCGTTTGAAGAAGATAGAATTGCTGACAATTATGCAAAAAAGAATCAAAGAACAAAGGAAGATGTATTAAAGGAATGGAAATTTAAAAATTTAAAAAGTACAATAAGTGGTTCGAGAGTTCATGAATTTGGTGAAAGTTATACAAATTTAGTTGCAGGATTTCCTGAAAAAATTTGTGAATCAAATTTAAAACAATATGTGGACTGTAGAGGTGAAATGATGTTGATTCCAACATTCCCAAAAGAATCGGCTATAAAAAAGTTCTATGATGAAAAGAGTGGATATCTTACTCCTGTTGGTGCTGAATTTAAATTAAGTACAAGATATATGGGAGATAAGGTGCGAAAAATTTGTGGAACATGTGACTTATTATTCTATGAAGAAGATCCATTATTTGGAGAGAATCAATTTGTATTGGCAGATTGGAAAACAAATGCTTCATTAACAAATGATTATAAAAGAAAAAACAATATTTGTATGAAGTTTCCTTTTAATGATATGGTTGATGACGCATTGAATCATTATACATTACAATTTAATTTATATCGTAGAATGCTTGAAAGTGTGGGTATTAAAATCGGAGATATGCGATTGATTTGGTTAAAAGACGATGGTGATTATGAAATCATAAAGATCGGAAAATTGAATGATAACATTTTAGATAGAGTTTTGACTAAGTAAAATATGGAATACAAATTAACAAGATTGCCAGATGTTGATGGTAAAATAAATTATGAAATAGAACCAATAAATCAATTTATTTTTGATTTAATATCTTGGGATTATGATGAATTATACAAATATGCGTCAAATTTAAGTATAGGAGAGTCAAAAATAATTCGTATATAATTTAGGAGAGGAACATTCCTCTCCTTTTTTCATAAATATAATATATATATCAAAAAAAAATATGATTAAGAATTTTGAACAATTTACAAAATTAAACGAAAGACAAATGTTTAATACTAATGATTATACATATTTAGATTTACACAGTAATTTATGTATAGAATGTGCAATGTCTCATATCAATACTCTTATAGAAAATGATGGTGAGATAAAATTGAAGAGACCAAAGGATATGGTATTCTTCCGTGAATATGATAATGATCATTCAAATGTGTTTACTAAAAAAATAGTAGAATTTGAACTTGGAACACAAGAAGATTTAGATATTTTTAATGATATTTGTCATGAAGAAATGTTATATATAACTGACGATGGTGAATTTGTTGTAGCGATTAGTAACGATGGTGATAGAATACCTGTAGATTATTGGACATGTTCATCTGATTTTCTTTTTGAAATAGATAGTTGTTTTATCTTTTTGGAATAGATAGTTGTTTTATTGGATAAAAAAATATTTAAATAATATAAAGCGGAGAGTAACTCTCCGCTTTTTCATAAATATTATATGAAAGAAATTGATAAAAATATAAATGAATGTGAAGGCGGTGCACCAGGTGCGATTGCTTTTGGTGATGTTGCTGGTATGGGCGATATAACTTTTCCTGGTGAATTGGGAGAAGGTGAACCAGGTAGTGGTGATTTACCAATGCCTTCTGGTAAATTATATAAACAAGTTGCACCGTTTGATACTTTCTTGAAATCTAAAAAGAAAAGAAAGAAACTTAAAAATCAAAAACACACTCCAAATTCACCACATTATGCATATGTTGATGATTTCAAAACATATGTAGAAAGAACATATAAAAAAATGGATAAATATAAATGAACAATATTAAGGACTTTGATCGGTATTTAAGAGAAAAGTATTTCAAATTGAGTAAAAAGGATAAAGAATATCTTTTAGAACTTGATAAAAAATATGGGGAACTTGCTATTATCTTTAGAAATGAATTCAGAGCGAAGAATGTTATGAATCTGGATGCTGAATTTGATAAATTCATTGAACATAAAAAAGTTGGTGAAAAATATTTCCCAAAATTGGAATTGGAACAAATAGAAAGTTCTGTTAATATTAAAAAGGAATTTAAAGAACTTCTTAAAAAATTTGAAAATTTCAGTTCATTTATTTCTAAATTCTATATTGAAAAAATTAAAGGATTTTTAAATTCTATTAAATTATCTGAAAAACATAAAAAAATGTCAGAAAATGGTGAGTATGGTGAGAAAAGTATGAATAAAGATAGAGGTGGTTCTTTTCCTACTCTATCGGAATATAATTATGCCTTACAAATTATTAATGATTATCCTTATGAGATTGTAAAAAAAGGTGTTAGAGATATAGATGCTGAAGAAGCCGCTAAATT
>JAEIGA010020639.1_pt1 | contig 10042 bp, 8 predicted proteins | sample 9270691 | NCBI WGS metagenome assembly JAEIGA01 (sample SAMN17057246, study PRJNA624740) | gut metagenome | biome: biome; isolation source: fecal sample | host: Bos grunniens | place: China: Xizang | collected 2019
ACTTCGGAACTATCTTTGGCTTCTTGAAGCGTTAGCGAGCTTATTAAAATCTGCTCGTTAGGTATAGTCAATGCAACACCCTTAAGTTCTGCCAACTTACGGTTAGCACGATTTACTTGGCGCAGAATCTCCTTAGTTTCCAAATCGTAGGATAAGGGCAGCGTTGGTATTATATATTCACTCATGACAAAGGTTATTAATTAGTTGATAAAACAGATCTATATATTCCATAATATGTTGATTTTACTAGTTTTATTTCAGTTGTATTTCAGTTGTATACGTTTTGAATACAACTCAAGATCTTTTGTTTAGCGATTATATATTTTCAATTTTCTTATCTCACTTCGGTTGAACGATCTTTCCGCGGCAAAGGTAGTATATCCAACTGCTAAAACTTGTCAGTATGTAAAGAAAAATGCAAATAAATAGGTTTTTTATCACTCTATTACACTCAATTATTTTTCTCTGTATTATGCTGGCTCTTGCAGTCAAATTCCTCAAACATCATATCCTGCGTTTCTCTCATTCTTCTCTCTCTGCGGCTTTCTGCCCTCTTTCTTATTCCATATTTCTTGTACAACATTCTTTTCTTGAACATGGTGCATCCAGTTACAATAATCGCCACCAGCACTATTGTACTCGCCACAAATAGGAATATGTACTTAAGAGTTAACATAGTTGCAATATTTTAACAAGAAGCAAGTATTGAAGAGGGGATTACTTCTTCTTTCCAAATATGTATAAAAAGTCTAGATACTTGATATAGTTTGATATACCTGCAGAATATCTGTTATTTCCTCGTTTATTCATGGTTAGATATTCTGGGTTCTTTTCAAGCAATTGCTGGAAATATCGCATCTCTTCTGCACTTATCACATCGTATATTGAATTGTACCCTCTTTTCTCAAGAGAATAACTGATAATCTTAGTGCAGGTTCTAATCGATTCAAGATAATTTAAAATTGTACGTTCGCTTAAACCTATTAGGTTCATGAACAATGCAAATTTCTCTTGTTTAACTTGGATTTCTTCTGGTAATGTATTATTTTTCATACTTATGGCATTATAAATCCTTTATCCTCTGCTTTCTCAATTATCTTTATTAAACGCTTACACTGGCTAGATGTTGGCAAATTTAGTTTTTGAATTGCGCTCGCAATATTTCTAATAAAATCTAAATCACCATATGCGAGATAGCTACCTTTAGCAAGAGCATTATAAACCCTCATCCAATAGTCTGCGCCTAAATTAAAAATTTCAACTGAAGCATCTATTTCAGAATTGAATTTATGAGCTTTTCTTGCAGAGGCTACATCTGCTTTTGATTCTTCTTTAGAGATTAGAGTACGCACAAATGGCTCAGACAAGGACATCTTTTTATCCTTAAAATCTTCCCATGTCTTTTGGTTACGAGATATGGTACGTACGATACCACCACCAGCTACGTCTAGCAAGTAGTTATGTGCAGCATATGCAATTCGCATAAGTTCCTCTGCTAATTCTGGATAGAGAGTTTGTTTATTCCAAATATATTTCCAGTCTAAGTCCTTATCCTTTGGTAGCATCACAAAAAGCTTTGCTATAGAATAAGGTATAATTTGAGCTTTATTACCACCTTTAGGATACCAGTCTGCATTACTAATAAGTGAATCTAAGGTATCAAACAAGATGACAGAAGATACACATTGTTTGAAAAACTCTTCATTTATTGAATCTCTATCTTCCTGATATTTTTTTTCTATGACTGTTGCAAATCTACTAAAGTTGATTGCGGAACTTTGGCAGACTTGATGAGGATTCATATATACAGAGTTAAGACACTTAGCTAATTTTTCTTTCTTAATAAGTTGTGATTTGGGGTGCATTTCACAGAACTTATTTTTTTGTGCTTGTGTTAACTTCATCTGCTCTTGTTCCCATTTACCACGAGAGCGCTCGTAGAACCATATTGTTTGGTATGGCTTACCATTTACAGGAGGAGCCATAACTTTGCGTGATAGCTTCTCCATTGCAACGTGGAATGGGTGGTTTGAGAAGAAGTCTGCATCTGATACAGCATTCTGACTGTTAGCACATTCAGATATCCTCTTTGTAATACTATTATATTGTTCAATTTGCTCCTCTGACATATCATCCTCTACATTGAGAACTGTTAATTTCATAGGAACAAATAGATTTTCCATATTGTGAGCTAATTCTCTTTTAATAATAGCATTTGCTAATGAAGCTGTGGTTTGACCGCCATTGATGATTTGAGGGTCCTTAAAATGAACAATTTTAGTTCCATCTGGTGAAAACTCAACAGATCTTGCAACTATAGCAATACCGTTATTATAAGTAAAAAAACTCTCTTGATGCTTTATAATTGTTTCACGAATACCCTTATTTACTTTTCCTCTGACACTTAGAAAAGCACGAACATTGCCTTGAAGTAACTTACTTCCGTACTTGATGTATATATCTGCTAAAAAGCGCCCAGGCACAATACCCAAATAGGCATCATACTCACTTTTTTCGCCTAATTCCGCTTTAATGCATGGTATTCCTTCGCAATTAAAATCGATAGTATCAAATTCAATTATCTCACTTGAGTTTGACGCAAATGTTTGATATATACGATCGATTGTCCAAAGCACCAATTCAGATGGCCTATCTAAAAAATCTTCTTGTGTAATACTCTTTACCGCTTGACTTCTTACAGAATTAGAGAGTATATAGAACTTAAAGCGCATGATTTCTGATTGCGCAAGATTTTTACCAATTCTTTTCCTAAACTCTTTTGCTACATTAATGGCAGGATCAGAATCATCAAAATAATCAGAAATTTGTCCATTTACACTCTCTTCTATGAAATTTTGCATATGAGTGTAGAGCTCGTTGATACGTGTATTCGTAAGCGTAGAAGAGCTTTCTCTCTCGTTAGTAAAATCACTAGCAATCAAGATTAAGGCCCCGTCCGCTTCATCGTATGCATATGCATCAAACGCCATGATACGACCACGACGACCTCTTTTCTCAATAGACATCGGCATTGCATCAGTAAGCTCGCCAATATCCTCAAGATTATCGAGCATCTTCTCTATAAATTGCACCTCAGGCTCGGTACCCTCATGTTCCGCTTTAAAGCGCAATTCGTCCAAAAATTGATATCTAAAATCTATTACATCCATGGTTATTCTGATTCGGTTATTTTAAAGTTCTCTATCTCAGATAAGATAATTTCATATTGAATGCGACTAACGGAAGAAGGAATATCCTTGCGAACAAGACGTGGGAATTCATCTACTACATTATATGCCTCATAATCCGTTACGCAGAAAACATAATTATCATACTCAGGTGAAAAATCATAGCCGTATAGCTCTAACTTGGCTAAGAACAAATCTCGTTGTATAGCTATCGGTATTAACTCGATGATTTTTGAGACCAATTCATTTAGCTTTATTCCATTAAATGACGGACTCATACGCTCAAGGAAATACACTATTAAAAAGCCAGCTATATCGCTATCCAATTGCTCTAATGAAGATATACGAACAGATTCTTTTCCACTACTTACGGTCTTTATTTCATACCAGCTTTCATTCATGGAATAATCCTTGTGTGTTTGTTCTGGTCCTGTCCACGATTCCAATGCAGCATCAACACCATATTGAGGAATCATTTTATCTTTCATATATAGTAGTTCACCTATAAGACCCATTATTTCTGTCTCAGAAAGCAACCCTCTATTGGGCTTAAACATTCTTTTCCATGACAAATAACGCATCTGTAGTTGCTTATATGCGGTTTCATCATCAACTACGCCTTTCGTTGAATTAATTAAGTCACAACAAAAGAGACTAAAACATTCTAAAAGTTCAGAATTCAATAACGAGAAACGCAAAAACTGAACATCATCTAGTACGAATTGTGAAACTTCAATAACCTTTGAGCCTACTATTTTTGCAGGATGATAATTACCTCGAAAGTCTATTGAATAATGAGCATTCTCATCTTTACCTATGTACAGATTTATATTGCGGTTTTCTCCTATACGAATGAAATAACCGCACTCAAAACCTTGGGTAAATTTATTGTAAATATTATTCTTCATCTTCTTCGCCCTCCGCTTCGTCTATTAAGTGTTGTTGATAATATGTTTTATTTACCTTAAACTTCTTAGCTTGCTCCATAGCTTTTATGCCAGGAAAACCTATTGCAAATGTAACAATTTTATCATTACCTAATTCTTCTCTAAATTTCTTTAAAAACTTCTCCTCACTAAATGGGTCTGTTGCATCTTTTGGGTGTACCAACATAATGATGAGGAGTGGTTTTCGTTTAGGTAAATGCTCAAAATATGCTCTTAGCGGAACTTCACGATTATTTGCTTCTCGTTCTGATAGATGTTCTTCATTTATCCAACGTAATCGACAAGCACGTTCAGCTTGTATTATTTCTTCTTTAGTTAATGCGAACTTACCTTCCCTTAAACCCAGCAAACGACGACGTGAACTGACTTGTATAACTCGTCTTGACATAGAAGCGCAAATGGCACGATCAACACATTTGATATCTTCTAATCCAGGGATATCGTAATTCTCTTCACTACTACCTCCTTCAAATACAATATCCCACATATCCATTCCCTCGGTTTCTGAATCCTGTAAGAATTCTATAATATTTGGTATGATGAAATTGATGTTCGCTAAAGAACACTGTATGTTTTGAAGATAACTTACAACAACATCTTTAGGAACATTCGTGAACACTCGAGATTTTCCCTCATAATTATTTCGGCGAGTATTATCTATATCTTGTGCGTACAGATATGGATAACCACTTTGTTTTAATATAGCAACTAAGTCACGCGTTTGTTCCCAATTTTGCGTATTTTGCTTTATGCTTAAGCTTGTATATGGAGTATCATAGATGTTTCCGTAAAAACTTGTTTGAACAGTTAAATCATAAGATGAGCGCATTTTATTGGCTGCTGTAATCTGAAGTTCCGCACAATAATCACGTACTTTTAATCCAAAATCCTTTGGAGTAAGTTTCTGTTCGAACATCTTATGGATATCAGCTTTCAATTCCTCGGTAGCTGCTGATATTTCTGAATACCAATAAGCACTTTCATGGCTTGTCCATATTTGGAACAAATCTTCATATCCTTTACGATATCCAAACCAACGCCCCATTTGCATCAAGACATCAAAAGTAGAAGTATTGCGATAAAAATAGCTAACCATTAAGCCCTCAAGCGTAAGACCACGAGAAAGTGCTAATCCTCCTACCGCAATAACACGAAGAGACTTGTTCGCTTTATAATCTAACTTTCCACTATTTTTAGAGCCGTTGACAACCACTACCTGCATGTGTTCTATAGCGGAAATTAAATTCTGCTTATCAATAACTCTATTAAAAGAAATATCTTCTACATTGGCGAAATGTTTATTCCAAACATACTCGAATTCCTTATATAATGCGTTTTGTATATTCTGCTCTCTGTTATCATTGAAATCGTAGCGAATCGTATCGAATATACGCTTAAAAATAATTTCGACTTCATCTCGAATATAGCGTTGCACTTTTACAAAACGTGACATGTTAATAAGCATACTGCGCGGAGTATTTATATCACCTCGCATATCTCGAACCACATTAGCAATAAAATAGCATATCATTGATTCTCTTAGTGAATCGGGTAATATACCGTGCCAAGTTTTTTTGTGCTTATAGTAGAAAGGACCGCAATTTAGCGATTCCAAATTATATTCCTCAGTTTCTCTAAATTCGTCAGAAGTATAATCAGGTTCTTCAATATCTGGAATAAAACGCAGGTTACTGTATCTATCCCCAGATGGGTCAAATATGCGTTTTGCTCCCACATAATTAGAAGGTGTTGGGAGTGAATAGATAAAATGTTCTGGGAATAAATCTGCTTTACCCATCGCATCAGCTGAATCAGGATCAATGAAAACATTTGCAAACGGTGTAGCTGTAAATCCTACGTATGTAGCATTTTTAAACAGATTACATATTTGACGAATTAATCTATTGGTCTTGGTGGGGTCTGTTTGGTCTTTCTTAGTATTTACAGAAGCATTATCTGCCTCATCATCAATCAGCAACATAGGTTGATCAATACAACCTTGAAGAATATCTAAATTTTGGTCTTTGAGCCAATCGTGTAATTTTTGAAGAACAGAAACATTCTTCTTTATAACAAACAACACAAGCGAATTATGCTGATCGATAGTCGTTGCTATCTTATCACAATCGCCCACAAAATCAGATTCAATTGATGTCATAGAAGTAGCTTTTATGTTTCTGCCGTCTTCGCCGACACCTACTCTTAAACGTACTTTGACATTGTTAATAATTCTCCATGATTGACCGATTACGCCTTCATCTACACGTTGCTGTGTCTGCTGACGCAAATTCTCCGTAATACCTGCGAGCAAAATAACAACCTTATATCCTGCATCAGCAGCTTTGCAAATTAGTCCTGAATATGTGGCTGTTTTTCCAGATTGTACATCACCTATAATCAATCCCCTTTTTAGACGAGGTGCAGACAACTGCTCGTTCGGATTACCCAAATAATTCATAATATTTGGTAATGTAACCTCATCTAAAAGATTGATACTTGTTATATCTATACTAGACTTCTCAATCAAATATCGTCGATATCGCTCCCAAAAATAAGGATTTTCAACTTCGTCATTTCTGTACCATTCTTCTACATCCTCATAATCGTTTATAATAACACCAGCTTCAGTGTGTCTTATCTTATGTTCATACTCAATATCATTCTCTAAACGACGATATGTTTCATCGTCTAATTGGATTTGTGCATAAGCACAAGCTCCACGAATATAATCGGGTATTTTATCGAATGTAATCTCAATACCTCGTGATTTATCTAAGCTAATCAATGTAGATACTACAGAAAGAAGCGAACTATATTCTTTGGGACTAATGTTCATTTTCAAAGTATTTGATTAATTTTTTCTCTAGTTCAGGGAGTGCAGAATATTGCTCCATGGCCATCACTATTTGGATTGTTTCCTTGTGTGATTTAGATAGTAACTTTGACAGATTAGAAACCATGGTTATTCCTAATTCATAGAGCTCGCCTAATCTATCCTCTGATTCAACAACATCAATGCATTCATTTGACTTATCAACATACATTTGTTGAATTGGAAAGTTACGCTCTACTTCCTTGATGAATATATCAAAATAGGAAGCATCTTCATCCGTCATCTTATTACGGATCATTTGATACAGATTTCCCTCTCGATTAATTTGGTAGTAGAAATGATCATTACGCCCCCTCATACGCTCCCAGACATATTCGATATTATCATTAACAGATTCTTTGCGTCCTCTGTGTGTTTGTTGGCGTGTAGATATTTCTAAAGCATCTAATACTGTTTGTCGAAGCTGATTTTTTATTCGTTTTGGGATAGAAGCATTTTGTTTCTTTACATCAATCTCCCAAATATCATCTAATGAATTAGGAATATCAACTCGTATTCTTGCGTTTTTTGTAAGTTCTGCACGTGGCTTCATTCCAAACCAAGTACCCCATATTATAAGACGATTGTTTCGATACACATAAAAACCTTGCTTTTGACGTAGGTTCTCTATTCCTCCTAACAGCTTTTGGTCTTTTTCAGACAAGTCCGATATAAATGGTAATACAAATGTTTTTATGCGAATCAATCGTTCTTTACCTGTACTATCTTTGAGAGCTATAGTACGTTCTGGCTTAACAGTTGTCTTTCTATGATCTTCTAAAAATGGGTCAAGCGCTTTTAACTTTAAATTGTTGATAAAAATAGATAACTTACGATTGTTAGAACTCATATATCTATGGAATATGAGCGAAATGTAAGTCTCTAATGAATGTCGCATGTCACAAAGTGTATCATAAACCTGCCCATCACTTGACTTATGCAAAACATCAAAATCAGACCAAAGAACTAGAGTGCCTTGTTTTTGTTCTTGTAAACGATCAATATATGGAAGTGCGTCTATTTCTAATTGCGTAAGCTCTAATACTACCCATTTTTTCTTTTTAAGAATGATATTATAGTCCCACGTATAAGCACTATATATCCCATTATGTTTACTAACAACCGTCAATATACGACATTGCGATAAGGATGCAGATTTCATTCCTAAGCCAAAACGTCCAAGATCCTCCAAAGATCTTTCTTCTTCGGATGATGTACAGCCATAACGCATCGCGTCAAAAAGCACATCATTGGACATACCGTATCCGTCATCTAAAATACCCATAGTAAGAGATGCCATACGGTCGGTTGGGAATAAAAGATAGACATTTTCACACGCAGCACTAATGCTGTTATCAATAACATCTGCTACTGCTGATTCAAAAGAATAGCCCATGTGTCGCATGGAACCCATAAGCTTATCCGCTTGAGGAATATTGTCTTTTTCCTTACTCATAGTAACTAAGTATTTGGTCAAACACAGCTTTGCTTAATAACGGAGGAACAGCATTTCCTATTTGTTGTTGTATAGACATATGTGGTCCCTGAAAGATAAAATCATCAGGGAAACTTTGGAGACGTGCAGCTTCTCGAACAGAAAGACCTCTATCTTGCGTAGGATGTATTAGCATACTTTTACGATAATTTGAGATTACAACAGAAGGTGCATCTGCTCGCAATCTTTTATAAATTCCACTATGGCAACGACTTTTATCCGCATAATTAGTCATCAGGAAATCGGGTATATCTCTCCAGTTTCCTCCCTGTGGAATGTAGTGATACCTTTGGATAACTAGCTCATTGTTTAGAGTTACAAAATTTTGTTTAGATTTCTGTGAGTTTCGTCGCATTAGCTTAGCATAATCAGATGCATTATCATATTCGACAGTATAATCCGCATCTTCTAACATTTGACCATTCACAAGAGGAGGAAGATCCGCCAAAGCATCTCCAACAGTTACATGTGTATTTTGAGGCTCTGGAAAATCAAAATCAATATTATCACGATTACCTACTATAAAACAACGATATCTCTTTTGAGGAACCCCATAGTCGTTCGCCCAGAGAATCTTTGCTTTTACATTATAACCTAGAGCTATGAAATTTTCCTTTATAGTTTCTAATATTTGTCCGTCGTTCATTTTTGTCAGTCCCCAAACATTCTCAAGAACAAACCAATGCGGTTTCAATTCTCGTACAAATCGAACGAATTCCAAATACAGGAAATTCTTTTCATTCTCCATGTTTCGGCTCATTGTATTTGACATGGAAAAGCCTTGACATGGTGGACCTCCCATTATAACGAAAACATCCTCGTTCAGTTTTAATTCAGAGGTTTTAATTTGTGTAATATCTCCAGTTAAAACAGTTGCATTTTTGTGGTTATATGCAAACGAAGCCGCTGCGTATTTATTAATTTCAACTCCATATCGAACACTTAAACCAGCCATCTCAGCTCCTAAACTAAGACCGCCAGCACCAGAAAAAATGTCAATACCTATTCTATTTTTCATTCCTCTTATCTCACATCAAACCATACAGAAGCAATCTCTGCGATTTTGTCGTTATCGGGTTCTTGGGTGGTGCCGTCCTCTGTTGGGCGAAGTACATCCGCAATAGGGAACACATCTGCTGTCTTGGTCAGGTTTAGATTGGTCTCTACATCTACTGCCACATTCAGCTTGCCACAGCGTTTCCAAACTGCCAACACAGGAGCAGTAGCATAGCAATCTGCCTCTTGCAAATAGCCATCCACTAACTCATAAATTCGCTCCTCTAGAGCATATTGATCTTGTATTCTGTCCATAATCGTTTATTTAGCCTGCAAAAATACAACTTTTTTTGCATTTATGCAAATATTTTGGTAGAAAGTCGGGATTTTAGTATTTGAAAACCAATTTCGGGGGCAAAATTTTTGTTGTTTAACAAAAATACGGGCTTGAAAGCCCTACAAAAATAAATAAAAATCAAAGATCATCTTTTGTTTTTGCTCTTATGAAATGCAGCAAAAGCAGCATTTGGAGAGCAAAACAAAA
>JAEIGA010020640.1_pt1 | contig 10042 bp, 11 predicted proteins | sample 9270691 | NCBI WGS metagenome assembly JAEIGA01 (sample SAMN17057246, study PRJNA624740) | gut metagenome | biome: biome; isolation source: fecal sample | host: Bos grunniens | place: China: Xizang | collected 2019
GTTTAGCTTCTTCGGCGGTGTGCATCCGAAAGAGAATAAGCACTACTCCGAGCATCAGAGCATTCAGCCGTTCCCTGCACCGGACATCGTGGTTATCCCCATGGTCCAGCACATCGGCGCTCCCTGCAAACCCTTGGTAAAGAAAGGCGATCTGGTGACCAAGGGTCAGAAGATCGGTGACAACGAGGGCCTGTGTGTTCCGGTCCATGCTTCCGTTTCCGGTAAAGTCAAGTCTGTGGAGTCCAAGCCCCACACCAATGGCACTGCCGTCATGAGTGTGGTCATCGAAAACGATTTCCAGGAAACCCTTCATGAAGATTGCAAGCCCAGAACCCAAGCAGAAGTAGACGCCCTGACACCCCAGGAGCTCATCGCTATTATCCGCGAAGGTGGTGTGGTCGGTATGGGCGGTGCAACCTTCCCCACCCATGTCAAGCTCAGCGGTGGCATCGGCAAGGTGGATACCATCATTGTCAATGCCGGCGAGTGCGAACCCTACATCACATCCGATGACCGTCTGTGCCAGGAGATGCCTGAAGAGCTGATCTCCGGTCTGCAGATTATCATGAAGATCCTGGGCCTGCAGGAAGCACATATCGGTATTGAGGACAACAAGCCCGAGGCTGCCCGTCAGCTCCGTCGCGCAGCCGTAGGCACCGGCATCGTGGTGGATGTTCTGCCTGCCAAGTATCCCCAGGGCGCAGAAAAGCAGCTGATCTATGCCGTCACCGGTCGGGAAGTTCCCTCCGGTGGTCTGCCCGCTGCTGTGGGCTGCGCTGTGTTCAACGCTGCCACCTGTAAGGCGATCCATGATGTTGTTTACAACGGTATGCCCCTGATCTCCCGTGTGGTCACCGTTTCCGGTGATATCATCCTGGAGCCCAAGAACCTGCTGGTTCCTATCGGCACTTCCTTCACTACCCTGATGGAAGCCGTTGGTATTTCCGCAAATCCCTACAAGGTCCTCTCCGGCGGTCCCATGATGGGTGCTGCCCAGTATGATCTGGCCGTTACCACCATCAAGGGCGTGAACGCCATCACCTTCCTGGGTCACCAGAACCGTTTTGTGGTGGAAGATTCCCGCTGCCTGCGTTGCGGCAAGTGTATTGATGCCTGCCCCATGAAGCTGATGCCCGTGCTGATGTATAAGGCTCTGCAGTCCGGCAGTATCGATGAGATCAAGAACTCCAACCTGATGGATTGCATCGAGTGCGGCTGCTGCGCATATACCTGCCCCGCCAGCGTTCCCCTGGTTCTGGGCTTCCGCAGCGGCAAACAGATGCTCCGCACTGCCGCTACCAAGAAATAAGGAGGTGGAATGAAGTGGCACAGATGAAATATTTTTATGAGCTGACGATTTCCAGCTCTCCCCATGTCCATAGTCCTATCACAACTCAGACCATCATGCGTGATGTGCTGATCGCCCTGACCCCTGCCCTGCTGGGAAGCATTTACTTCTTTGGTTTCCGGGCTCTGACTGTAACTTTGGTCAGCGTGGCTGCCTGCGTGTTCTTTGAGTGGCTTTGGAACAAGCTGCTGAAAAGAAACGACAAGACCTACGATCTTTCTGCCTGCGTCACCGGCATGTTGCTGGCTTTCGTATGTCCCGTCACCATTCCCTACTGGACCATCGTTCTGGGCGCATTGTTTGCCATCATCGTGGTGAAGATGCTTTTTGGCGGCCTGGGCCGTAACTTTGTTAACCCTGCATTGGCTGGTCGTGCCTTTATGTTCAGCTGGCCTGTGCTGATGAGCAATTGGGTCAAGGTTGGCTTCGAGAATGCAGCGGGCCTGTTTTCTACTGCCGATGCCGTGACGGCTGCGACCCCTCTGGCATCTATGCACCAGAACTATACCATCGATCCGGCCGCCGGCTCTATCCTGGATATGTTCCTGGGCAATGTGGGCGGCTCCCTGGGTGAAACTTCCGCTTTGCTTCTGCTGATTGGTTTTGCATACCTGCTGATCCGCAAGGTCATCACCATTCGTATTCCCCTTGCCTATATCGGCACTGTGGCCCTGCTGGCATTTCTGTTCCCCATGGGCAATGACCGCCTGACCTGGATGGCAGCGCAGTTGTTCTCCGGCGGCTTGATGTTGGGTGCCATTTTTATGGCTACCGACTATGTTACTTCCCCCATCACCAAGCTGGGTCAGGTGATCTTCGGCATCGGCTGCGGTGTGCTGACCATTGTGATCCGCTACTTTGGCGGCTATAACGAAGGCGTTTCTTATGCCATTCTGATCATGAACTGCCTGGTGGTTCTGTTGGATCGTATCGGCCGTCCTACCAAGTTCGGCGCACCGAAGAAGGAGGCTGCAAAGTAATGAAGAAGGAATCTACTGTAGCATACGTTCTGCGGCTGACGGTGACTTTGTTGCTGATCACTGCCATTGTGGCAGCACTTTTGAGCGTGGTCAACGGCATTACCAAGCCCATCATTGACCGCCTGACTTTGGAAAAAACCCAGAAGGCCATCGAAGCCGTCCTGCCCGGCGGTGGCGAGGAAGTGGAATTTACCGACAACACCGGTCTTGTGCAGACGGTGTACAAAGGTGAAAAGGGTTATGCCGTTCAGGTGGCTCCCGCAGGCTTCAATGGCGCTATCACACTGATGGTGGGCATTGATCTGGAAGGAAAGATTCTGGGTATCAGCGTGATCAGCCAGGCAGAAACCGCTGGTCTGGGCGCGGTCTGTGCTGACAAGACCTCCAAGGGTGAGGCTTTCCGGAATCAGTTTATCGGCATGAGCGGTCAGGTGGCCGTTACCAATGACGGCGGTGAAGTGGATGCTATCTCCAGCGCAACCATCACTTCCCGGGCTATCACCGTGGGCATCAACGCTGCGTTGACCTGCGTTGCCAATATGGGCTAAGGAGGTACTCGTAATGGATTTTAAGAAACAGTTTTCCGAGGGCCTGCTGACTAAGAACCCGGTTACCGTTCAGCTTTTGGGTATGTGTTCTACCCTGGCCATCACCACAAGTCTCTTTAACGGTATTGGCATGGGCCTGGCCGTTACCATCATTCTGATCTGCTCCAATGTGCTGATCTCCGCCCTGCGGAAGGTCATCCCTAACCAGATCCGTATCGCTGCTTACATCACCATCATTGCCGGTTTCGTTACCATCGTGGACTTGGTTCTGCAGGCTTTTCTGCCGGATCTGGCAGCAAGTTTGGGTGTGTTCATCCCCCTGATTGTTGTTAACTGTATCGTTTTGGGCCGTGCGGAAGCATTCGCTTCCAAAAATGGCGTGCTGGCTTCTGCTGTGGACGGCCTGTGCCAGGGCGTCGGCTATACTGTGGCTCTGGTGATTGTTTGCGTGCTTCGTGAACTGCTGGGCAACGGCACCTTTGGCGGAGGCCTGCTGAACGGTGGTGAAGGCATCCGCATTATTCCCGAGGGCTATCCTGCCATGCAGCTGGTGATGCCCGTGGGCGGATTCCTGGTACTGGGTTTTGTGATCGCTGGTTCCCAGTGGCTGATCCAGTACATGGAAAAGAAGAATAAGAAGAAGGAGGCTGCAAAATAATGGCAATTATGGGTATTATCATTGCCGCGTTGCTCAGTGAGAACTTTATTCTCGTTAAGTTCTACGGCATTTGCCCCTTCATGGGCGTTTCCAAGAAGATCGACACTGCCCTGGGTATGGGTATGGCGGTTACCTTCGTTATGGCGCTGGCTTCTGCAGCCTGCTGGCTGGTCAACGAGTATTTGCTGCTGCCCCTGAATTTGGCATATATGCAGACCGTGGCTTTCATTTTGGTGATCGCCTCCATTGTGCAGGTGGTGGAAATGTTCCTGAAGAAGGCAGTTCCTGCTTTGTATAAGGCTCTGGGCGTGTTCCTGCCCCTGATCACCACAAACTGCGCTGTTTTGGGCGTGGTGCTGGTGAATGTGCAGGAAGGCTACAACTTCCTGCTGAGCGTGATCAATGGCGCAGCCGGTGGCTTGGGTTTCACCCTGGCTATTGTGATCTTCGCCTCTGTCCGTGAGCGTGTGGATAAGGCCGAACCCCCGGAATGTTTCAAGGGTTTCCCCATTGCGCTGATTGCTGCAGGTCTTTTGGCCCTGGCCTTTACCGGCTTCTCCGGTCTGAAGATTTTCTAAGGAGGGCAACAAAATGACGGAAGTTTTGATTGCTGTTGCTATTTTGGGCGGCCTGGGTCTGATTTTTGGCCTGGTTTTGGCTGCCGCATCCAAGGTTTTTTATGTAGAGACCGATCCTCGCCTGGAGAAACTGAATGAGTGCCTGCCCGGTGCCAACTGCGGCGGCTGCGGCTATGCCGGCTGCAGTGGTTATGCAGAAGCCGTGCTCAACGGCGAGGCTCCCATCGGAAAGTGTGCATCCGGCGGTAACGAATGCGCCCAGGCAATGGGTGAGATCATGGGCATCAAGGCCGATGCCGTCACCCGTAAGGTGGCTCTGGTCCGTTGCTCCGGCAGCCGTTACTATGACAACCAGGGCAACATGGTGGCTGGCTCTAAGCTGAAGGCCAACTACGAAGGCTTTAAGGATTGTCTGGCTGCTTCCAAGGTTGGCGGTTCCGGCCCTCTGAGCTGTAAGTATGGCTGCCTGGGCTTTGGCAGCTGCGTAAAGGCTTGTAAGTATGGTGCCATTAAGATCGTCAAGAACGTGGCCCACGTGGACGAGGATCTGTGTGTGGGTTGTATGGCCTGCGCAAATGTGTGTCCCCGTAACCTGATCGTGCCCGTTGAGCCCGGTCGGAACGTGCTGATCGCCTGCGCATCCCTGGCAAAGGGCGCAGTTACCACAAGAAGCTGCACCGCCGGTTGTATCGGCTGTGGTCTGTGTAAGAAGATCTGCCCCAAGGGTGCCATCACCGTCACCAACACCCTGGCGGTCATCGATTACTCTCTGTGTGACAACTGCGGCCTGTGCGCCACCGTCTGCCCCAAGAAGCTGATCAAGGACTCCAACGTGGAAAACCTTCCCGACCCCACCACCTCCCCCAGAAACCACACCCCTGCAAATGTATAAGTAGAAAAAAGGATGCACATCTTGTGCATCCTTTTTTGCAAAAAATCCAAACCCGGCATTGAAAGATGGTGCGTTTTTTGGTATGATGATAAAAATACGTTTTATCAGGGGAAAACCATGAAAAACACCAGTGATTATATTGCCGTGTTCGACTCCGGTGTGGGTGGAGTCAGTGTTTTGCGGCAGCTGCGCCAAGTGTTGCCAAAGGAAAACTTTCTGTATTATGGCGATTGTGCCAATGCTCCCTACGGTAGCCGCAGCACCCAGGAAGTTCGCCAGCTTACCCTGGCGGCAGCAGAAAAAATAATAACCCAATTCCCGGTGAAAGCGTTGGTGGTAGCCTGCAACACTGCCACCGCTGCCGCCATCACCGACCTTCGGGAAAAATATCAGGACCTGATTGTCATCGGCATCGAGCCGGCGCTGAAATTGGCGGCAGATCGGTTTCCCGGCGGTCGCATTGGTGTTATGGCTACGGAAGTGACCTTGCGGGAAGAAAAATTTGACATTCTCCTGCGCCAATTCCCTGATTGCCGGGTAGAAAAGATCCCGGCCCCCGGTTTGGTGCAGCTGATCGAAGCGGGAAAGGCCGATGCTCCGGAAACCCAGGAACTTTTGCAAAAGCTGCTGGGTCGGTATGCGGGAAAACTGGATGCTTTGGTTTTGGGCTGCACCCATTATCCCTTCGTGTCTCACCAGATTTCCAGGATTTTGGGCGATCATTGCGCTCTTCTGGATGGCGGCGACGGAACTGCCCGGCAGACCCAGCGCAGGCTTGCCCAGGCTGGGCTTCTTTCCGACGGAGATGGCAGATTGGTGATCTGCAGCAGTGCAGATGCATTGGCCCTTCAAAAACTGGCTGCCCAGTATTTATAAAAGGAGCGGACTATGGATAACATTTTGGTAATTGGTATTGCCGGTGGCACCGGCAGCGGAAAAACTACCCTGATGAAGAACATCGTCCAGCATTTTGAGGGTTCGGTAACGGTGCTGAGCCATGACAATTACTACCGTCGGCTGGATCATCTTCCCATGGAGGAACGGGTGAAGATCAATTATGACGAGCCTGCGGCCCTGGAAACGGAGTTGATGGTCACCCACCTGCAGGCACTGCGCAGCGGTTTTGCCGTTGATTGTCCGGTCTATGATTTTTCGCAGCACAACCGTAGCGATGAAACGATTCGTGTTATCCCCCAAAAGGTCATCATTGTAGAAGGTATTCTGATTTTTGAAAATGAGGATCTGCGGAATTTGATGGACATCCGGATTTTTGTGGATACGGATGCGGATATTCGTCTGTGCCGCCGGATCAAGCGGGATGTAAATAAACGGGGAAGATCTTTGGAATCTGTAATCACCCAGTACCAGACTACCGTTAAGCCGATGCATGATAAATATGTGGAGCCAAGTAAAAAATATGCCGACCTGGTGATTCCTGAGGGCGGCAAGAACGCCATTGCCCTGGATATGATCCTGGGGCGCATCCAGCGGCATCTGGATGGATGTTAAGCAAGGAAATTTATTAACCGAAAGGAAGGAAAATATTATGATCATCTGTCCCTGGAAGGATATTAAAAAGTATGCAGCATTGCTTCCCGGCATTGAGGAAGCCTTTGATGCGGTCAATGCTCTAACCGAGTACGAGGACAAGAAGAACTATCCTCTGTCCAACGGCAATCGTTTTTTCCTGGCCATTCAGGGCACCAAAGCCCCGGATGTGGCGGAAGCCCATCGCAAGTATCTGGATATCCAGTACATCGTCAAGGGCAAGGAAGTGGTTGGCTGGGCTGACCTGGATGCTTGCCATCTGGAAGGCGAATTCAACGAGGATAAGGACATCGGTAAATATTCCGGTGACTTTGAGTACATCACCATCAATGAAGGCATTTGCTATGTAGCATTCCCCGAGGATGCTCATATGCCCGGCCGTCACCTGGACGTTCCCAACGATTTCGTGAAAGTCGTTGTCAAGCTGAAGGTATGAGTATCGCAGCAGGCGCCCAGTGCATGCAGTGCTACCTGGAGCGCAATATGGCACTGGCCTATCAATTGGGTGATGAAGCCCAGGCAACAGTCTTTCTAAAGGAAATGATGAAGTTGTTTCTAAATGCACCGGAGGGTGTCAGCGCTCCCTGGTACGCACCGGAAACTGCCCGGCTGCTTCATGAGATCTACGGGCTGGATCTGGATCGCTACCGCCAGGAAAAGCAGGATTCCAATGCCTTCGTGCTGGCACGGATGGATGCCATTCGCAAAAGCGTGGAGACTGCGGAAGATCCGGTGTATGCTGGCCTGCAGCATGCGGTTTTGGGCAACTATATCGATTTTTCCGGTCTGCGTGGTGAGGTCAGCTTTGACCTTTTGGATAAAATGCTCCGCAGCGCCCACGATATGAAGTTGGATATGGCGGCATACCGATCCTTCTGTCAGGAACTGCGGGAGGGCAGGAAGCTGTTGTACATCACCGACAATGCCGGTGAGATCGGTTTTGATCGGATTCTGGCGGAGCAATTGGCCCAGGAATTTCCCCATCTACAGATCACATTTTTGGTACGGGGTGGCCCTGCTAATAATGACGCGATGGAAGTGGATGCCCGGGAAGTGGGTATTGATTTTCCTGTGATTGGAAACGGCAACTGGATTCCCGGCACCCAGATCGATCAGCTCAGCCCGGAGGCAAAGCGAGCCATGGATGAAGCGGATGTGATTTTGTCCAAGGGACAGGGCAACGTGGAGACCCTTTGGGGCTGCGGCTATAATATCTATTACGCATTTCTCATCAAATGCCCCCGGTTTATGGCACTGTTCAACCAGCCTAAACTCACCCCCATGCTCCTGAAAGAACGACAGTAATACAAAAATCCCGGGTGCGATCGCACCCGGGATGATTTTATGCTTTTTTGTCGGCTTGGATGAGCTTTTTGATGGCCTCGATACCTACCTTGATGGCACCGGAGGTGTCTTCGGTCATAGGCATGAACATACCGGCCTTCTCCCGTTCCTGATTCCAGATCACGTGGAAACAAGAACCGCAGCGGACATGCAGAGCATTTGCCACAACAAACAAGGCGGCAGATTCCATTTCGCTGGCCTTTACGCCCAGACGCTTCCAGGATTCCCATTTTTGCAGCAGGTCATAGTAAACCGGGCTGCTTTCCGGGCTGTGCTGCCCATAGAACGAATCCTTGCACTGGACAACACCGGTGTGGATGTTGTAGCCCAGGGCTTCGCCGGCGGTCTTCAGGGCCATGGTCACATCAAAATCCGCCACGGCAGGATACTCGATGGGAGCATATTCCAGGGAGGTATGCTCGTAACGGATAGCACCGGTAGCTACCACCACATCTCCGGGTTTCACATCCAGGTGAATACCACCGCAGGTGCCTACCCGGACAAATGTATCCGCACCGATCTTCACCAGCTCTTCCATGGCGATGGCTGCGGAAGGACCGCCAATGCCGGTGGAACAGACGGAAACCTTTTCTCCCAGCAAAGTGCCGGTCCAGATATTGTATTCCCGGTTCATGCCAATGTGGACGGGGTTGTCAAAATGCTTGGCAATGGCTTCGCACCGGCCAGGGTCACCGGGCAGCAGGACATAGCGGCCCACATCCCCTTCGGTGCAGTGGATGTGGAACTGTTTTTCGGTTGCTTGCATAAAAATTGCCTCCGATTATTTTAAGCGTCCATATCACTGCTGGAAAAACTATCCGGCAGCAACTGGCTGAGGGTTCGGGTTTCGTAACCGTTGGGGTGGACCAGGTACACCAGGAAATCTTCCGGGCAGAATTCCCGCATAACTTGGCGGCATACACCGCAGGGCGGGAACAGTCCCGTGATCACTCCGTCCTTGCCGCCGCAGACTGCGATGGCGACAAGATCCCGGTGGCCGTCGTAAATAGCCTTGAAAATGGCGGTGCGTTCAGCGCAGATGGTGGGGGTAAAGGATGCATTTTCAATGTTGCAGCCCTGATACACTGTGCCATCCCCACATAACAAGGCTGCGCCCACCTTATAGCCGGAGTAGGGGGAGTAAGAGTGAAGCATGGCTTCCTTGGCCAGTTCACAAAGTCTTTCCGGTGTCATAAATGAATTCTCCTTTCCTGCGGGACGTGACCAGCGGAAATTACATAATTTCGTGGGCAAAACTTGCACCAGGGGTATCCAGTTCTACACCCAGCAGGTCTGCCACCGTGGCGGCAATATAGCAAAAACCGTGGCGGGTACCCAGATTTCTGGGTTTTACCTGCTTGCCCAGAACCAGCAGAGGCACATATTCTCTGGTATGGTCGGTGGTGGCGGTGTATCCCGGGTCGCAGCCGTGGTCAGCGGTGATCATCACCAGGTCATCGGCCTCCAGGGTGGGTAGGAAATCGCCCAGCCAGGCGTCGAATTCCGTTAATGCCTGGGCATAACCGTCAATATCCCGGCGATGGCCAAACTGCATGTCGAAATCCACCAGATTCACAAAGCACAGACCGTGAAAATCCTTGGCAGCATAGTTTACGGTATGCTCCATGCCGTTGGCATTGGATTGGTTGTAAACATGCTCGGTAGTGCCGATCCCGGCAAAAATATCATAGATCTTGCCCACGGCAATGGAGGCCTTGCCCGCATCCTTCAGCGCATCCAGCAAGGTCTTTGCGGGGGGCTCCAGGGAGAAGTCATGACGGTTGGCGGTGCGCTTGAAATCGCCCTTCTTGTCACCGACGAAGGGACGGGCGATAACACGGCCCACACCATGCTTGCCCTGAAGGATCTTCCGGGCGATCCGGCAGCATTCGTAAAGCCGCTCCGGGGGCACGACTTCCTCATGGGCAGCGATCTGGAACACAGAGTCGGCGGAGGTATAGACGATCAGATCGCCGGTGCGCATATGCTCCTCGCCGTACTCGTCCAGCACGGAAGTTCCGCTCCAAGGAGCGTTGGCAAGGATGCCCCGGCCCGTAGCAGCCCGGAAAGGTTCCAAAATCTCCTCCGGGAAGCCGTTGGGATAGGTCGGCAGAGGCTCCGGGGACACGATGCCCGCGATCTCCCA
>JAEIGA010020641.1_pt1 | contig 10042 bp, 5 predicted proteins | sample 9270691 | NCBI WGS metagenome assembly JAEIGA01 (sample SAMN17057246, study PRJNA624740) | gut metagenome | biome: biome; isolation source: fecal sample | host: Bos grunniens | place: China: Xizang | collected 2019
AGAACTCCAACATATCGTGAATCGGGTCGTCCTTCGTCAGGCGCACCTTGTCCAGACGCATCGTCTCGCCAATGAAGTTCTTGAACTCGTCCGACGAGATCTCTCCCAAACCTTTGAATCGCGTGATCTCGGCCGAGGAGCCACACTTCTCGATCGCCTTCTGACGCTCCTCCTCCGAGTAGCAGTAGTGCGTCTCGCGCTTGTTGCGCACACGGAACAGCGGGGTCTGCAAAATGTAGAGGTGGCCCGAGCGAATCACATCGGGGAAAAACTGCAAGAAGAACGAGGTCAAGAGCAGACGGATGTGCATGCCATCGACATCGGCATCGGTCGCGATGATCACCTTGTTGTAGCGCAGGTTCTCCATATCCTCCTCGATGTTGAGGGCCGCCTGCAGGAGGTTGAACTCCTCGTTTTCGTAGACCACTTTCTTCGTCAGGCCAAAGCAGTTCAGCGGCTTTCCGCGAAGCGAGAAGACCGCCTGTGTGCGCACATCGCGGCTCGCCGTGATGGAGCCCGAGGCCGAATTACCCTCCGTGATGAAGATCATCGACTGCTCCGCCAACTCGTGCTTGTCGGTGAGGTGAATCTTGCAGTCGCGCAGTTTGCGGTTGTTGAGCGAGACCTGCTTGGCCGCCTCACGCGCCTTCTTCTGCACACCCGAAATAGCCTTGCGCTCCTTCTCGTTCTCCACGATTTTCTTCTGGATAGCCTGAGCCACCTCGGGATTCTTGTAAAGGAAATCGCCCAACTGCTTGGCCATGAAATCAACCACGAAGTTTCTTACCGAGGGGCCCGACTTGGACATATCCCTCGAACCGAGTTTTGTCTTGGTCTGCGACTCGAAGATCGGGCTCGAGACCTTGAGCGAAATGGCCGCAATCACCGAGGTGCGGATATCCGACGGGTCGTAGTCCTTGTGATAGAACTCCTTGAGGGTCTTAACGATCGCCTCGCGGAAGGCCGCCTGGTGGGTACCTCCCTGCGAGGTGTACTGGCCATTGACAAACGAGAAATAGCTCTCGCCGTAGCCCGTACCGTGCGTGAGAGCCACCTCGATATCCTCGCCCACCAGGTGAATGGGCTCATAGAGGGGCTGCTCGGTCATGTTCTCATTCAAGAGATCCAGCAGACCATTCTTCGAGGCGTAGTTCTTGCCATTGAGTTTGATCGTGAGTCCCTTGTTCAAGTAGGTATAATTCTTGACCAACTGCTCCACATACTCCAAGTTGTAGGAGTAGGAGCCGAAGACCTCCTCATCGACCCGAAAGCGGATCAGCGTACCGTTCTTCTCCTCTACCCCGCTCTCCCAACGGTCGCTCTGCTCCAAACCCTGGGCAAAGTAGACCGTGTGGGCCTCGCCATCACGCACGGAGCGGGCCATAAACTCCGACGAGAGGTAGTTGACCGCCTTCACACCAACACCGTTCAGACCGACCGTCTTCTTGAAGGCCGAATTCTCCTCGTCGTCCTCATACTTACCACCCGTGTTCATCACACTCACAGCAGCCGACAAGGCTCCCAACGGAATACCGCGGCCATAGTCGCGCACCGTAACGGTCTTCTCCTCCACGGTGATCTCGATCTGACGGCCATGGCCGTTCATATACTCATCAATCGAGTTGTCGGTAACCTCCTTGATCAGGACATAGATACCATCATCGGACTGGGTACCGTCACCCAACTTTCCGATATACATACCCGGACGCAGACGCACATGCTCGCGCGGTGAGAGGGTTTTAATGGCATCGTCGCCATAGTTGGCGGTCGATGTGGTTGTATTATTCAGCAAATCTGACATACGTCTTCAATGGATAATGAGCAATAAGTTATGAGTTATGAGCAATTAAGCGGGTTCCTAATTCCGAATTTCCTTACGAGCCTCCACCATGAGATCGTGCACACGTTCGGCCATCTCCTTGGGCTCCGTGGACATCACCTCCTCTACCGAGACCGGTTTGAGCACCTTCACGGTGATCGTATGACGCCAGCGGAAGGAGCGGTTTTTGTTGATCAGCCGCTCCGTACCATCCAACACCACCGGAAGAATGGGCACCTCGGCCTTACGAGCCAACTCAAAAGCTCCAGCCTTGAAGCGATGGATCTCACCATCCTTCGAGCGGGTACCCTCGGGGAAGATGGCCACCGAAGCCCCACGACCAATCCAACGCTCGCCCTCGCGCAGGAGCTGCTCCATCGCCTCGGCCGCACGCCCACGGTCAATGCAGATATCGCCATGCAGACGCAGCAACTGCCCAAAGAAGGGAATCTTGAAGACCTCGCGCTTCGAAACCCAGCGGAAGTTTAGGGGAACGAAGTAGAGGGCCGGAATATCGGTCATCGCCTGGTGGTTGAGTGTAATCACATAGCGACCCTTGGGATCGACCTGCTCCAGCCCCTCGATGCGAAAACGCCAGAAGGGGGGAATGGCAAAGAAGATGCGCACGGCTACGCGCGAGAGTTCATGCACTACGCGACGCGCCTTGTCAAAGGGCCAGCAGAGCACCAGGGCCACCGCCGAAAGGATCATCAGCACGGTGCAAAGCAGCACCAAAAAGAGGTAATAAATAAGCGAAAGCATACTTCTATTCTTATGTTTTACAAATCAATAACTCCTATTTTCGAAGTTTCATCCGAACCCAAAACAGCACAATCTGTTCAATTTTGCAAAAATAAAAAAAATCACACAAAAAAGCGAAAAATCGCAAGAAAAGTTATCAACAATCGCACACCCAATCGGCCATAAAACCGGTATTCGACCGACAAAATTAGCCCTCAACAGTGACAATTTCAGACACACCGCAAAACGAAAAGCGGTGCGTTGCGTGTTGATTGTCGAAAGCGAAGAAAATTGCTCATTTAAATAAATTTTATAGACGGAGGTCGTAGCAACGCTCAGCAAGTTAAAAGCGCGGATGGATAGTACTTAAAGTACATTCCATTCGCGCTTTTAACTTGCGGCCGCAAATGCCGCCTAATCACAAAATATTATCGCTTGAACTCAACAACCAAGACCTCGCGTGCACCCACGGTCGTCTGGTCGTTGATCTCCACGGGCTCACCGGTCAGCACGTTGCGACCCTCCTTGAGGCCCTCGGCGATCTCGGCATAATGGCTCCAGGGAATCTGCTTCTTGCCTCGCGAGTTGTTGATGTAGACAAAGACAGCATCCGTATCGTCGTAGCGGAAGTAGGCATAGGTGTTGCCGCGGTCGGCAAAGTGCATGGTCTTGCCGTGGTGGATCACAGGCTTGGTCTTACGCCACTGGAAGAGACGCTGCGTAAAGTCGAACATCTCCTTATGAAGCCCCTGACGACCCTCCTCGGTGAAGCAATTCACCTCGTCGCCCGGCCAGCCGCCCGGCATATCGACACGCAGACCGCCGTGACCGAAGCGCATATCGGCCGAGGTAAGCATCAACTCCTCGCCGTAGAAGAGCTGCGGAATACCGCGCATGGTGGCCAACATCGCCATGGCAATCTTAGCGCGAGCGGGGTTCTTGCGCAACATATCGCCGATACGCTCCGTATCGTGATTACCCGTGAAGATCATCATCTTCGAAAGGTCGTGGTAAACAAAGTCGTGCGAGAGGACATCATAGACACGGATCATACCCTCACCCCAGCGCAACGAGTCGGTCGGCAGTGCCGCACGAATGGCATCGTGGAGCGGGAAATCCATGATCGAGGGGAGGTGGGAATCGAAGCCGTCCTTGTTGGCATTGCCACCCTGCCAATAGGCGAGCTGAGGAATCGAAGGGGTCCAGCACTCACCCACGATGTTGAAGTTGGGGTACTCGGCCATCACCGCCTTGCACCACTCGCTCATGGGCTCCTTCTCGTTGTAGGGGTAGGTATCGACACGGAAGCCGTCCAGTCCCGACCACTCGGCCCACCATACGGCCCACTGCTTGAAGTACTGCAACAGGTAGGGGTTGTCGAGGTTCATATCGGGCATCGAGAAGTCGAACCAGCCGCTCTCGTGGATCGTGCGGTCGAACTTCGAGGCATTGGGATCCATGTTGGTGGAGAAGATGTTCGTGGTGCGCGTGAACTCGGGGAAGGTGTGCACCCAATCCTTGAAGGGGAGATCCTTCATCCACCAGTGCGAAATACCGCAGTGGTTCGTCACAATATCCATGATCACCTTCAAGCCGCGCTTGTGGCACTCCTCGACATAGGTACGGAACAACTCGTTCGAGCCGTAGCGGGGATCAATGTGGTAGTAGTCGCCACAGGCATAGCCGTGGTAGGACTGCGCGGGCTCGTCATCCACCAGCAGGGGCGTGGACCAGATGGCCGTGGCTCCCACCGAAGCGATATAGTCCAGGTGGTCGATCATACCCTGCAGGTCGCCGCCATGACGGCCAAAGAACTCATCGCGGGCAGGCTGCTCCTTCATCGCCTCCGAGCCATCGTTCTCCACCGAGCCGTTGGCAAAGCGGTCGGGCATCAGGAGGTAGATCATGTCGGCCGTCGTGAAGCTCTCACGCTCACGCGATCCCGCCTTGCGGGCCTCGATCTCGTAAGGGAGTTTGAAGGGCTCCTCGCCCTCGCGCGAGAAGATCAGGTAGTGAGTACCCGTCTCGGCCGAGGGGCTCACCTCCAGGTCGATGAAGAGGTAGTTAGGGCTGTCGGCCTGGTGTACCTGCTTGATCTTCAGGCCCTGCTTATCGCCCGACAAGGCCACCTCGTAGGAGGCGATATCCTCGCCGTGGACCATCAACTGCAAGGGGGTATTCATCCCCACCCACCAGGAAAGGGGTTCTACGCGCTCGATGCGACCGCCATGGTCGGCAATCGCCTCGGCCAACGGAGCCTGCCCCGAAGAGCAAGCCATCAGGCTCATAGCAAACATCGTAAAAAATAATTTCTTCATATCGGTAATTGGTTAATTTGTTTTCATGGTCAATATTCGGTAGCTCCAGGGGGCCAAATCACGCTCCACATGGCTCGAAAGCTCCTCCTCGGCACCCGTCATCGCATTGCGGTAGATCCCGGCATAGATTCCGGTTTGGTAGTCGGCATGGATCGCATAGGGCGAGAGGTTCAACTCGGCCACCACACGATTACCCGCTACTTCGCGAACCATCACCATCAGGCAGTCCTCGGCATTGTTGCGAATCTCGATCACCTCACCTCCGAGTTCACCGCTCCGAAGGGCCGGATTCTCGTGCTTGAGGGCGGTGAGTTGGCGATAGAAGGCCGTAGCCTCGTTGGCCGCGTAGTGTGGAATGGGGTCACGATCGAAGAAGGCGAACGAGTGGTCGTAGCCCACCTCCTGACCCGTGTAGATCAGCGGCAGTGACTGCGGCCAAAGGAACGACAATACGGCCATCACCTCGCGGGCAGCCCCCATGCGCTCAAACTCCGAGCCCGACCACGAATTCTCGTCGTGGTTCGACGTAAAGCTCATGCGCACCGCATGGCGCGGATACTTCGCACGGTCGGCATAGATCCAATCGCGCAGGGGCCACAATCGGCACTTCTGCTGCGCCACATCGTTCATCAGGTGGTGCACCTCCCAGCCATAGCAGGCGTTAAAGGTACCCTCGTCGAAGAGATTCTGCTGCTCGGCCTCGGCCAAGAGGAAGAGGTCGGGCTTCAGCTGACGCAACAGGCGAACTGTCTCGTGCCAAAATTCGATGGGTACCAGCATCGCCATATCGCATCGGAAGCCATCCACCCTATGCTTCTCGACCCAATAGCGCATCGCCTCCTGCTGCCCCTGCCACACGGCATGGTTCGCGTAGTTCAACTTCGCCGTATCGGTCCAATCCCAGGGCACCTTGGGGCTTCCATCCTCCTCGCGTTCGTACCAGTCGGCCGGCTTATCTGTTACCCACTTGGCATCGCGCGCCGTATGGTTGGCCACCCAATCCAAGAGCACCTTCATGCCGAGTTTGTGGGCCTTTCTGACGAAGGCATCGAAATCCTTCATCGTTCCCATCTCGGGATTGATACGGCAGTAGTCGCGGATCGAATAGTAGGAGCCGAGCTCCCCTTTGCGACCCGCTTTCCCGATCGGATAGATGGGCATGAGCCAGATGGCATCAACGCCTAACTCCTTGAGAAACTCCAAACGATCGGCCGCCGCTCGAAGCGTTCCCTCGGGGGTCAGCTGACGCACGTTCATCTCATAAAGGACGGCATCGTAGAGCCATTCAGGATGTTGTTTCATAGCTATTTCATTGAAAAAAGGGAAGAGGGTTTCGGGCTCGAAGCCTCCCCTCTTCCCGCAATCTCATCAACCTTAACCAATCAAATTATTTTGCGCAAACGCTGTAACCCCAGCCGCCCAACGAGAGCTGACCCTCCGTGAGCTCGGCCTGGTGCGAGAGCACCTGCTGGCAACCACACTCTGCACCGCAGGGGGTAGCCACAACCACCGGCTCGGCCGAGAGGTTTACGATCACGGTTACCTTGTTGCCCTCCACCTCACGCGAGAAGCCCAGCACATGCTCGGGCATATTCTCCAGGTAGACGAGCTTACCACCGCGCTCACCGGCGGCAAGGGCCTTATTGGCATGACGGAAGTCGTTCATCTCCTTATAGAAAGCGGTCCACTCGTTGGCCTCCTGAACGGGCATGGGATCGCGCTCGAAGAACTCAAAGCGGTGGTTGTAACCATACTCCTGACCCGTGTAGATCAGCGGCTGGCCGTTGGGCAGCGTGTAGGTCAACAGAGCCATGGCCTTCACGGCCTCGCCCATACGCTCGAACTCCGTACCGTTCCACGAGTTCTCGTCGTGGTTCGAGGTGAACATCAGGCGGAAAGCCTCAGCGGGGTGACGCTCGGCATCCTTGGCAATGTAAGCCTTCAGATCCTCCACGGTCTTGGCTCCGGTCTGCACCTCGCCATCACCGGCTACATTCTTCACGGCACCGTTGCCACCGTTGGCAATGGCATTCATGATGTGGTGGAACTCCCAGGCATACGACACATCGAAGCCTCCCTCGGTGTGCAACTCGGGCTTCTCGGCCTCGGCCAAGAGGTACATATCGGGATAGTCCTGGCGCAACTCACCCCAAGCCGAAGCCCAGTAATCGGTCGGCACCTCACCGGCTACATCGCAACGGAAACCATCCACACCCTTCTCCAACCAGAAGCGGAGAGCAGCGGTCATCGCCTTGCGCATATCCTGATTCTCATAGTTCAGACGGGCAATGTCATACCAATCGTACTGTACAAGCGTATTGCCCTCGGCATCGCGCAGGTGCCAGGTCTTGTCGGCCGTCCATTTGGCATCGGGCGAAGTGTGGTTGGCCACCCAGTCCAAAACCACCTTCAAACCCAATTCGTGAGCCTTCTGGAGGAAGGCCTCGAAATCGGCCATGGTACCGAACTCGGGGTTGGCGGCGCAGTAGTCCGAGATGGCATAGTAGGAGCCCATCGTACCCTTGCGGTTGAGCTCACCGATGGGATAGATCGGCATCATCCATACGATATCCACACCCAGCTCCTTGAGGAAAGGAAGGCGCTCGGCAGCGGCAGCGAAAGTACCCTCGGGGGTGAGCTGACGCACGTTCATCTCATAGACTACGGTGTTGTACATCCACTCGGGATGAGCCGAGGCGGGAGCCTCCTGCTTGGGTGCACAAGCGGCCATCACCAAGGCTGCGAGTGCGCTAAAGAAAAAGAGTTTTTTCATGGTTATTACAGTTTGTTTTCGTTGTTTTCAGAAGAGCGAGCGATCTCACACCCCATGGGTTACTCTGCCACGGTCATCACCTCGAAGCTGTAGGGGGCGAGTTTGATCTTCAAGCTCTCACCCTCCAGGGTCGATGCACTCTCGAAGTGGCACTGAAGCGTCTGCATGGGATAGCCGGCGGGGAGTTTGCACTCAGCCTCTACCTCGGCAGCACCGTTGTTAATCGCTACCACCACATACTCACCCATATACTCGCGGGCAAATACCCAGAGGTTGCCATCGAGGAAGAGGGTCTTCATATCGCCATAGATCAAGGGCATCTTCGTGCGACGCAGCGCGATGAGCTCCTTGGTCAGAGCCTTCTGAGCCTGCTCGATCTCCGTATAGCCGTCAAACGACATCATGTAACGGTTGTCGGGGTCGTTGGCACCCGGAATACCATACTCGTCGCCCTGGTAGATGCAGGGAACACCCGGGATGGTGGTAATGATGGCATTCATCAAGGCAAGTTTCTTGTAACCAACGGGATCACCTACCCCCACCGTGCGGTGCCATCCGGCATACTTATCGGGCTCCGAGGGCGAGAGGGCACCACCAGCGAGCGAGATAAAGCGCGGTTTATCGTGGTTGCCGGTGATGTTACCCATCGTGTGGTGCGAACCATAGGCGGCCTCCGAACGCGACACCTCGTCGGCAATATCCTTCATCTGGCGATCGTCCAAGAGCACGTCGCGCGTGGTGTGGTAGATATTGAAGTCAAACTGGGCATCAATCATACCCGACTTCACATAGGAGCCGATGAGTTCGGGCGAGCCGTAGGTCTCACCAATCTGCCAGAGCTTGCGCTCAGGGAAGCGGGTCTTCATCTTGTGGCAGAGCATACGCCAGTAGTTGAGCGGAATATGCTTGCAGGCATCGTGGCGGAAGCCATCGAAGTCGTAGTTGGCCACCCAGTAGAGGGCCGAGTCGGTCATGGGCTGGCACACCTCCTCACGCTCCAGGTCGAGGGTGGGGATGTGTACATCAAACCAGGTCGTCAGACGCTGCTCGTCCCACAGCTCGAGGTTCTTGCGGCCATCGGGCAGGTAGAGAGGGGTCGTCCAGTCGGGATGGGCCTGCAGCACGGGCGAGTTGATGTGCAGGTGGTTGGCCACATAGTCCAAAATCACATTCATGCCATTGGCGTGGGCCTTGTCCAAGAGCTCGCGCAACTCGGCATCCGAGCCAAAACGCTCGTCGATGACGGTCGTATAGATGGGCCAATAGCCGTGGTAGCCCGAGAACTTCGTATCGGGATCCACATTCTGACCCCACGCATCGTAGGGGTTCTGGGTAATGGGCGAGATCCAGATGGTCGTGATTCCGAGATCCTGGAAGAAGCCGTCGTCGATCTTCTGCGAGATACCCTTCAAGTCACCACCCTGGTAGTCCACCTTGGGCAGCACATCGGGACGGTTCAGCGGCTTGTCGTTCTCCGTATTACCGTTCATGAAACGGTCGATCATCAGCGAGTAGAGCACCTGAGCCTGGTTGTCGTGGCGCGTGAGCTCCTTCACATCGCGTACCACCTTGCCACGGTTGAGCGGGATGAGCACATCGTTGAAGAGGCCCGTCTCATCGGCTGCATAGACACGCAGGAACGAACGTTCCATGTCGTGGGCATCCTTCGGGATAATCACCCCGAAAGCCCCCTCCACAGGAACGATATAATCTTCGGGAAGGCGGTGGTTCTGCCAAAGGGCTACCACCTGCTGGGGCTTACGCTCCGAGAGGATGGTTACGACCTTCATCATCGAACCGGCCGTGAAGAGGTAGTTCTCCTCGTTACGCTCACCGCTGAGGGCCACAATCGAGACCGACTTGCCCCCCTGCCATACATCGAGCGTAGTTACATAGTTCCCCGCGGGGGCCGAAACCTCGAAACGGCTCCAATCCTCCTGAAGGGGCTTCACTACCACCCCATCGCGACCCGACACCGAGTCGGCACCAATCCACTGGGGATAGTAGTCGGTCAGGTAGACCTCCTGAGCCTCCCCCGTGAGCTGCAAGGGATAGACGGGTTGCAAATTACCCTCGGCCAATCCGCCTTCAAACAGACGCGACTGACAACCGGCAAGGGCCAGCAGGCATCCTGCAATGAGTAAAAGTTTTTTCATTTTGGTTTTCGTTTTGTTTTTGTTTCGTCTCTTCTTTGGGGTTGGCAGACCGATCAAAGTCTGCCAACCAAAAATCCCCGAAGGGTGAAACATCACCCTCGGGGAGAAATCAATTTTTACTTTGCGGGCGTAGCACCGGCATTGACAATGCAAGCTTTGTTCAATGCGGGGAAATACCATACATCGTACTCACCGGCCGTGCGGAAAGCGATATTCACCTTGTTATCCGTTGCAT
>JAEIGA010020642.1_pt1 | contig 10041 bp, 7 predicted proteins | sample 9270691 | NCBI WGS metagenome assembly JAEIGA01 (sample SAMN17057246, study PRJNA624740) | gut metagenome | biome: biome; isolation source: fecal sample | host: Bos grunniens | place: China: Xizang | collected 2019
GCAGGTGATGGCTACCATGATCAGGGTGTAGGTGAGGCCGTTGATGATTGCCCATGTCGGTGAGGCAAATCCGTGAGCCGCGAGCCATGGGCCGATGCCGCACATTGCCAGTATAGGAGTGGTGATGAAGTTTGTCACCGTGTAGGCAAGCATCGGATTCTGTCCGCATCCGCTCAGACCGCGTCCCTTGATGTTCCATTTTAGCTCGAGAGCAAGCACGAATACGCCGGTGAGGGCGGTCATGCCTGTAGTGGTGAGCATGTATGAAAGGTTGCAGTAGTCCTTGGTGATACCTCCATCAATAGGGTCGAAGATGATGCCGACGAGCATGAAGGCGAATCCGAAATATCCCAGCCATGTCATTATGTTGCGGCGCTTCCATGTGAGGAGGACGAACGTGGCTCCAAGCACAGCGGAAATTATGAAGTCTGCAAACACCTGTCTTGTGAAAAGACCCCAAAGCTGGATGAGCATTGCTGCAAGTGCGATGCATGCCGCTGCAATATGGTAGCAGTCGATCCTGACTGCCTCTCCTGAGCGTGAATGCTTCAGGAGCATGTCTCCTACGATCGATCCGGCAAGAGCGATCACAAGATACTGCATATATCCCCAACTGAAGAACCAGCCTATCCTGTGCATTGCCGGCACCCATTCAAGCGTCTGTGGGGCATAAGAACTGAGAGCCTTGAGGGCAATGATGAAGAGGAGCACCAGCCAGCGAAGCCTGAGACTGTCCTTTGTGAACATCCAGAGAAGGCCTCCGGCAAGAGCTACATTGGCGAGGATCATGATGATTACATCGCTGCTCCAACAGGTGAGGGTCAACCCCATATAGTACTTGGCAAGTACAGCCATTCCGATGAGTATGGCAAGTCCTGAAAGGTTGATGATCAAGCCCTTCTTTTCGTCCTTGACTCTTACCAGTGTGATGAATAATGCGCCCCAAAGAACTATGTTGAACAACCCTTTTACAACATCTGGACGAGGGCTTGCTCCTATGCTGTATGCATTTCCGAGGAGGATGGCAAACGCAGTCAGGATTATCCACCTCTTGACGAGCGAGCCAGCCACAGCACATTTGCTTGTGCCGTTTTCAAGCCTCTTGCGCATAGCGAGAGGGAAGGCTGCACCCATTGTGAAAAGGAAGAACGGGAACACGAGGTCCACCCATGTGATACCTTTCACGCTTGGGTCAAAGCCGAAATCCGGCGGCGGAGTCTGTCCGTGGAACATCCAGGCCGGGAGGTTCGGGAAATAAATGTTTGCACAAAGTATCATCGCGAAGATCGTGATGCCTCTGAGAATGTCAATGGTTGCGATTCTTTTGGTTGGTGCAGTTGCCATGATAGGGGATTATTTTTCAATGACTTTGCTGTATACTCTTCCGAAGCGGTCAGTTGCGCGTACTTCCAGTACCTTGGCCTCGGCAGACACAGGTGCCCTGAACATATTCTCGGTAGGGGCCGCATAGACCCATGACCTTTTAAGTGACGAAGGATCCTTATAAAGCTCGGCTGCAAGAGGGTCCTGTGCCTTGAAGCGCTCCATGTCGCAAACCTTCACTCCGTCCTCGAAATACTCGATCTTCCACTCTGGGTCATAGTCCCAGATGTTCGCTACAACCATTCCAGGATAGCCCTCAAGGCCGGTATAGACCTTCATCTGGTAGTCCAGAGGGTGGAAGCAGCCTTTGTAGACCCACTTCATGTCGTCTCCGTCCATGTCAAGAACCTTGTATCCTGCAGGTGCACCGTCGATGCAGACCTCGCCGCACCACCATGCGCCGCAGAATCCGGCTATGTTCATCTCGAAGATGTTTTCGCTGATCTGCTCGAAGTCAGCTGTGTGGCTGTGGCCTGAAAGAATAGTCGTCTTGTAAGGCTCCAGCATTGCGTAGAATGCAGGCTTGTTGCAGAGGTTGTCGCCTATGATTCCATACTGGAAAGCGTCGCGGTCGGACTTGTCGTTGGTTGTCTGGATGTGCATCGAAACGACCACTCTTGATCCCGGATCCACATAGGAAAGGTCCCTCTCGAGCCACTTGAGCTGTCTTTCGTCGATGTATCCGATGTAGAAGTAGTCTCGACCTACATAGAAGTTGTCATTGAGCACGATGTAGTGGACCTTTCCTACATTGAAAGAGTACCATGCCGGGCCGTACATGTCGCCGTAGTTCTTCATCGAAGTCTCGAAAGAACGTCCCCAGTTGGTCATGTCGTGGTTTCCTATTACATATCTGTAGTCTATTCCCGCCTTAGCCATGATCCTGTTGTACTCGGGATAGATGCTGTGGTCCCAGCCTACGATGTCGCCGAGGCAGATGCCGAAGGTGTAGTCTCCGTCCATGCCGCCAACGAATTCAGCCATGTCGTCAGACTGCTTGGCAAGGTCTGCAAGCTCGCTTCTCTCGCTGATCTGCGGGTCTGCGATCACGATGACATTATGGTTGGTGTCGTCCTTGGCGTTCTTTTCAATGATGAAGTCATATTTCTTCACTTCGTCGTTGAGCTCTTTGTAAAAGAGATTGCTTCCGCCAAGTGTCGATGATATGTAGCCTGAAGGAGTGCTGACGAACACGAACCTGCTGTCCATGTCGGCATCCATCCTGTATCGTCCCTTCGAGTCGGTTATAACGGTGTTGAGACCGTCAGAAACGACTACTCCGGCAATTCCTTTGCCCTCCGTGTCCTTGACTGTTCCCTTGATCTCCTTCGCCTGTAACGCGCACGCCGCGTTCACCGCCACCAATAAACTGATAAATATCTTCTTCATTATATAAATATCTCATTGTGGTTAATGGTTTCTAAAACCATGGCCGCCCATGGCCTTGTGAATGGTCGTGAGTGCCTTTAGAGAAAGTCCAGTGGACTTTCGTGCACGAGCAGAAGAGCTTTAGCTCGCCGGCCGGGGCCCACCGTCAGGTGGGAGGGATTTAGTTTTAGAAACCATTAACCACATGTTTATTATTTATAAGCCTTCTCCTCCATCTCCCATCCGGTCAGTGTGGAAATATAAGGAATCATGCAGCTTGCCACCTTGATATGTCCCTGGTAGTTAGGGTGCCAGCTTGCGCCAAGTTCATCCTCGTAGTTGTGTACGCCCTTTGTAAGACCGAGGCAATATACGTTCTTGAGACCGCTCATCATACATGCCATGCGGATATAGTCGAAGCTGAACGGAGTGACATTGGATGCCATGCAGAGGATAGGAATCTCCTCACCATAATTGGCCTTCACTTTCTTCATCAGCTCGATGTAACGACCCACGAACACTTCCTCCTGTGGCTGTCTTCCGGTAGAGAAGTCGTTTGTACAAAGGTAGATGACAACAACGTCAGGGGTGTAGGCCGCTTCTGCTGCATTCCATATGATTTCCTTTGAGTTGTCAAATGTCTGGCTGTATCTGTCCGGCATGTTGTAACCCTGTCCGAAATCATCGTAGTTACGTGCGATACCCTGACCAGAGTGGCTGCAGAGATTGAAGTCTGCGCCGAAATAGCGTGAGCAGATTGCAGCATATGTGAGGTTACAGTTCTCTGTCTCAGCAAGGAATGGATCATCCTTGTCACCGCTCTCTGTGCCGTAGCCGCATGTGTATGAATCACCGATGAACTCTATGTGTCTTTCCTTGCGTCCGTCCGCCTGAAGGATCTCACCCTCACTCACGAATGAATGTATTGTGAAGCGGCCCTGATCACCTTCGGTCCTCTTCTGGAGGATCACCTCGTGCTCTCCCTTACCGAGTCCTTCTGCAAGCACTACGAGTGTGTCCTTCGCTCCCACCATGAACTTCCTGTCTGCAGTCGGGGTCATCTCCTTGTCCACCCAGAGGTTGAACCAGCAGTTGTGTGTGTCTGAGCATTTCATTGCGAGGTATGATCCGTTGAACTTTACTCTGACATATACTCCGCTCCAGTCGTAAGTCACGTCAGAACCTTCTGCGAGGGTTCTTCCTGTGTACTCGATACGGCTGTCGGATGCCGGTGTCTCAATCAGTTCCTTGGTCTTCTTCGCCCCAAGATCAGCGCTGATGACAAGTCCGAGGACTGTCATGAGGATAGTGATGGATTTACGCATTTTTATAGTGTTGTTTTAGTTTTCTTTCAAACTTCAAAGTTAACCATAATAATTAAAAAATTTTAATAATCCTCCTCTAAATAATGAAAATAATTGACAATTCTTCAAAAGTGAGTATATTTGAGAAAACATAGAATCGACAGGAAATGAAGAGATTGTTAATTGCAGCGGCGCTGTCCTTTGTCTGCTGCATTATTGCTGCCCAGGAAATAGTCTACATCGATGCGTCAGCATTCCCGCTTTACGGCAAGGTATCCGATGCCACTGACACACGCTATGAGAGGCTCCCATCGGAACTAAAGGGAGTCAGCCGTGATCCGGTATGGTATCTGGGCCGTCATTCTGCCGGCCTGTTCATCCGCTTCCGTTCCAACTCCACATCTATCCATGCACGCTGGGAGTCTACTTTTAATAATACGATGACCCACATGACCGATACCGGCACAAAGGGTCTTGATCTCTATGCCCTCGTCGACGGGGAGTGGAGACATGTCTGCAGCGCTCAGCCTCAGGGAAAGACTTCGGAAAGAAAGATCATCGCCAACATGGACCCGATAGAGCGTGAATATATGCTTTATCTTTCTCTATACGATGGAGTAAGTGCTCTTGAGATAGGTGTGGATGCAGGCGCAACTCTTGATCAGCCTGCAGTGGACAGACCTTCGCGTGAGAAGCCGATAGTCATGTATGGCACCAGCATTCTCCAAGGAGGCTGCGCGAACCGTCCCGGCATGGCTCACACCAATATACTCAGCAGGCGTCTGGATAGGGAAGTGATCAATCTGGGATTCAGCGGCAATGCTCTTCTGGACATGGAGATAGCGGAACTGATGGCAAGTGTGGAAGATCCGGGACTCTTCGTCCTGGACTATGCGCCTAATGCTTACGCGGATATGATCGATGCAGATGGAGAGGCCTTCTTCCGCGTGATCCGTGATGCACATCCGGATGTGCCTGTCATCTTCATTGAAGATGTGATTTTCCCTCATACCGTATTTGACAATGCGATCTGTGAGGAAGTGGAGAAAAAGAACGAGGCGCAGAAGAGACTCTACAGGAGACTGAAGAAAGCCGGTGAGAAAAATATATATTATATCGGTGCGGAAGGAATGATAGGTGATGACGGTGAGGCGACCGTGGATGCGATCCATTTCACGGATCTTGGTGCCGTACGTTATGTGGAGCATGTTCTCCCGACAATTAAAAAGGCGTTGAGATAATGAAGTTCAGTTCAAGAAATATCTGCATGGCGGTAATGTCCGTCATCTTATGCATGTCATCATGTATAACCTCCGAGCATGTGGACGTGTTGGTAATCGGCGGTGGAGCCAGCGGAATTTCTGCCGGCATCCAGTCTGCCAGGATGGGAGTCAGAACCATGATAGCGGAAGAGACTCCATGGGTCGGAGGTATGCTGACCTCGGCGGGCGTAAGCTGCATTGATGGCAATTACAGGCTCCGTGGCGGCATCTTCGGAGAGTTTACCGATTCGCTTGCTGCGAGATACGGAGGTTGGGATGCTCTGAAGACAGGTTGGGTGAGCAATATCAACTTCGAACCCCATGTAGGCCAGGAAATACTTTCGAATATGGCTGAAGCCTGCGGTGAAATGCTGGATGTCAGGCGTGAGACTGCCATGTTGAGTGTGACCAGAGATGAGGATGTCTGGAAGGTCGTCCTGAAACCTTCAGATGGACGTAAATATACCGTCACAGCGGATGTCCTCATAGATGGAACCGAACTCGGAGATGTCGCCAAAGCGTGTGGCGTAGAGTATAAGGTCGGAATGGAGGCATCTTCACAGACAGGGGAACACATCGCTCCGGAAGAAGCGAATGACGTCATCCAGGATCTTACTATGGTTGCCATTCTGAAGGACTATGGACCTGATGCCGATATGACCATTGCCAAGCCTGATGGATATGATCCTGCGCCGTTCTATAACTGTGCGGTCAATCCTAAGAATACGGAAATGGAGACCGGTCAGGCTCTCTGGACTCCGGAAATGATGATCACTTACGGCAGGACACCGAACGGGAAATATATGATCAACTGGCCTATCTATGGAAATGACTATTATGTGAATTCCGTGGAAATGACTCCCGAGGAGCGTCAGGCCGCCTATGCCAAGGCAAGGAACTTCACTTTGGGATTTGTGTACTTCATCCAGACGGAACTTGGCATGAAGCATCTTGGCCTGGCTGACGATGAATTCCCGACAGAGGACGGTCTCGCGCTTATGCCGTATCACAGAGAGTCAAGACGCATAGTGGGCGAAGCCTTCCTTACATTGGATGCCGCGGCTGCGCCTTATGAATATAAGCATCCTTATTACAGGACAGGTATTGCAGTGGGAGACTATGCTGTTGACCACCATCATTTCCGCCATCCGGACTGGAAGGACCTTCCGGACCTGGAATTCTACCCGATCCCTTCCTTTAATGTTCCTATAGGAGTTCTTGTCCCTAAGCAGAAGGATGTGGAAAATCTCATTGTGGCAGAGAAGTCCGTATCTGTTTCAAACCTCATCAATGGAGCGACCCGTCTCCAGCCCGTTGTAATGCAGCTTGGCCAGGCCGCAGGCGTAATGGCCGCATTGTCTCGGATTGAGGGTAAGAAAGTCAGGAGTGTCTCGATCCGTCGCGTGCAGACAAAGCTTCTCGCTGCCGGCTGTTATATAATGCCGTACCTTGATCTTCCAAAGGAACACAGACACTTCAAGGCATTGCAGAGGATAGGTGCAACAGGTATCCTTCGAGGAGAGGGTTGCAATGTCGGATGGGCAAATCAGACCTGGTTCCGTGCGGAAGAAGCGCTTCTTGGAGAGGATATATATACAGCAGATTTCTATAACGGTTCTCTCGGCATACCTGAAGGTCCGGTGAAGGTGTCGGCTCTTGTCGGAATGCTTCGCGGACTTGGATTCCATGTGCCTTCTGATACTGAAGTATGGTGGGAGAAGCTTGCTCTTGAAGACTATGATTCAGATAGGACTCTCACAAGACTTGAGGCAGCCGTGGTGATTGATGCCGTAGTGGATCCGTTCAGGATGTTTTCGGTAAATTATGAAGGTGAGCTTAGGTATTGAGATAGGGAAATTTTATCTAAATTTGCGTTTCCTTGCAGATAGAAGATTATATAGATGACAGATAATACCCATATAGTGATTATGGCTGGCGGCATCGGAAGCCGTTTCTGGCCAATGAGCACACAGTCCATGCCCAAGCAGTTTGTTGATGTGATGGGTGTGGGCCGAACGATGATGCAGATGACAGTTGATAGATTTCTGCCGCTATGCCCTGCTGAACATATGTGGGTGGTTACAGGTGAAAGCTATGTGGATCTGGTCAAGGCTCAGGTTCCTGAGATTCCGCATGACCATATCATCGCCGAGCCTGCCGCACGCAGCACGGCTCCATGCATTGCCCTTGCATGCTGGAAGATCCGTTGCCATTATCCTGATGCCAATATCGTGGTTACCCCTTCGGATGCACTTGTCCTGGACTCCCAGGAGTATCGTCGTGTATTGTCCAAGGCATTGGAATATACTGCCGGTCATCCGGATATCGTGACTGTCGGAATCTGTCCTAATCGTCCAGAGACAGGATACGGCTATATAAAGGAAGGCGAGCACGTCGGAGACGGTGTCCATAAGGTCCAGTCTTTCAGGGAGAAGCCGTCACTTGAAGTTGCGCAGGCATATCTCGATGAAGGTGGATATCTGTGGAATGCAGGCATATTTGTCTGGACGGCTGAAACCATAACACATGCGATCCGCACTTATGCTCCGTCGCTGGCTGCCAAGATGGACGAAATGGCTTTGTCATTCTATACTGAATCAGAAGAGTCTGTTGTGGCCGATCTCTTCCCGACCTGCGATAGGATCTCCATCGACTATGCAGTGATGGAAAAGGCCGACAATATATACACGATACCTGCAGACTTCGGCTGGAGTGATCTTGGAACATGGGGCTCGCTATGGACTCTCAAGGAGAGAACGGAGGATGGCAACGCGATCGTGGGAGAGGATGTGAGGATGATCGACAGCAAGGACTGCATTGTTCATGCACCCGGACTCTCAAAGGTCGTTGTCCAGGGCCTTGACGGGTATATCGTATCGCAGCATGGAGACAGACTCCTTGTCTGCAGAAAGGACCATGAGCAGAAAATAACAGACTACATAAAGTAATGGCAGACAATTATCTGGAAAAGAAGATGGAGGCGCTGCAGGCTCGCAAAGCCAAGGAACAGCGCGCCAGGCAGATAGCCTGGAAGAAACGTATGGATGCATACAGGAAGCGCCTGGATGAGCAGAATGCTGCCAAGCCGTCTTCCACAGAAGGAGAATGCGACAAATAAGTTTCACAAGATGATTATGGATTCAGGAAAGGTATTTATCAGTTATGCAAGGAAGGACTTGCCCCAAGTATCGAATGTCGTAGATAAGATAGAGAAAGCACTTGCTATAAAATGCTGGATAGATTTAAATGGTATTGAAAGTGGTCAAATCTTTGTTGACAACATAATGAGTGCTATTGAGGCTGCTGATACCATTCTCTTTATGTTGTCCTCTAATTCATTGGACTCCGTGTATGCAAGAAAAGAGGTTAATTATGCAAATAGTCTTGGGAAACGAATCGTGCCGATAATTCTAGATGGTGATAGATTGCGCGGTTGGTTTTTATTTGAGTTTGGACTTATTGACTATGTTGTTGCCTCTAATGAGGAACACGTTCAGAAGCTGATCCGTAATCTCAGAAGTTGGATTGTTCCGGAAGTTGATTATGAAATTCCAGAAGTCGTCTCTGCCAAGTCAATTGAGAAGCAGGCCGTTGGTTCGCTAAATATAAAAGAAATCCGTAAAAGGGCAAATGATGGTGAAAATGAAAGCCAATACCTTTTAGGCAGGTGCTATCTTTACGGGAGCGATGGATTGAAGCAGAATTCAAGCTATGCTGTTATGTGGCTCAATAAGGCAGCTACTGCAGGAAATATATCTGCACAGTATCTGTTGGGAGAACACTATGAAGAAAAATTGAATTATGATAATGCTTCTAAATGGTATCGTGTGGCTTCAGAATCAGGACATTCCGGAGCAATGCTAAGGCTCGGTCACATGTATGAGTTAGGATATGGAGTGAGCAAGGATGTTAAGAAAGCATTAAAATATTACGGGAAAGCATTAGAATTGGGCGAAACTGAAGCAAAGAAGTATTACGAACAGGTGGCTGGTCTTGCGATAGTGTCTATATCAAGGATACAGATTCGACAAGTAGAATCGGATCCAGAGGTGCCGGTTGTAAGATTTGCAGTTAAAATTAAAGGAGAAAATCTTAAAGGACATCAGCTGAAGTGTGTCCTCACATTCAAGCAGGACAAACCTTTCTCAAGACGTGTCGGAATCGATTGTGTGCCGTCTGATTATATTTATAAAGGAACATTTGGCACTTTTACGCAATTTTCTCCTGATAATGAAGGTGAAGTTGTTAATGATCTTTCCTTTAATATACCATGCAGCATATTAAGTGAATATGGAAACAAAGGAGAATGGCCTTTGGTTGCTACAATAACGATAATGAGGGAAGAAGGCGATAAATCAATAGAACTTACTCAAAAGAGCAAAATATTCATTTTAAAATCTCGTAAGCATCTTCTTTCCCGAAGAGTTGTTTATGAACTTCAATAAAAAAAAGAGACCGACATTCAGTCGGTCTCTTTTGTGTCTTGTCTCGGATTAGAGAACTGGACCAGCAGCTACAAGAGCCTTACCGAGGTCGTTTCCAGTGAACTTCGCGAAGTTCTTGATGAAGCGGCCTGCGAGGTCCTTAGCCTTCTCCTCCCACTGGCAAGCGCACTCGTAAGTGTCGCGTGGGTCGAGGATAGCTGGATCAACGCCAGGGAGTTCTGTAGGAACTGTGAAGTTGAAGTAAGGGATCTGCTTAGTAGGAGCCTTGTCGATAGAACC
>JAEIGA010020643.1_pt1 | contig 10041 bp, 11 predicted proteins | sample 9270691 | NCBI WGS metagenome assembly JAEIGA01 (sample SAMN17057246, study PRJNA624740) | gut metagenome | biome: biome; isolation source: fecal sample | host: Bos grunniens | place: China: Xizang | collected 2019
AAGCGCGTGAAATATGCGCTATTATCACTGCATCTGCCAAAACGGCTCGAGCTCGTCTGGAAAAATAAATCCCCTTGCGAGCGTAGCGAGCGGAACTTCACCAATTGTCCTTTGTAATTTGTCCTTTGTAAATTAGATTATGTTAAAAATCGACGTTCTCACTCTTTTCCCTGAGCTCATCACCGTGCCGCTTTCCCAGAGCATCATGGGGCGTGCGGCGGAGGCCGGGCTCATCGAGGTACACGCGCACCAGCTGCGCGACTGGACGCACGATAAATACCGCCGCACGGATGATTACCTCTGCGGCGGTGGTCAGGGGATGCTCATGAAGTGCGAGCCCATCTTCGAGGCCATCGAGGAACTGCGGCAGGAGAACACGAAAGTCATCCTCATGACCCCGCAGGGGCGCGTCTTCCGCCAGCCCGTGGCCGAGGAACTGGCAGCCCCCTGCATGGAGGGTGGCGATGCCCACTACATCTTCCTCTGCGGCCACTACGAGGGCGTGGACCAGCGCGTGATTGATACGCTGGTCGACATGGAAATTTCCATCGGCGACTATATCCTGACCAATGGTGCAATCGCCGCCGTGGTGGTCATTGACGCCATAGCCCGCCTGCTGCCCGGTGCCCTGGGCGATGACCGCAGCAGCGTGGAGGAATCATTCTCCAACGGCCTGCTGGAAGCCCCCGCCTACACCAAGCCCAATGTTTTCCGCGGCATGGAAGTGCCCCCGGTCTTCCTCTCCGGCAACCACAAGGCCATCGAGGAATGGAAGCTCGAGAAATCCATCGAGCGCACCAAGGCTAACCGCCCCGACCTCTACGAAGCCTGGGCAGCCGCCCACCCGGAGTACTTTGCCCCGAAAAAGCGTAAAAAGACAAAGCTGACTACCTACAAGCCCCGCAAGGTGCAAACAGAAGAACCGAGTATGAAGGAAGAGTAACACTGCCCCATAACAGCATGCTTATTTTCTTTCCCGATACAGGTGGAGAGCATGCTCTAATGATATGTGTCCATACTTCCAATATTCCCATGTCAGCGTTTCCGATTCTGCGTCATATCTTGCCGAAGTACCTTCGGGAAAGGCAATTCCCAAACTGTTCAGCGAGGTGATAACATCCTCATGAGTCCGATACCCCTCCGCAAAAAAGCCTGGCTCAACATGATATCTCAGCTTGATAATGATATTTGCATTCCGGAATAAATAAGGCAAATCCCCTCCCTCTACCATACCAATGGCAACACAGGCTGCCTCATATTTCTCGATGGAGGATTTCAATTTTTTTCTGGCCGCAGCCTCAGCCGATGCAGAAGCCGCATTATACGCTATCTGCTTCGCCTTAATATCATCACGAGCAGCCGCTATAAATTCTGGTGTTACTGAGGAAGCCATGCTCTGTGCCAACTTTGCGCGGCGATTCAGATTCGAGAGTCTCTTCTTCTCCAGGAACGAAACTCCCATTTCTCCCATTGCCCTGGTTGTCACCTTGCCATCGTGCCTGGTTATCTCGATTTCTTTTTCCTTATAACCTTTCTTGCCTACATTAAGTGCATAATAAAGCGCATCCTTCGGACTGTAACCATTGCAGATAGCATAGACATAGATAAGCCTGCGACCACCACCGGCAGCAGCGGCTTTCGCGTAGGCTTTTTTGGCACGAGCAGCCGCAGATTCCGCTTTTTTCTTCGCTTGCTCCTCTGCAAGCCCCTGTGCTACGGCTTTCATCCTGGCGCGCTCGCCAGCCTGCAAGGCAACGATTTCTTCCTCTTTCATCGTCCGTGAACCCTGAATCGCCTTCTCATACGCCATTTGCAATGAATAATCGTCTACCTTTTCTAAGGCGTAAACCTCTTTTACAAAAGCCTTACGAGCAAATTCCCCCTTCTTATCAGCCTTATCGTAGAAAAAGTAGGCTGTGCCACCTGAAGTTAATAGGTTACCTGCCTGAGAGTGTTCCTGCGCCTTCTTCTCAACATATTCCACCAGTTTCTTCCGCTCCATGTATTTTTCTGCGCACGCGACCCCAGCGGCAGCAGCCTTCTCCATTCCTGCATCCAGATTATTCTGGGCGGCCGTCCTATCAGTCTCTGCCTGGTGCCTTTTATTTCTCAATACGCTAATCTCTTTTTCAAGCTCAGCGATACGAGACTCAAAATACGCCTTATCCTGTTCCGGAGACTCCGGCCTTAATGCACCAGCCTTATCCTTTACAGCCGAGATTTCCCGGTCAAGCTGCATTAACTGCGTAGTAAGCTGCTTAGTCAAATTCTCAGCAGCAACCACCTTTTTCTGCAACGCCTCCACCTCCTGGCTGATATCAGATTCTGCATCGGAAGCCACCACCAAAGCACAACACAGATAAAACCCTACTGTAAGAAAAACAATGGCACATTTCATACCTTAAGGTATACCATCCCATTGATGATATGAAAAGCAAAAATAACCGGTAACCGCATGGAAGTACCGCCCGTCTTCCTCTCCGGCAACCACAAGGCCATCGAGGAATGGAAGCTGGATAAATCCATCGAGCGCACCAAGACAAACCGCCCGGATTTGTACGAAGCCTGGGCAGCCGCCCACCCGGAGTACTTTGCCCCGAAAAAGCGTAAAAAGACAAAGCTGACTACCTACAAGCCCCGCAAGGTGCAGGTGGAAAAACCGGGCGCGGGAGAAGATTAAGGCTGCTTCATGCAGCAAACTCATTTCTTTGCCTGATACCCATGGAGCGCCTGCTCCATCGTTATATGGCCATATTTCTGATGCTCCCAGATCAGCGTTTCCGTCTCTGCATCCCGGAACAGATAAGGCAGCTTTTCCCCTCTGCCAGCGGAAGAAAAAACGATATATCAGACAAAACCTCCACTTCCTGTACAATGACTGAATCCTCATGGGTATTTATTTTTAGCAGGGTAGGGTATTTTTTCTGTACATCACGCTGAAAACACGCTACTCTAAGGGTCTCATATGTTATTCAATTCTCCTGAGTTCTGCGGCTTCTTCATCCTGATTGCATTGATAACATGGATATTGAACAGGTTCAGTTACCTGAAGACCCGAAACATCGTCCTCCTTCTGTCCTCATACGGATTCTACGCTCATCTGCATCTGTATTATCCACTTCTGTTACTTTATGTAACTGGTGTAGCATACGTCGGCGCCAAACTGTTATGGCAGCATCAAAAGAGTAACTCCACCCGGAAGTGGATTGTCGGAAGCTCTGTTGCACTTTCTCTCTTGCCGCTGATTGTGCTGAAATACGCCCCGGCATACATAGAGAATGTCTGGTTGCCCGTCGGGTTGTCCTTTTTCACATTCCAGGCGCTCACATACACACTGGATATCTATCGAAAAAAAATAACAGAACCATTTTCCCTGTTGAATGTGGCCTTATTCACTGCATTTTTCCCGACTCTGCTCTCCGGCCCCATTGAACACGCCCGAAACCTCATACCGCAGCTTCAAGGCAGATTCCCCATGAACTGGGATAACACCATCACAGGTGCCCAATATTTCATCTGGGGTTTATTCAAGAAAATTGTCATAGCAGACCGTCTGGCTGAATGGGTTGACACCATATATTCCAACGGCACAGCAGAAAGCGGCAGCACCCTGGCAGTCACAGCCATATTGTACAGCATTCAGATATATTGCGATTTCAGCGGTTATGCATCTATGGCTGTCGGCTGCGGGCGCATGCTGGGAATCCAGCTGACCGATAACTTCAATTTCCCGTATTTTGCCCAATCCATTAAAGATTTCTGGAGGCGCTGGCACATCTCTCTCACCAGCTGGTTCACCGAATATGTCTATATCTCGCTCGGAGGCAACAAGGTATCAAAAGCCCGGTGGGTCTTCAATATTTCGGCCGTCTTCCTGCTGAGCGGCATCTGGCACGGAGCAACCTGGTCCTTCGTCATCTGGGGAGCCATTCATGGCGTTCTGTATTTAATTGAACACTTCACGGGACTTAAAGACAAATGGGGAATCTACCGGGTATTTGTATTCGTGGGAGTCACCCTGGCCTGGGTTTTCTTCCGGATTCCGGATACAGCCCTCGCATGCAATATGATAACCAAAATGTTCACCGGTCCCTGGCTCCCATTCGGTATTGTTACCCGTATGGACTCTACTACGCTGGCTATGTGTCTGCTCGTACCGATGTTCATAGGCATTGAATATATCCTGTACAAGAAATGGTTCTACCGGAACTGGGTGGTAAAAGCCTTTGCCTTTGCCTGTCTGTTTGTAATGACGGCGCTGTTTGCCGTAAGCTCTGATAAATTCGTATACTTCCAATTCTGATGCCATGAAAAAAAGACTTTTCCGCATTTTCATCTTTCTTCTCATTCTTCTTGGATTGGGGTATATCCTCCATTCTCCGAATAGGACTGGAGCGGTACTATGGACTTCACCAGGAAGCGGATATTCTCATTATCGGGCATTCTCACCTCATGAAGACATGCAATAAGGGGCTACTGGAAAAAGACCTGGGCATGAAGGTCTCCAAGTATTGCCGGGAGGGAGTACTCATCAAGCAACGCCATGTCATGGTGCAGCATTTCCTTCTTTCACAGAAGGATAGTTCTGTTCCCTACGTGATATACGGGGTTGACCCCAACATGTTTGCGAACAGTGATGATCTAAGCACAAATTCCTACAAGCTTTTCTATCCGTTCATGGAAACCCCGGCCATGGATGAATATGTTTACAAAGAGGCTTCCCTGTGGGATTATGCTGTACACAAGCTGGTGCGCTGCAGCCGATTCTCTGATACCGCTATCTATCGTTCAGCACGCGGATGGATGAATTACTGGGAAAGCATGGCCAGTGGCACTATCAGCAATGAAAACTGGAACAAGCCCAGACCATGGAAGGTAAACATGCCGGAGGAAAACGTGAGATATTTTCACGAAACACTCGATATTCTCACCAGCAGAGGGGCTCACGTCATCCTGCTCTACCCTTCCATCATCAAGTCATATGAAACCTCAAACCCTGAGGCTTTTGCTTACATGATGAATTACTTTCAGGCCCTTGCAGATAATCACCCTCAGATTGATTTCCTGAACTATGCACCATTGTTCAGCCCCCGCCAGGAGTTGTTCGAAGACCCGGTCCATCTCAACAGAAAAGGAGAAGCGCTGGTGACGCAACAGCTCATCAGGGATTTACAATCTATCATGAGCAAAAAACAACCCCGGATTACATCTGGATTTTCGGCAGGAAATAGCCGCGCTGCTTCTCGCTGATGGGCAGACCTGCCAGCTGCATGACATGCAGCATTTCCTCCCACAGGCGGCGGCGCTCGCCCAAATCACTGGTACGCAGCAGATAGCTGGGGTGGTGAGTCACGATTACGGGGATACCATTGAAATCCCAGGTGCGTTCCTGATAAGCCGCCAGGGGCAGATTGCCCTGCTGCAGCAGACCGCGGGCAGCAATAACCCCTAGCGCCACAATCACGCGCGGTTGCACCAGCCGCAGCTCAAAATCCACCACCGGGCGGCTGAATAAAAGCTCTTTATCGCTGGGCGGACGGGTATTCATGGTCTGGCGTGGCTGCGCCGGGCGGAACTTGACCATGTGCGTGAGATACACCTGCTCACGCGTAAGCCCCATGGCTTTCAGCATACCATCCAGTTTACCACCAGCCTCGCCCTGGAAAGGCAAGCCGGCCTTTTCATCGTAAAAACCGGGAGCATCGCCCAGAAAAACAATATCTGCCCCGGGATTCCCCTGCGGCAACACCACTTTTTCGCGCAGCGTACCCAGCTGGCGCAGCGGCCCCCACGTGGGCAGCAAGCGCCGCATATTTGCCCAGGCTTCTTCTGCATTGCTGCCGCCGGGGCGGAAGAAGGGAATATCCTCCTCCTGCACCTGAGGCTCAGCAGGAACGGGCTCGCTCAAATCCACATCCAGCTTCGGGGTGGGTGTATTTTCCGGCTCTCCCGCCACCTGCTCTGCCACAGGCTGCTGCCTCATGACCTGCACAGGCGCAGACTGGTAACCCCGCTTTGCGGCCAGCATCCACTCGCGCAGCACCCCTCGCGCCTCATCATCCACAGCCAGCCGCTGCACTCCCCTGGCTTGCAGGGTATGCAGGTAATCAAGAACTAAGCCGCGGAGATTCATTCGCCGCATGGTAGCACAATAAGCAGCTAAGTCAAGCCAGAAGACTGTCCCGCCAAGGCGGGACAATTTCACCAGTCCATGACTGATTTCACTGGATGATAATCCAATTTCACACGGCCACATCCGTATTTCACTCCTTCATTGCCACCTGCGGTGGCAGTGAAATGCGGCTCTCCGCGTGAAATTATCCTTCTGATAGTGAAATAGGCCTGCTGCCTGTGAAATTGCCTCCTTTGCAGGAGGCAGTGCGGGTTACCACCGTGCCTTATTGAAACGCGCTACCTCGCGCTGCACTTCGCGCATTTCGGCGCGGGCCTTGAGGTCATAGCGCTGGTCGCGATGGGTCTTACCGCGGCCGATGCCGATTTCGGCTTTCACCTTGCCGTCTTTCCAGTAAAGACGCAGCAGGGGGAGCGCAAAACCTTTCTGCGCCTGCTGGATTTCGAGCTTCAGGATTTCGCGCTTGTGCATCAGCAGGCGGCGCGGGCGCTTGGCTTCGTGCTGGAACCACTTACCGGCCGTTTCCCAAGGCTGCACATCGCAGCCGTAAAGGAAGAGCTGGCCCTTTTCCACACGGGCAAAGGCATCTGCCACATTCACCTTGCCCGCGCGGATGGATTTCACCTCAGTACCACGCAGTTCGATACCACACTCATGCCGGCCCATGATTTCGTAATCACGGCCTGCTTTCTTATTACTTGCAATGAGGTTGCTCTGAGGTGCGGGTTTCTTAGCCATGGTATGCGGGTGGCAGGGGCTGGTGAAAAAAAGCAACCCGGCGCTGCCGTTCGGGGAGCTTGCCGGGTTACCAGAAAAGGATAGATGCAGGATTTACAGGCTGATCTTAATGGTATCAACCTCAGCAGCAGCATCAGCAACCTTGTCGAAGGAACTTGCTGCGGTATCCTCACCCTTGGCAGCGGCGAGCTCCTCTTCGGTCATCTCGTGCCAGGTAATCTTACCCTCGATAATCTCCGTAAGAGCGATATCACCGCACTGCATTTCCGGAGTAGTTACGATGTAAGGATCAGAACCGTGGTTAAGCTGCTGCACACGCTTGGAAACGATGTTGACCAGCAGCTGGTTGTCGCCTACAATCTGAGCGGCTTTTTCGATAAGTTCAACTTTCATGGGAGGTAAAAATGGTGATACCCCGCTGGGGTGCGGGTGCGGCATTGTACAACGTTGTGCACGCTATTGCAAGCCTATATTCACGTCAGCCGTACAATAAAAGCCTTTCATTACCACATTTTTGCTTGTCAAGCCCAGCGGCAACAGGTAGGATATCACCATGTAGATAGCGCCGGGCACCTGCACCGGCATTTTACCCAATATAACACCACACACGAGTAAAAATGGCTAATTTAAACAAAGTAATGATTATCGGCAACCTGACCGCCGACCCTGAAGTACGCACCACCCCGCGCGGTAACAGCGTGGCTGAACTTCGCCTGGCTGTCAACCGCGTGAGCAGCGGCCCCAACGACGGCGAGCGCCGCGAGGAAACCACCTACCTGGATGTGACCTGCTGGGGTCGCACGGCAGAAATCGCCGGCCAGTACCTGGCCAAGGGACGCCCGGTATTCATCGAAGGCCGCCTGCAGCAGGATACCTGGGAAGATAAGCAGACAGGCCAGAAGCGCAGCAAAATCCGCATCGTGGCCGAAAACATGCAGCTGCTCGGCAGCCGCGAGAACGGCGGTCAGTCCCAGGGCGGCGGCAGCTACCAGCAGCGCTCCAGCAACTACAACAACAACGGCGGCGGTTACCAGCAGGGTGGTGGCTATTCCAACGGCGGCGGAAACTACGGCGGTGCTTACAACAATGGCGGCTACCAGCAGCAGCGCCCGCAGCAGGCTCCCGCGCCCATGCCCATTGAGGAGGACGACGACATCCCGTTCTAAAGCACAGGCGGGAATCCCCCGTCTTCACGCAACAATTTCATCCGGCCCCCGCCTCCCGGGGGCTGGATTTCGTTTTTACAAGGGCAGGATTCCCCTGGTTGACAAACCATTCCCTGCCTGCTTATAATCAAGCCATGCAGGCAACTACCACCCAGGCGGAAACACCGGATTTCTCCCGTATCCTGCAGGAGGGCGAAAGTATTCTGTGGAGCGAACCGCGGCGGCGGATAATGGAGCCGGCGGTAATCACCTCGCCAGCTGCTCCTGCGAAATACCCTGCGCCTTGCGCGTTTCACGCACATGTGCTCCCAGTTCCTTTGTTGTCCGCAGACCTTTTTCCTTACGAGGAATCATATTTTATTACCATTCGGGAATGAAATTCACCTTCACCAGTGATAATGCAACGGTCCATCACCCACAGGAGGAATGAGCTCACCGACATCCACACGATAAGGCAACTGCGCCACCAAGTAGTTCATGAGCTCCACTAGCGGAGCAAGGCCCATATCCACCGGTTCCGGAGACAGCTCCAAAACCACAAAATCCAGCACTCCATACTCCTTGGCATGGCGCTGTACAGCCTGCTGCAGATAGTCGGCCATTTTCTCCTTTTCCGTGAGTAGAAAAGATTGGTAGTGCAACACTCCGGCAACAGGAGCATGGATACAGACCCGCCCCGGGGTGGCAGCATCAAAAAAGAACCAGATTCTACATACCTCACCGCTGTACATCATTCCCGGCAGAAAGAGTACACGCCGCCCTTCGGCATCCTGCATCACAAATTTTATGCACTCATATTCCACGGGATCCCCCTGAAACTTCTCAAGCTCAGCATACTCCAGCGGACAATACAGTTTCACATATGACTCCGCCATGTGCCTATATGTCGTTTCCTGCGTTACAGGGTACACAAAGATGCGCCCAGCACTGTCTGCACCGCGCCAGCTTATGGTCATGATGATGAACAGCAGACACACAACACCCCACCACACCCAGCTCTGCAGAGTAATACGGCGGATAGTATGGAAGGGCGACATGGGGTTAATTCTGCGTTTCTGACTTCGTATGCCCCAAGCTGCCAATCCAGTCAAAGGCATACGCCAACGCCGGGAAGATGCCCGTCACCGTTCCCACAGTAGCCACAGCGGAAACCGGAATATCCACCGCCAGCAGAACCAGAGCCAGGGGAGCCTTCACAGCCACATCTCCCGCATAAAGGGAAGGTACACCCAGCCGGAACGTATTGGTGGAAACATCATAAAGGCAGGAGGACTCACGGGGTGCTTCCCAGACATCCAGCACCACCTTGCGGGCCGGCACAGCCTCTGCTGCGGCAGCATCCCAGTCTTCCCCACAGATGACGGCAGGCTCATCGGCCGCTGGTTCCGGCACTACTGCATTCAGGTAAACCCGGGCATCCAGACGCGAAAGGCGGAAATAGAGCGTTTTCTCCCTCGGCTCGCGTTCATAGCCAAAGGGGAGATACACCTCGCTACCATGCACTGCCGCCATGCCTCCCACGAGCACCTTATCCTCGCGGCATTCGTACCTGATGGTATGAGCCAGATAATACTGCCCACCCACGCGGTAGATACGCGGGGTGATTGCAGCATCCTGCCGTGCAGGGTGAAAGACACTGCTTTCCAGCATAGAGGCCGATGTATGGCATATGCAGGAGCTCAACACCACCGGCAGCAGCAAAAGCAGGAACAATATGCAGAAGCGCTTCATCCTGTTCATTCTAACTCAACTGCACAGGTGACGCAACAAAAAAACCGCCGAGCACAACACCCCGACAAGTATAGTCTGAATACCGTTGCTACCTCTCGGTCCTGGCGGGGTTTTCCAGCTATACCTCCGGGAGTGCGCCCGGCGGCAGGTGTGAGTATGCCAGCTAAGCCCTGTGGCGTCAAGCCTTTTATAGCTCCATTCTTGACATCAGAGCACACAGGCTATATGATATCCGCAAACAACCAACACACACACCATGGGACTCCTTCAGAA
>JAEIGA010020644.1_pt1 | contig 10041 bp, 16 predicted proteins | sample 9270691 | NCBI WGS metagenome assembly JAEIGA01 (sample SAMN17057246, study PRJNA624740) | gut metagenome | biome: biome; isolation source: fecal sample | host: Bos grunniens | place: China: Xizang | collected 2019
AGAATATAATACCCTTCTTTTTAAAGAACAATGGGATAAATATGCAAAAGGAAATATTTCATCTTGGGAAATGGAAGCTTTATGTTTTTATTATCATGACCATGAATTAAAATATATAGATAATCAAAAGTATGGAATTAAAAACTTCTTTAATCTTCCAGTAACTCCTGAAGTAGAATATTTTTTCAAAAGGAATGGAAAACAAATTCCTATTTATAAATTATGTAGAATCGCGGGAACCGCTATAGGGAAGAATGATACTAGACATAGTGTAACATTACTTACAGTTAATGGTGTAGTAAATGTTAAATTTTCTCGTGATTATTACGCTATGTTTAATCGTCAATTAAGTGAAAAAAATGAACAAGGAGTTAAAAAAGTAAAAGAAAAAGGTTGGTTTACTCGTGGAACAAAACTTCTTGTTACAGGTTATCGTCAAGATGATACTTTTATTTCAAAAAAATATCAAAAAACCGGTGGTCATCAATTATATATGATTACTGAAGTTGAAGGAAAAAATATAAATATAACTTCAGAAAGATATGGTATTAACGATGAATAGTAATAAATATAAACTAATAGTTCTTTTTGGGAAAGCTGGAGCAGGTAAAGATTACCTACTTCAGCAAATATATGAAAGACATAAGAATATATTAAACTTAGTTGTATCCGATACAACCCGGCCGTCGCGTTTTGGGGAAGAGAATGGAAAAGATTATTATTTTTTAACTGAAGAAGAATTTAAATCTAAAGAACATCTTGAACAATCATATTTTAATAATTGGTATTATGGAACTCCATTATCTTCTCTTGATAAGACCAAAATTAATATATGTATTATGAATCCAGAAGGGATTAAACAAATTTATTTAAAAGAAAATTTAGATATTAAATTATTCTATATAAGTGCTCCAGATATAACTCGTTTTTTTAGACAAATTGAAAGAGAACAATATCCAAACTTTTCTGAAATTTGTAGAAGATATTTAGCAGATGAAGAAGATTATAAAAATCTTTTTCATTATCCATTTACTAAATTAAGAAATTCTTTTAATTTTGATGCAGAACAATGTATTATGACAGTTGAAGAAACAATTAGCCAATTTAAATCTGATTTGGACAGAATGAATTAATTTTACTCTTTTGATTTTAATATAACATATCAATCACAAAAAAAGGAGAATAATATAATGAAAATTATTTTATATACTACACATTGTCCAATGTGTACAGTGCTGGAAGAAAAACTTCAAGATGCAAACTTTGAATATGATACAGTAGAAGATCCTTAGGAGATTATTAAACTTGGTTATCGTTCTGCTCCAATTCTTTCTGTTGATGAAAATACAATGACTTTTAAAGAAGCTTGTAATTGGATTGAATATATGGAAGATTTAGAAATGGAGAAGGGTAATGCAAATTAATATAAAACTTTCAAAAAACTTTACAACTCAGTGGAATAAACTTCAAGCATAGTTTGGAGAAGAAATAGCTAGAATTAATGGTTTTGATGACCCTCAGTTATCATATACTAATTTTATTGATAATTTTATAGATGAAAAAGTGGTAGCAGATGCTTCTATAGATGGCAATAGTAATGTAAGTCATAAAGATATTGTTACTCTTGAAAAAGAAATGCCCAAACCTCATGAAAAGCTTTTAGCCTTTAATAAAATTTATTATGAAATTCAAAAGAAATATGGTTTTAAAGCAGCTAATGAATGGCTAAGAGCAGAGTGGATCGGACAATTATATATGCATGATGCTAATACAGCAACTTTTAAATCATATTGTTTTGCTTATGATTTAAAAGATTTAGCTGAAAAAGGACTTTATTTTATTGAAGGGCGTAATGCAAAACCTGCACAACATTATATAACTTTTATAGATTTTATTAAAGAATTTATTTCATTTGCTGCAAATAGAACATCTGGTGCAGTAGGTTTGCCTAACCTTATTCCTTACATGTGGTACTTTTGGAAAAAAGATATGGATGAAGGATATTTAGGTATGCATAAAGCTTGGGGTGAATATTATGCTAAACAAGGCTTTCAAAGATTCATTTATGCAGTAAATCAACCTTATGTTCGTGATGGTAGCCAATCTGCTTTTACCAATACATCAGTTTTTGATAGACCTTATTATGAAGCTTTATTTGGCGGTAGTAAATTTCCAGATGGAAGTTATATGATTGATGCCGAAGAAGATGTTATTGAATTCCAAAAATGGTATATGTAAACTATGTCTGATATTAGATCAGAAAATATGTTTACCTTCCCGGTGAGTACAATTTCTCTTCTTAGACAAAATGGAGATTTTGCAGATAAAGATTTTGCTGAATGGGCAATTAAACATAATATGAAATGGTCTGATTCAAATCTTTTTGTAGATGATAGTGTAAATAGTTTAAGTAATTGTTGTAGGTTAAAAAGTGATATACGTGACTTAGGATATTTTAATTCAATAGGTGGAACAGCACTTAAAGTAGGCAGTGTCAAAGTTTCTACAATTAATTTAGCAAGATTAGCTTTAGATACGAATACAGAAGATGAGTATTTAGCCGAACTCGAGCGTCGCGTGGAAACCAATTTACAAGCTTTAGATGCAGTTCGTTATATTATCAAAAGAAATGTGGATAAGGGACTGTTGCCTAACTTTACAAATGGACTCATAGACTTTGAACACCTTTATAACACAATTGGCTTCATAGGAATCTATGAAACAATGAAATCTTTCGGTTATATAAAGAAAGATGAGTTTGGTAATACATATTATACAGATAAAGCAGCAGCCTTTGGTAAAAAGATTTTTGATACCATGAGAAAGACCGCAGACGTATTTATTGAGAAGTATGATCTTGATTATAAGATTAATACGGAACAAATTCCTGGTGAATCGGCTGCCGCGAAATTAATGAAAAAAGATAAATTTTTCTATCCTGATGCAGATATTTATGATTTACCTTTATATGGAAATCAATTCATGCCTCTTGGTATTCAAAGTACACTTCAAGAGAGAGTAAGAGTACAAGCATTATTTGATAGATATTGTAATGGCGGTAGTATCCTTCATGCAAATATAGATGCTCCTTTTGATAGCTTTGATAAAGCTTGGAAAATGGTTAATTATATTGCCGAACAAGGTGTAACATATTTTGCTTTTAATACTAAGATTCAGGCTTGTGAAGAAAATCACGCTTTTTATGGAAGAACATGTCCTATTTGTGGTAAACCAGTAGAGACTGAATACACAAGAATAGTCGGTTTCTATACACCCGTTAGAACATGGTCAAAAGAAAGAACTAAAGAATATAAGATGAGACGTTGGGAAGAAATTAATGCAACAACCGAGACTTTATGAAATACAAAAGAATGATATATTTATAACAACAAAAAATTTAAAAAATAGTTCATATTGTAAATTAATAAAAATTAGAAAGCATATAAAATGGTATAATCCAATGACATGGTTTAAAAAATATTATACATATATATTTTTAGGATAAATAAATATATGATTAGTAATTTTATTGAAGTAAAAGGTATTATTTGGGAAGATACAGTAAATTATAAAAAAATAGGAACTACACTTATGTTTCCTAAATGTAGTTTTAAATGTGATAAAGAAAACGGAATTCAATTATGTCAAAACTATGGACTCGCGGCGGCCCCTTCTCAAACGATACATATTGATAGTTTTATGAGAAGCTATATGAGCAACCCGATAACGGAAGCAATAATTTTACAAGGACTTGAACCTTTTGATAGTCTTATTGACCTTTATACCGTTGCCGCAGCTCTTTCTGATTTTAATTGTACTGATGATTTAGTAATTTATTCAGGTTATAATAGAGAAGAAATTGGTTCTTATTTAAAACCATTATATTCAGTCCCAGGGCATGTTATTATAAAATGGGGAAGATACATTCCAAATCAATCTCCTCATTATGATCCAGTTCTCGGAATAAATCTTGCTTCAGATAATCAGTATGGAGAAAAAATAAAATAATATTAAAATAAGGAGAATTAAATGGGTAAGAATATAAAATTTACTCCTAATTATAAAAAGAAAACTATTCCAGCAGGTACTTTATATGATTTAAATAAACAAATTATTAAAGATATAAAACCTTTAACAGAATTAGAAATTGCTGGTATCCAATCTAAATTATCGGAATGGTTTAATATGATAATTGATACATATGCCATGTTGCTTTGTCATGAACGAAGAGATTATACTATTTTTCATCTATATGAGACCCAGAACCAAGATCCTCCAGCGGTCGCCGCGAATGAATTAATTGGCTGTCTTATGGATAGAGGAGAAATTCTTTCTATTGATAATACTAAAGATCAAGCTTGGGAAATTTGGATTCGTCCTTACAATGAAGAAAATCCAGTTTGTTATTATCTCTTCCGTTATGATGATGCTGTTATAGAATGTTAAAAGGAGATAAAAATGAAATAGATAGTTGTTAAATTTGAGCCTTTTGTCTTTAAACAAACTATATTTATAAAAGATGATATGACAGGAGAAGTTGAACAAGAACTTGTTCCACAAAAAGAATTAGTTAGCTATCTTTCTTTAAAAGATGATGTTTATAAGATACATTTCTTCGGGAATGAAAAATTTGCTAATAAAATAAAAACTGAATGTATAACTAAATATAATTTTAATGAATCTGTTTTTTGTATTAATTGCTAAGAGGTATATATGTCGAAATATTTAATTAAAACAACTGAAACATATAGATGTGATTCAGAAGAAGAAGCTAAGGCTCTTATTGAAGAAGCTAAGAAAAATCATATTTATACTGTAACTAAAAATAGTTCTGAAATTAAAACTCTTAAAAAAAAGGGTGAAGTTATAGATAAATGGCGAAGAGTGACTATTACAAAAGAGTTTACATCTGAAAAAGAACCTGGTTTTAGCGTTGATATTCATTATGGAGATGATGATGAATAATATGAATACAGAATTAAATATTAATTTTATTCCATAGGATTTTAATTTTGTTCCTCATAGAGGTTCAGATAAGGCAGCTGGATATGATTTAAAAGCTTTTATAGAAGAAGAAGAATTACGAATCTGGCCTCATGAAACTGTTAAAATTAATACGGGAATTAAAATTGCAATTCCTGATTACTATTGTGGATTAATTCTACCTCGTTCAGGTTTAGCTTCAAAAGAAGGATTAAGACCTGCTAATACACCTGGACTTATTGACAGTGACTATAGAGGAAGCATTATTGTTGCTTTACATAATGATAGTAATGAATTAAGAACTATAAAAAAGGGTGAACGTATAGCACAGCTTGTTATTATACCTTTTGCCGTAGCAAATTTTATTCCTGTAAGTGATTTAGATGACACATCTCGTGGAGTGAATGGCTTTGGAAGTACAGGCAAATAAAAAAAGGAGTGATATATATAATATCACTCCTCTTTTTTTTATTACATCATCATTTCTCGATCATGCATATTTCCCATATTTTCTTTTTTTATCATTAAATCGTCATGGTCATAATACATTGGTCTTCTATATCCATAAGAAGAACTTCCATTGCGTCCTCCGCGATTTTCATACATAGGATAATAACCATAATTATATTGATTATATTGACTTTCTTTCTGTCTTAACTAGTCCCTGACAATATATAATGATGCTAATTTCATGCAATTATTATAAGTGGCAGAGCTACTCTATAAATCTCGAATAGCTTCTTCAACTTCATGAAGGTTTAACATGGTCAAACTCCTTTCTCAACTAACTAAATTTTTTAGTATATTTTTTAATTAATAACTATTGTTCAGAAACAATAGTAGGTAAATCATAATCTGTAGCTTTTATCTATAAATGTTTTCTCTAAGCTTCTTTAATCTATTCATCTACAAAACATATATATTTTTTAATTTCAATTAAAAGTGTTATATATCTTTGATTAAAAGCCTAAGTATACATTTCTTCAAGAAAAGCTTTTACCTATTTTTCCCAGCGTATATATTTTTCTAACCCGCTTTTTACTGCATTTCTTCGAGTAATTAAATCAACATCTTCTCTTGCATAACCATACCAGTTGGATGGGATAATAGAAAAAGATGAAGATGTTAATGATTCAGTAGAAAACTAAGGAATTATTTTATTCTAATGCTATATATAATAAGTTATAAAATCTCTATAATGAAACATCTCTTCAAAAAAATGATATTCATGAGCAAGTTTATAACCCTATAATCCTATAAAATTATAATAATTAGCAAATTCCTAATGATTCATACACCCTTGCAATAATTTTTGAGCAATTAATTTACAAATTTCTTCAATAGGCATTATGATTCTCCTTATTAACAAATTTTAGTTACCGTCATACTAACAATAGGAAAAGTTCCAGCCTATCCAGTATTAATTATTTGAATAGTAGTGGGACTTGTATTACAGCAACAAGTATTATTTTCTCTTACTTGTACAAGAGTAGTAAAACCTAATGTTGTAGTCTAACCCGCGGCGCCCGTTGCAGTACTGAATGAACCCTGGTCTAATAAACCATTTTTAGCCAGTTGAATACTGACATCACCGGCGGCCGCAGGTGTAATACTAGCATCTACAGATACTATATAAATTCCACTTCTATTAAACTGAATTGTAGCAGGCGCACTTAAAACTGCACTTTGTCCTTTTGCTAAACTTATATTATTAAATGGAATTGAACCATTCTAACCCACTTCTACATTTAAACTATACAATTTTAACATTTTATTTTCTTATCTCCTTTTAATAGGGCAGAGATAAAATATCCCTGCCCTGGTGTACTAAATACACTCGTTTAAAGATTACATACCACAGCCGCAGCCACATCCGCACCCAGTATTACAGAATGGAGATGTACCGGCATTATAAGCCCAAGAATTTGGGTATCTTAACACACCTGCCATAGCATTTTGAAGTTCTAATGCGTTAATTTTAGACTGAAGTTCTTCAATTTTGTTTTGAGAAAGAATATCTAAAATTTTCTGTGTCTGAGCTGCTGTATTGGCATTAATAGCTGCTGTGTTCATAGCCGAATCATATCTAGATTGAGCTATATTAGAATTTATACCATTCCCAGTTTCAAGAATAGCCATTCTAGTATCGCAGCAACATGCGTTTTGATTAGCTATTGCTTGCTGTTGAGCAAGACTTAAATTACCAATATCTCTTGTAATTTCTGAATATTTATCACTTAAAACTGAAATAGTATCATGGAAAGTTTGGTTAGTAGCAGAGATAGCTTGCGCAGTACCATTTGTAACAGCTGCAAGAATATCTCTTTGATTTGACATACTATTTTGATTATCAAAACCACGCTGTACTTCATTTGAAGTAGCAAGATTTTCATAACCAATTGCATTAGCAAAACCGTTATTTCCACCCCATCCTCCAAAACCGTTACCGGCAAGAAGAAGAAGGGCAAAAATCCACATAAAAGAAGCATCGCCCCAACCATTATTATTTCCATTTCCACTGAGTAAAGCGACATCGCTAGGACTTAAATTTCCGTTTTCCATTTTTTCTTTCCTTTTCTTTTTATTATTTTAGCATATTCAAAATAGAATTAGGATCAATTCCTCTTTGCTATGCTAATAGATAAAATAATTCTTTTGGAGACTTGTTACTTGTTTGCATTAAAGAATAGATATTTTGTATATTTGGATTATTTTTTATTAAGTTATTTAAAAATTCTTGTTGATTTGAACTATTTTTAAAACTATTTATTAATCGTTTTATATTGCTGTTTTCTGGAAGACTATTGCTATTTTGTCTATTCAGCTGCTGATAAAGACTATTCATGTTTTCTTATCTCCTTTATTGCCTACTAAAATTCATTTTTTGTAACATAATTAGATAAATCTAATTCTAAATTATTTTGATTGCTTTGAGTGTCACTGTTTATATCTGGCTATTCCATATAGTTAAAAATCCTTAACTTACCTAAGCCAATATCATCAGTCGTTTTAATATAAAATTTACCAATTTCACTATCTAATAATATAACCGTACTATTAGGAGGAAGTTGCATAGACCGCGCGTTTTCTTTGCCTTTCACCCATATAATATTATTAGATGTCTGTTGAGTAGGCGATATAGAATTATTATTATGATTATTTAAATAATTATAATTATATGGATTAGAAGAAAAAGAAAACTGATTAGGATTATTCCATAAATAATTTTGGTTAGAAAAATTATTCATTGGATTAGACATATTCATGTTATTCATTTTATTTATTTCTCCTTTTACAAAATATTTATTCTTTATTTTTTTTGTCAATATTATACAAAAATACTTTAAGATATTTTATCTATTTTGTCTAAAAACGAACAAAAAAATAAAGGCTTAATGTAAAAATTTACATTAAGCCTTTAAATATTTTTTATCTCGTATCCAATAAAGCCATTCTCTAAATGAAAATTCAAAAAGAAAAGTTTCAATTTGATTTTTAGCTACATTAAAAATAAGTTGATATTCTTCTGGACTGTCTATTTTAAAAAACTTATATATATCTTCTATTGTTATATTAAACTATTCTTCTAAAAGAAGTATATACTTTCTTATATGATCACAGTTTTTTATTAAATACTAAGGAGTTTTATGTCTTCCATATTCATTATAAAAATAAGAATAAAGTAAAACTTTCTCAATTTGTTTTTCTGTAAAATCTTTATTTAATCCAGATTCTTTATAAAAATTATATGCTATACCTGCTGTTGATTCTATATAATCAACTAAGAACATATCTATAAAAACACGCTATTTACTTTCAGCTACATATTTGCGATTTGAAAGTGAATCAGGATTAGCTACCCAAATATAAGTAATTAAATCTGTTTTATATAAAGGAAGATTATAAGCAAGACGAATAAATTCCATCTAAGTGGAAATACATATATCTTCATGAGAAGTCATATCTTTTATATAATGAAGATTATATTTTTTCCAAAAATTATCAAGATTAAAAACTTTTCCATGCGTCCATCCTGCAAATTGAGGCATTTCAAAAAATTTATCATTAATCTTTTTTACAAATTTGGTAAGAAAGACAGTATCACAACCCGTCTCTTCTATTTCTTTTTTTAATTTAGGAAGAGCCCCTTTCACAAGCTAATCATCATGATCCATAAAAATTAGCCATTCTCCGAAAGCTTGTTCTGCTCCCTTTTGTCTTGTATTTCCAGGACAGCAATTATAATCAGTTTTAGTTTGAGTGATAAATAATTTATCTATATATTGATTTACAATATCTTGATAACTTTCTGTAGAGCAGTCATCAGAAAGAATTACTTGAATTTCATCATATCCCATCTATTGAGATATAATACTATCTAATGCTGTTCCAATAGTTTCTCTTGAATTATAACAAGGAATAACTATTGAATAAAAAGGTCTATTACTTGTTAATGTAGGCATATCCTAATCCTATTGCATCTGCGATGTCATCATTTACCTATATATTAAAATGATCTTTTACCCATTGAATATCTAATTCTTTTTGTTGTTGACGTCTAACTCCTCGTCCTTGTTTTATTTGGCAAGTTTTACGCCAACTTGATGGATATAGAAAATCTATTTGTAGGTGTTTAAAGTTCTAATGTATCATCATTGATAAACAACCTTGTAGATACATTAGAACTTTATAAGTTTGTACATTAACAAAACTCTCTTGTCTAACCTACTCAAGAACCACATATTCTAAATCTGGATTTTCAATAAGTATTTTTTGTATACTATCAACCATAACTTTTATTCGATTTAAGAAGTCTGAGGATGTAGCTGTAATACAAGTATAATACTAAAGTTTATTATGTTTATAAATTGCTATACCAGTACTTTTAGAGCTAGCATCAATTGCTAATAAATTCATTTATTTTCTCCTTTTGTTTAGTTATAGTATAACAAAAATTTTTTAAAAAATCAAATATATTATATATTAAAATATAAAATTAATTTTTCTTATATGTTAGGATAAGTTGCAGAAAAAATTAAAGTATCGCATCCATTAATA